>Ga0163153_10002817_pt1 | contig 24351 bp, 35 predicted proteins | sample OliLakLV19MP6IB1_FD_148629 | JGI IMG/M metagenome (GOLD analysis project Ga0163153, IMG submission 148629) | Freshwater microbial mat bacterial communities from Lake Vanda, McMurdo Dry Valleys, Antarctica - Oligotrophic Lake LV.19.MP6.IB-1 | ecosystem: Environmental > Aquatic > Freshwater >...
AGGCGCAGGCCATCAACCATGTCGTGCGCGGTGTCTACAAGGCCGCGCCGGCCACGGTGGAACAGGTCGTCTCGTACATGACCGACACCAAGAACGCGCCCATTGAAACGGCGGGGGCGGAATGAGCAGCCAACCGCAAGATGCAATGGATGCCGCGCAAGCCGACCAGCGTGAGGAATTGGAACAAGACATCCGCGACGCTTTGCGCCACGCCAAAAAACTAGGATTGCCGCCGCAGGAATTGAAGTTGTTGCAGTGGGCGTCCGGTGTTACCGCCTGATCTACAGGCATGGATTGACGATTACGAAACCGAAGAACGCAGACTCTTACGAAGGGAATCAATGATGGGCAGATACGCGAGCGATACCGGCGGCAGCGACTTTAAGCAACCGCCCGCAGGAAATCACGTTGGCCGGTGCATCAAGTTGACCGACCTGGGCACGCATCACGGCGAGTATGAAGGCAAGCCAACCATCCGCAATCAGGTGCTGATCACTTGGGAATTGCCGATGGAAACCGTCGAGATCGACGGGCAGGCCAAGCCCCTGATCGTGAGCCGGTTCTACACGAACTCGTTGGGCGAGAAGGCGAACCTTCGCAAAGACCTGGAATCGTGGCGCTCGCGCCCGTTCACGCCGGAGGAGTTGGGGAAATTCGACATCATGAAAATTCTCGGTGCGCCGTGCATGCTGTCCGTGGTGCATAACGAGAAGGGCAAGGCCAAAGTCGTCAACGTCAACGCCATGCCGAAGGGGATGGAATGTCCTCCGGCATTCAATCCGCTGTCGTCATTCTGGCTGGATGAATACGACGATAACGCCTTCGCCGCGCTCTCCGACGGCATCAAAGACATCATCGTCAAGTCGGACGAGTACAAAGAGTCTTTCGCGCCGCCGAGTGCTGGTGCGAAACAAGGTTCTACCGTAGACGACGACATCCCCTTCGCTCCGCGCGGGATGTGGGACTAATCATGACCGAATTCGCCACCGCCGCAGGGCATTGGTACGGGCAGGACGGCAGCCCGCAGTACACCATCATCGGGAAGAACGGGAAGGAGCGCAACACCACGCTGCGCGACGCGCGGGAGCATCAGCTTTGCCCATCCGTCACCACAATCATTCGCATGGCCGCTGCGCCCGCGTTGGAGAAGTGGAAGCGCAACCAGGTGTTGTTGTCAGCCCTGACCTTGCCGCGCAACATCAACGAGACGGAAGCCGAATGGCTGACGCGGGTTGAGCAGGATTGGCAGATGCAGGGCCGCGCCGCCGCCGACAAGGGCACAGCTATCCACGCCGCCGTAGAGAAGCACTACAGGGGCCAGCCGCCGGACGAGGATTACTGGGATTGGGTCAAGGTAGCCCGCGACACGCTGGACGCCATTTGCGGGGCGCAGGAGTGGTCTGCGGAGCGATCCTTTGCCCATCCCGACGGCTTCGGCGGCAAGACGGACTTGCACAGTCCCGGATGGCTGATCGACGTGAAAACAAAAGACGGCGACGGCGGGGAGTTGTATGACGAACACTTGATGCAGCTTGCCGCGTACCGGCATGGGCTTGGCATACCCGCTGCACAGTGCGGGATTCTGTTCGTCAATCGCAATGTGCCGGGAGCATCGTTCGTCACCGCCACACCGGAGAAGTTGGAAGGCGGGTTATTGATGTTCAACGCGCTGTTGACATTCTGGCAGGCCAAGACGGGTTACAGGCCCGGGCGGTTAGCAGCATGAAGCCGTCCCGCTGCCCGACCTGCCATCGCCTGCACAGGCGCAGCCATGCCGCGAACGCTCGTTATTGGCTCCTGCTGCATGAGATCGCTGACCGGCTTCAACCGGCTGGCGAGCAGTACGGTGCGCAGACGTGGCACCTGGAGTTTAAGAAGCGGTTTCTCGGTTGCGTCGATACGCGGCTTCCGAGCGGTAAAACGCTATCCATCCCCAATAGCACCGCTGATCTAGACGTGGCCGAGTTCAACGACTACATGACGCGCGTTGAAGCCTTCGCCGCAGAGCGCGGCGTTTACCTTGCCGATATGGAGAGCGCATGAATCCGACCGCGTATGCAGTGCTGGCAGAACTGGTGGCGGCAGAGGATGCTCGCAAGTCGTGCGGGTTTCCGGGCATTGCTACAGCCAATAGAGACCTCGCCGACGCATGGGCCGCCGCTCGCGCGTGCGTGGCTGCGGGCGATGTGACGGTGGAGCCGGAGAGCGATGACCCGAATACAGTAGAGAATTTGGGCCGGGCGATAAAAAATTTGTACGAGCTTGTGCGTTTAGTTGGGGAGGGGGAAGCCTTAATGGTGACTGAACATGTGAGCTATCGCAACGGGCGACTTGATGTGGACGCTTCGTGCGCAAACGCGGAGCACAACGACCAAGTGCGGAGGATCGTGAATCTGGCGTGGGACGCTGTTGGTGTCACGCGATGAGCAACGACAAGGTACGGCGCGTGGTGTGCGCTGCAATCCGCAGCGCCGGCGGCGACCTTTTGCTAGGCATCCGCCATTACGGCAAGGACATGCACGAGCAGATTGACGCGCGCCGCGACAGCACCAGGTTCAAACATCGCTACGACCCCGATCAAGGCTTTGTCGATCAGTACGGCGTTTACATGACGCGCGAAGAAGCCTACGAAGTGGCGCAGGCTGCGGGCCAAATCATCCACCCCGAAGCGTGCGGCGATGGGCTTGATGGGCCGAAGCTATACAGCGAAGGACTCTACTGATGAGCAATGACAAGGTACGGGCTGCGGCGCAGGTGGTACTGGATACGTGCCCGCTGCATCTAATGCCAACCCGAGAGGCGGCGGGGGCTATAGGCGCTCTCCGCGACGCGCTGGCCGAGGTTGATGCGAAGGTGGAGCCGGTGGCGGACAACCCTGAACAATCTTCGGCATCTACACCGACCAAACTGGGAAGTGGGCCTTCTCCCGAGGGCGCTGTCGGTTCGGATGCCGCCACCTCCAGCGGACCGGATGAAGTTGCGGCAGGAGTGGCATTCAGCGTGGAATACATGCTTGAGACGTTGCGCGGATATAACCCGCCCGACCGTGTGCTAGATCATCAAAGGTCAATTTCCACACACATCCACCAAGCCGCCGCCCTGATCGAGCGCCTTGCCGCCCAATTGCGGGAGAGCGGCGCGCCATGAGCGGGCCGGTGCGGGACGAGGCCAAGCAGCGGGCGTGGCTGGATGCCAGCGAGCTGGCGCAGAAAATATTCAGAGGACACTACTCACGCGCCGAGAGTATGGTGTTGACAAGCGAGCTTTTCGAGCACGCCTACGCCGCTGGCCACGATGCGTTCGCCGCCGACCTCGCCGCCATGACCGCCGAACGTGACGATGCACTGGCGCGGGCCGAGGCTGCGGAGCCGGATGCGCTGCGGTGGCGGGAGTGCGTGGGCCATCGAGGACAGAAATGACACCAGTGAAGGACCGTGGAATGAGCCTTTCAGCGGCCGAAAATTTGCTTCTCGCGATTCAAGGCCAGCGATTCTCGACGATTTTGGCCGATCCGCCGTGGCAGTTCCAGAACCGGACTGGCAAGATGGCCCCGGAACACAAGCGCCTGAATCGGTATATGACTCTCTCTCTTAACGAAATTAAGTCGCTGCCAGTTTTGCCGTTGCTTCGCGATACCGCGCATTGCTACCTGTGGGTACCAAACGCCCTGCTGCCAGAGGGCATAGAAACCCTTAGGGCATGGGGCTTCCACTACAAGAGCAACATCGTTTGGCACAAGGTGCGTAAGGATGGCGGGCCGGACGGCCGAGGCGTCGGATTCTACTTTCGCAACGTCACGGAAATTGTGCTATTTGGGGTGCGCGGAATCAACGCACGGACGTTAGCGCCGGGGCGTCGTCAGGTGAACATTATTCGTACGATGAAACGCGAACACAGCCGCAAACCCGATGAGCTGTACCCGATCATTGAGGGATGCAGCCCTGGGCCATTTTTGGAGCTATTTGCACGCGGCCAGCGAAAAGGATGGGCAGTATGGGGCAATCAGGCAGAGGAATATTTTCCCACCTGGAACACCTATTCAAATCATTCTCAAGCCGAACAAAAGCCCAGAAGTTACGCCTCGTCGGTCGCCGCCACCAAGGAGAACGCGAAATGAGCAATATGAGTTATTGCCGATTTCAAAACACGTTGCAAGCCCTGCGCGATTGCTACGTCGAGATGGCCGCGCCGCTGGCGAGCGATGAAGAAGTGCGAGCACGCCGGTTACTGATAAAACTGTGCGGCAGTATCGCGGAAGACTATGGCAACGAGGCCGCATCATGAGCAACGACAAGCTGGCGAAGGCGGTGCGGGATTGGAGCGACGCGCAGCAGGCGTATTCCCAAGCCTTGCACTCGATCGGCCAAGTGACAAATGAGCGAGTACATGCGCTGATGGAAGCCGTGATCGCCGCCGAAGCCGCAATCCGCGCCGCGCTGGCCAAGGTCGATGCGAAGGTGGAGCCGGTGGCGGTGCCGCGCGAGCCGACGGAGGCGATGCTCGCTATCGGCGAATTGTGCCTGGGGCCAAAAGCGACATGGTACGAAATGCACGACGCCTATACCAAGGAGATCCCGATATGAGCAATGACCAACCGAAGGTTGCTTGCGAGTATGGCGCAATGGGTCGCCACACCTGGCAGCGAACGGCAGACAACACCGACATTTGCATCAACTGTAAACGGTATCGGTCGGTTGTCCCGCCAACCTCTGCGCCGAAGGTAGAGCCGGTGGCGGACAGCCCTGACAGCAATTGTCCGTGCAAAAGTGAGAACGAAGATTTGCACGGCCAATCCGCCAGCGCGACGGATGTGGGCGACGTGGATGTGGCGCTAACCGTTGCCGGCCTAAACGCACTCGGTGCCGTTATCGACCGAGCGGGCGGCACCTTCGGTTATGGCGTCCGCAAAGCCGCCGCGCTGATCGAACGCCTCGCCGCCCGGCTGCGGAGAAGTGAGGATGACAACGAGGCGCTCAAATTGAGCTTGCAATACTCGGAGACCAACCTTGCCGCCGCGAACAAGGGGCGAGACAAGGCCGTGCGCATGTTCAAGGCCGCAGTTGCGGGGCAGGCCATCGGCTGGGCCGAGGTGAGCACCAAGGGCGCGCCATGAGCGGGCCGGTGCGCGAGGCGTTCGAGGCGTGGTCAGAAATGTTTTGCCTCGCCTTGGATCGACGCCCGACTGGCACATACGAGTCAATGCGCACGCACGACACATGGTGCGCCTACGTCGCTGGCCGCGCTGCGGGGATGGAATCGGCGGCGAAGGTGTGCGATGCGTGGGCCGTAAAGGCTTTGGCCGCGCAGTCGGTGCCGCCACTGTCGGACATGCACGAAACAATCAACACAAACCTACGCATGACAGCCATCGGCCCGACGAGCTGCGCCACCGCAATCCGCGCGCTGGCCGAGGGGAAGGCGCCGCCAGAGGGGCGGGAGTGTTCCTGACGCTGGACGCCGTGGCGGCACAGTTGGGCGTGTCGAAGTCGACCGTCCGCCGGCTGTGCGATACCGGCGTGCTAGGCTTCGTCCGCCCGTCCGCCAGGTGCGTCCGCATCGAGCCCGCGGAACTGGACCGCTACAAGTCAGTGCTTCGGGGGGAAGCGTGTCCGTCAAACGCGATGTCGAAACGGGCCAGTGGGTCGTCGAGTTTGAACTCCGCAAGCGCCGCATTCACCGCCGCTGCCCGCGCGGCACGACGAAAGCCGAAGCGGAAGCCCTCGAAACCACCATCCGATCCGCCATTTTTGCGGAGAGTGATCTAGGCGTTATCCCCGACGTTCCGCTGGCCGGCGTAGTGCAGTTGTGGCTTGAGGAATCCGTCGCCGGCAGCAAGTCCGAACTGTCCCGCCAGCGCCACGCCTACGCCCTCGACGACGCGATCGCTGGCCACACCCTGCGCGATGTCGTCGCCGTGGCCGATGCCTACCGGCGCGATGCCCGCGCGGCCGGCCTATCGCCACTGACCATCAACCGCCGGCTGGCAGTCCTGAAAGCCGTCGCCAAGTTTGCATTCCGCAAGCGCCTGGCGCCGGAAAACTATTCCGCCCGCATCCCGCTGACCGACGAACGCGCCTTTGCCCGCCATGTCTACCTGTCGCCGGCCGAAGTGCGGAAGCTCGCCAGCAAAGCCACCACGTTCGCCGGCAAGGCGTGGATCATGCTGCCGGCCTACACTGGGCTGCGCCGCGCGGAACTGCACGCCCTGACCCCGCAGCGCGTGCGACGCGGGGTGATCGACCTGGGGGAGACGAAGAACGGGGAACCGCGCCTGGTGCCCGTTGCGACCCCTGGCGTGCCCTTCCTGAAGGCGTTGCCGTGGGATCGCACCGTCGATTCACTGGATTGGGAATTCCGCGCCGCTCGAGTCGCGGCCGGGTTCCCGGACCTGCGCTACCATGACCTGCGGCACACCTACGCAAGCATGCTGGTCAACAAGGATGTCGACCTGTACGTTGTGGCCCGGCTGCTGGGCAACGATCCGTCCTACACCGCCCCGCGGTACGCGCACCTTCGGCTGGGGACGCTCAAGCGCGCGGTGCGAAAACTGGGGTAAATGCTGGTGGGCTGGTGGTGGGCGCCGGTGGGTTCCGGTGGGCTTATTGATCGTTCGTGGCGCGAAAGGGAAACAGGCAAGATTCGCCCATTTCCCCTATGACAGAAGCAATGCCCGGGTGGTGAAATTGGTAGACACAAGGGACTTAAAATCCGAAGTGTTCCCCGTGAAACATTCCCCCTGGTGGGCTGGTGGTGGGCAGCACTACCGCTTGCGCCGCTCCCGCCCAGCCGACGAACGGTAGTTGTTATCCCACGCAACGCGTGGTACAGTGTAGTCACTGGATAGCCAGTAACCGCGCCTCGGGAACCAGGGGCACAGGAGCAGAAAATGAGCAAACTTCAAACCGTCAAGATCGTCGCCAAAGGCGAAACGTTTGCCGTCGTGACGCCAGAAGGATACGTCGAGCGCGGCAACATCGGCGACTACGACGTAGCCCGCGAGATCGCCGAGCGCATCGACGCGCGCAACATCTACGATCTGGCCAACGGCGGCGACTCGCTGGAGACGGTGTAAGCCATGAGCAACCATCCCAACCGCAGCCGAGCAGCCAAGATCGCCCGCGCCTACATTGGAGACCGCGAGGGCGTGGATCGTGTCCGCATTACCGCCGGCAGCGAGGTCCACGCCTACGGCACGATGCCCAACACTAACGTTATCGGATGGTATCTCGCCGGCACAGTTGACGCGCTGGCCGACGAGGCTGCGGCATACGCCGAAATGCAATCGTGACCGACATCCGTGCGTTGCGCCTCGCCGCCGGAATGACGCACGCGCAGGCAGGCGCAGCGGCGTGCGCGACGGAGCGGACGTGGCAGGATTGGGAATCGGGCCGCCGGGCTATGCCCGAGGCTGCACGCGAGGTCTTTATGCTGCGGACGGGTCAGCACCCCACCCATCGGCTTGCAGCGCGGCGTAGCTCGATTAAAACGACCTAGCCTTACCGCTTGCGCCGCACGAAAGGAGCGCGCGCCGCGATTTCAAATCAGATCGGGAAAAGGGCGGATGTGTCCTCGCCAAAGATAACGCCCATAGTGGCGCGAACCACTAAAGGCGTTTTGAATCAACGCTGCTGACCGGCAGACCCGACCCGTAAGGATTGTTACGGGAGAAAGAAGACAATCTGATAGTTAGCTACTACCTCGCAAGCATAACATAACGCGCTAGGTTAAAACGACCTAGCTTTACCGCTTGCGCCGCTCCCGCACTGTGTTGGCCGGGTAGCGTTTGGCGTAGGCGGCGGACACGAAACGCCCGGTGACGGCGCTGCGGTAGACGAAGAAGTAGGTCATGACGCACTCCTATAGTGGAGCCCTAGCCTCACGGCAGCCGACGCACGAGGGGAGCGCGCGCCGATTTTCGGGCGTGAATCGTTACGGCGTTCAGACATTCTGGTCGAGCAGAACGCCGTTGTAATTGCTGATGTTGGTGTTGGCCAGGTCACCCGGCGTGTAGAGCCGCCCGGTTGCCGTATCCCGCGGGGTCGGCTTCTTGGTGAAGATCTGACCCGCGCGCGGCCAGAGATCCGGCCGGCTGGCCAGGTACGCGTGATCGGCCCGCGTCAGCGTGTCCGGGTTGATCGTGCCGGTGTAGTTGAGGTTGATGTTTTCGTCGCGCTGCCACTGGTCCAGGTTCGCCGCGCGCTCGGTTGACCGCAGAACGTACTCCTGCAGATCGTTGATGCTGGCGTGGGTGCGGCCGCCGTAGAGCGGCTCGGGCGCCCCGGTGGGCTGGCCATTGCCGCCGATCGGGTAGAACAGCGCGAAGCCTTCCGGCGAGTGCGTGGGGAAGCCCGGCGGGGCGTTGGATGCGTCGGTGGATACCGGGCGCATGGGCGGCAGATCGGCCGACTTGGCCACGCGCGGGGATACCACGTTGGCCACCGCCTGGACCGCCTTGCCGGCGTCGCTGGCCGCGGTGAGCATCTGGTAGATCGCTGCCGCCGTGTTGGCGTTGGCGGTTTTGAGCGCAATCACGCCGAAGCTGTTGATCTCGGAGATCTTGGTGCCGGCGTCGTTGAACAGTTCAGTGATCGTTTTCATGGGGATCCTTTAAGGTTGTGGATTGCGTTTTGCGGCCTGGGTCACGCTGACCCCGAAATAGACGCCGCAGATGCCGCCGAGTACAAGGCCGACGACGAGATTGGCCAGCCCGGCGCGAGCGTCGAGGCTCCACTCGTTGCCGAAAAGCATCAGCACGAACTTGGCCGCCCAAGGGAAGTCCTCCGGGATCGGTACACCGCCGACGATGGAGCTACCGACGTACCACAGGACCATGGGCAGCAGTAGTACCGAAATCCAAAACACCGCGCTGGCCCTCCAAAATGGCTTGTCCTGCTGCATTACGAGGATGTCGGCCTCGCGCGCGGCCACTACGCCGCCGCCGATCTCCAGAAGCTGCATGATCTCGGGTGAGGTCACCACCGCCTCGGTGACGGTTTTGACGAGTGCCGGATCGGCCTGTAGCGCTTCGGTAGCGGACTGCGCGTTTTGCGTGATACCCGTCGCCGCGGTCGTCGCCTGCACGATCGCATTGACGATGGTTTCCGCGAGTTGCAGGTTACGGTTTTGCGCCGACTCTGGTGGCGGCGCGAGGATAGTTTTTACCTGCGGGATCAGCCCCGCGAGAATCGGCCCGATGATGGGCAGGAGTGCGGCAAACATGGTTGGCCCTTCCTTGGTTGATGTTCGATCTTCAATTGGCGCGGCGGGCTGCGTGCCCCCCGTGGTGATGGTTAGAGCCTGGCGCACCTTGACGAGCCAGGCTTGGCGGTCAGCCCATCCATTCATGCCGCCGTTGATCTTGCGGGTGATGCCTTCGTAGTTGCCCGCGTCCGCCAGCTCGTTGCAGCCGTGCGTTGCCCAAAACCAGCCAGCCGACTGCGCGGCCGTCGACGGCGATTCAAGCAATGCCGGGCGGCCCAGAAGGTCCAGGCCAAGCGCGTCGCCGCACTTTTCGTAGTTGTAGCGCCCGGTGAGCTGGATGATCCCGCGGCCGCGATAGCGGAAGCCGTCGCCGGTCGATTCCGGACCGTTGCCCATGCGCCCGCCGTAGGCGCGGTTGCCAATCGCCTCCTCGTTGTACGCGAACGCGACCGCCTCGGCGGCGGTGAAATGTGTGGGCCATGTTCTCAGCAGCGCGGCCGCCGAGTAGCGCAGGCTTTCAACTAGGTGCTTGAAGCCGCCGGACTCGTGCGCGCATTGGGCCAGGAACATCGCCCGGCGATCCGGCGTGTTGATCTGCCACCGCACCATCGCAAGGCTGAGCGCCTTGTTCCAGCGCTCCGCGTCGCCGGTGATCTTCTGCACGGCGGTGGCGTCAAGCAACATCATGTTGTCCATCCGCCGCGAGCGTGAATCCACTCCTCGACTTGCCTACCTAATTTCGTCCCCGCCGGGACCACGCTGCGCAGCCCCTTCATCAGCGCCATGGTCTCGGCGTTGCCCTCCGCTAGCACGTACCCGTTTTGCGTCGCCCACAGCGCAAGGCGCTCGCGCTCGAATACGCGGTCTGGCGTGGCGTTGGTCCGCATGTACTGCATGGCGCGCTCAAGGATGGCGTTACCGTCATCCCGGTCGGGCAGCGGATTAATCATCCGGAAGAAGTCGAGAGAGTCCATCAGGAAAACACTCGGGCATCGGTCATACCAGGTTGCACTCAATCTTGGTGCGGGCGTCCAGCTTGTCCCGCAGCGTGTTGATTTCCGCGTCCTTGGCCCGCATCGCGGCGATAAAGTCGTCACCCGTCATCACGATGATTTTCTGCCCGCCGATGTCGAGGACCGCCGCCGCAGACGCGGCGCGCACGCCAACCACAATCAGGACCAACGCCAGCACGCCGGCGATGCAGCACGCGGCGATCCATGCGGACAACAGGTCATCATCGTCCGGGCGCTTGTCGCTCATTTTTGGCGCACTACCAGCTCGTTTAGCCGCGACTCGATGCGGTCCGACACTGCTTCGATGCGTTTGAGGCGGCCCTCACGATCAATGTCGCGCTCTAGGCGATACGCTTCCCGCGATACTGTTGCCTGCGCGTCCGCCACCAGTTGGCCCTCGATGCGATTGACCCGCGTTTCGAGTTCGCCCACATATTTCACTGCCCCGATTGTGAGCGGGATCACGATTGCCGCCGCGCCGATGAATGTCCCGTAAATTTCGCGCCACAGCGTCCAGCCGTTTCTTTTTTCCTCGTCGTAGCGGTATAGGTTCATTCACTTTGCTCCAAGTTGTTTATCGTCATGGCCCAATCAACTTCGCGCCTGGTGCAACGACGGACGCGGTGGCATTGCTTTCGCTCTTGATCTTTACCGAGTCGCCTACCTTCAGATACAAAGGTTTGTTGATTAAGAAGTTAAGCGTGGCCCCGCGCGACACGGCCTTATTAAAGGCGATTTCCACATCAACTCCGCCGATGCGATGAACAATCGTCACCCTGCACGCAAGCGTGGCGTGAATGTTGGTCACGAAGATCGCCTCAAGATGCACCGCGTTATCCGCAGCAACGGCAGGGACAAGATCGGCAAACGCCGTGGCGACAGCAACCGTGTACGGCTGAATGTTCACCGCAAGGGTTGCTGATTTAAGGTTGCATTCCGCCATTTAATTTTCCTCTATTTGGAGAGTTGATTGCATCCACGAAATTTGTTGTTGAATCGAATTCAGACTGGCAAATTTGCCCATCATCATGTTGTCGCGTTCCTTGCGTGTCGTGTCTTCCGGATACATGGACACCATGAAGTCAACGCCAGTGCCAAGCGTGGCAAACAGATCAACGAGAGTTTCGCGATCAAGCTCGTCAACCCATCCAAGATCAAACTTGAATGTGCGCCAAATCTCCCCGCGATTGGTGCGTAGGCTTCCGCCGCGAGAGCGATTGCGGTCGGTGTTTGTTGCAAACCCGAGCGATGCGCCATAATTTGGATTGATGGTGAACTCAAATGCCTTGCCTAGGCACGCGCGCGAGGCTTGCCAGTACGCCGCCGTTGGCGTGCCGCTGAATGACACCCGGTAGCTGCGGAAGGTGTAATCAGCGCCAAGCCACAACTGGTAAGGCGCATTCGGCAGTTGCGGGTCGTTGTTGAAGTCGCCCCAATCGTAAATGCCGCTAGCGGGGAAGCATGACGCGGCCAATGCCGTCGAGTCATATACGTTAGTCGTGAACGAATCGTCACTGTAAAGCTCAAGCTGGATGTCGCCGCCGTGCGCCGTGTGGCGGAACAAACTAAACGAATTCGCCTCGCGGTCAGCGGTTAGCGAGCCGGAAAACGATTGTGTAGCCGTACTCGTCGTGCGCCACAAATGGTCACGGATGCTGCTCTGCGTGTGCTCTATCCCGAAATCAGTTACAGACGCCGCAGACGTGGTTAGCGTCGCGTAGTCGTGATGGTTCAGCGGTATGATGCGTAGGCGTGGCATGTCATAGACTCCAAATGTCCATTGTGTCTTCGGCGCTAGATGTTTGGATGGCTACCTTGTCTGCGAGACTGCTGCACGCTACGCTGATGCCATAGGCTGCATCCGCAGCGACATATGTATGGGTGAATTCGTAGCCAACTGATGTGACAAGGTTGGTAGTTCCGCTCAATAAAAGAACATTGGGGATGCCCCACGCCTTGCCAATACCACCATTGGCAAATGGCTCGCCGACAACCATGTAGTTCCCGTCTTCGGACAGGCAGATAGCCGAACCGAACAAGCCGGTTGCACCACTTACAGAAAGGTTGGGACGTATCCGCGCGAATGACAGTGCAAAATCATCGGTCGTATCGTTACGCTTGAACAGCACTACCGAACCTTGGCCGTATAGTCCAGCCGAGATTTCGAGAGTTACACCGACGGCCAGCACAAGCCCATCATGAGACAACCAAATGTCTTGATGTGTGCCAGTTGTACCGGCCCCGCTCACGCCGAACGAGTAGTCAATGGAAACTCCTGTAAATCCTGTGCCAGTGTCATCAGGAATAATGCACACGACGCCAGTGTTGCCGCCTCCCGAATCGACGTTAAGGAATAATTGAGTCCCATCTGATAGCCACCGACCTGAAATAACATTGGAACCCACGTTAAACAAAACGGATTGAGGCGCGGTAGCCCAGCTACCCCACCCCATTTGACACCATACCGTGATGTCGCCATCGCCGCCGAACGTTGCGTACATAAAGCCGTTAGCGCTCATCGCCACGCCGATCACGGTTCGCGATTCGTTGCTGAATGGTGCGAATGGATCAAGGTAGGTGTTGAGGTCTAATGGATCGCGTGATACGCATCCCTTGTCGTGTGTTGCTCCGCCAAGATCATTAGTCATGTCAAAAGTTCCTGCTGGTCCAGGCAAGTCGACACCCCCGCCAACAAGTGTGTACCCAATCATTTCTAGTTTTATAATGTTGCCGCCGATGGCTGTGCCCAATCCGTCGTCAATGCCGGGCTCCGAATACCACAAATAATCAGGATCAGCATTGTCACGCGCCATCCGTACATAAGTACGCGGCACCAATGTAGCTACGCGCTCTCCTAAGATTGGTGCAACGTATGCAACACTAAGCGGATTGATCGGCGGCGGTGGCGATCCATACGGCGTGACGATTGGAAGTAGGCCAACGCCAATGCCGCCAACAACACCTGGAAAGACGAGGTCAAGCTCAACAATCGGAATCAGTGGGCGCGGGACTTGCAAGCTAAAGCCGGCAATGTTGTCGGCATCCTCAACTTCCCGAACCCAACCTTCCGGGGGCGGCGCAGCCAAGCGACGATGCATCAAGCGCAGAGTGATTTTTGCGTTCATCAAATTGATGTCGATGCCGATGACCTGCGTCAGCTCACCAGCATCGAAATCAAACCGTGGAACCTCCAATGTGACAACATTGCCAAGTTCAAGCTCGAAATATTCCAGCCCTACAGTGACTGTTACTGTTTCCATCCACGGCAAAAACGTTGACCTACGAACCTCCATCCACTGCACTAAGTATTCGGCATCGTAAAATTCATCGTCACCAGAAAGAAGGGTTTCAATCAATGGCGATTGAACTAACGTCAAATTGTAAAGTTCTGGTTTGTCGGCGTAAGTAACACCGATAGCATCGGCCTGAATTTGCGTTAGTCCATCGCGCGTGAGGATGGCCAACTCTTCCGGCAATAGCGCTGTTGCTGGATTGCTGATGATGCGCCAGTTCGTATTCATCTGCGCTTGCAGACGGTAGTACGTTGGGGTTGCATGCTCAATGCGGATATTGTCATCAAGATCATCTTCGCGAATCGTCGCTTGCGAGGCCACGCCAAGGCTTGCTATGTCATTTGGTCGAATGCGGCCAAACGTAAACATTCCGTCGCGGCGAATCGCGCGGAAACAAATCCCCGTATCACATAAATCATTCAGCAATTGTTCGACATTCGTCTTATTTTGAATGCTTATGCCGATCAAGTAATCTTGCCCGCCGTCAAGTGACCAAGCGCCAATGTCTGTATTGGGGCGAAGATCATATGTGTCATCAGGACCGTAGTATTTGCCAAGCGCAGTGAGGCCGCATCGCGTGCCCACAAGCCACTGCATTGCGTCACTTACAGCGCGATAGCCTGGAGGATTTGTGCCTTCAACCATGAGCAGATCGGTCGTTATCTCCCCGTCAGGGGTTACGTCGAGGGAAATGGTTCCATCGCCGTTGTCGGTATACAAAATTGGATACCCGCGATCGCGAACTGTTTGCTCGAAATCGGGAGAGTAGGCAATGCCGTCGCCGGTATCGCTGTGCGCATAAGTCAGCGTTGATTGATCAACAAGTTTGCATTCAAGCTGGTGAAGCAACCCGAAATTAGCCGCGCGCCAGTTGTCCACTGCAGGACTGCCATCGTCAATGCTTGATTCTCCGCCCACGGACTTGTCAAGGAGCAAACTGGTGTCACGCAATGTGACTGTGATGCGGTCCCATGCTGCAGCGATTATCTTGACAGTGAGCGCCACAAACATCGAACGAAAATCTGCGATAGGCCAATCAATTCCACCGCACAAAAATGTAATTTCACTCCCGTCAATTGGAAGCGCCAGCATGTAGTCGAGCGCACCATCAGCATTGTCGAGTTCAAGGGCTCCTACAGATGAGGAATATCCCCCCAATCTTTCACCGCTCAGGCTGCGCGAATACTGTGGCGTTGATTTGATTGCGCTCAGATACGCAATCGGATCGGGATCGCCATCCTCATCAATGTACGGAAGGTTTGAAAAATAGAGGATGCCAGTGGCGGGAGCGCCGCCGCTCTCGTATTGGTATGACATGCGCGCCAGAACAACGCGATGCTCATTATCACGGGTCAGCCATGCACGGAATTCTGCGTCTGTCATTTGGTGCGCGCGGAAACGGCTTCTGCGACAGCCGTAGAAGTGCGTTCAGTGACAGCGCGGGCGGCCGCGGCATCAACAGCGCTGGAGTCAGCCATCGCCAGCAATACCTCTGCCACCTTCACGGCCAGCGTATCAATGCCCGCCGTGAACTCCTCGTTTGAGAGCAGACGTCCAGACGTCGGCAGCGCGGAGACCAGCGCAGCGTTAGTACTGGGCTGCTCGCCAGTTGGCTGTTCCATAACCGAGATGGCGGTGAGCGCGGCCGCGACAGTGCTGAAGATGGCCGTGTACGCCTCGCCGCTGGCGTAGAAATCGCGGGCGATCGTCAAATATGCCTCAGCATCGGCGGTGAGGCCTCCCAGTGCCGCCAGATCACCGCCCTGCGCTAGCGAGAGGTTTGTCTCGTATTGATTCTTTGCTTCAGCCAGCTTCTCGGCTGGGGTGAGTGTCGACAGATCGCCGAGCAGTAAGCCCGCCAAAAATTCTTTGATGCCTTCCTGCAGCCGCTCGAACTCGGAAAGCGCGCCATCCACGCCAGTAGAAGTGCCATCGATGATGGCCTTCCACTTCTCGTCGAACTGGATCTGCAGCGCGGCCAGCGCTTCCGGGGATCTGGCGAGCGTTGCCTGCATCTGTACGAACCACTTTTCGAGTTCGACCAGTTGCCCGGCAATCTCAGCGTTGTACTGCGCACGGAGGACTGTGAATCGAGCCAGGTCAGCAGCCACGAATCCGAGCTGCGTCGCCAAAAGGAAGCGCGTCTTCTGGTACTCGGCGATGACCGGGCCGTAGGGGTTGGGTCCGCCCTGCTCCGCTGCGATCAGGTCGTCGAGGCGGGAGAGCTGCTCGAAGTTCAGGCGCAGGCGCAACGCCAACTTCTCGCCGAAGTCTCCGCTCGATCCGTTGACCAGGGCGTCGATGGCCTGGTTGATCGCGGCCAGGCCCGTGGCCACGATGCCCGCCTGCTCCTGGGCCCGTGACAGCGCCGCGTTGATCGTGTCGACAGCGGTGCTTATGCCATTGGCAGCATCGCCAGCCGACTCGCCAAGTGTCACGATGTCCGCGTTGAGGCCGAAGATCGCCGGCGCGAGCAGGATGAGGCTGTTGGCCAGGTCCTCAGAGCCTACCGCGCGCAGCGATTCAATCATCGCACGGAAAGCCTCGTTGGTTGTCGGGATGGCGTTGTAGCCTAGCTCCAGCAACACCTGAGCATTCTCATTCCACGCCTGGTGCACGAGTTGCCATGCCGCATCGATGCGCGTGCCGGCCTGCTCAAGGTCGCTGTAAAAGTTCGCATCAAAGAAGTCGTTGGCCGCGCTGATTGCTTCCTTTCGCGCCGCGGTGAGCTCGCGCTCAGCATCAGTCAGCCCATCGGTCGCCGTGGTCGCGTCCTGGGCCGTACCGTTGACGCGCACGAACGCCGGCGCCAGGTTGACCAGCGAGGCGTACATGGTGCGGCCGGCTTCGGTGGTCAGGTCGAGGCCGCCGAGCAAGTCGAGGAACGCCTGGTGTGAGCTCGGCACCTGCACGCCCAATGCTGCAAAGGCGTCGTTAAGCTGCTCCGTGGCCTTCGCTGCCTTGTCGGCGTCGGTGGTGAAGTTCTCGTTGAGGAACGCGGCACCGGCGAGGAAGCTCTGCAGGCCGCCCATGGATTCCACGAATGCTTGCATCTGCTCCGGGTCGAGTGAGGCGAATTGGTCGCCCATCATCCCCATCACATCGACAATCGTTTTCAGCGCCTGCGCCGTCGCCAATATGGTGTCAATCTGCTCGCTAGAGATCGTTGCCGCGTCGATCCCCTCGAATAGCTGTGCGATGTAGGCCGGCGCGTCGCCGAGGCTGGCTTGGATAGCGGCGAACATGATCCGCTTACCTTCGAGTAGGATGGTCTCCTGCAGGACGGTGTCATCGCGGCCGATGTCGGGGCGCTCGTTGTTGAAAATCTGCTGGCCGTTGAGGAACGCGCCAGAGTGCACGTTGTTCGAGGCGGTGCCCTTTGGGTCGGTATCGAAGCCAAGAGCGAAGCCCACGTTGCCGCCGGTCAATCCGAGCGCCTTCATGGCATCGGTATAGCCGCGCGAGATCGCGTCAACCATTTTTGTCAGGTCGCTATCGCTTGTGTTTGGCGTAAAGTAGCGCCCCGAAGAATCGGTGCCAGATATCCCGGAGAAGTCTCCGACGCCCGCGAACCCGCCGCCCTTCGGCCCGCCGCCCTTGTTGCCAAACAACGAGTATGCGATTGACGCGACAGTGCCCACGATGCCGAGAACCGATAGCAGCGACGCGCCGCCCGTTGAAATGGCCGTCGAAAACGCATCGATTACACCGACGCCGTGGTCGAGGTCGGCCACGAAGTTCGAGACGGTACTTCCGGCATTGCTGAAGATGTTCCCGAGGCCGCCAAAGATATCGCCGATGCCGCCGCCGGTGAGCAACGAGAGCGGCCCCCCGGCGCCACCGGAGCCGCTTATGGACGCCGCGATGTTCACGATGAACGGCTGCACGGCCAGTTTGTACAGGAACGCCAGCAGTTGCGTCTTGAATACCTCGGTGATCTTCTTCGCCGCGTTGCCGCCGCTGTCGGTGAGCGCCGCGAACGCCTGCCGGCCGACATCGTCGATGTAGTTGTAGAGGTCTTCGTAGTCCTTCTTCTGCTGGGCGATGGCGGCCTTCTGGGAGTCGACCCATGCTTGCGCGCTGTCGCGGTCGGCGAAGGCATCGTTCACCGCGCGCACGCGCGCTTCGTATTCGGCCATCGTTGGAATCAGGCCGTTTTTCAAATCGTCATCCAGCTTGCGCAGCGCCTGCGATTGCTCGTTCGTCATGCTGCTGTTCGACTGGATGGCGCGTGTCTCCGCCTGGAGCTTCTCGACGAGGGTATCGACGCTCTCGGCGACCTTGGCGACCTGCTTCTCCCAGTCCTCATGCTCCTTGGCCAGCGCGCTCGCGTAGGCGCCCGCCTCCTTCTGCACCTGGGCGTATTCCTTGGTCTTCCGCGTCACTTCGTCGAGCGCCTGCGCGGCGTCGAGATAGGCGTCGATCTGCTCGTTGGTGACGCGCTTGCCGGCGATCAGATCCTGCTCGATCTGCAGCAACGCCTTGTCGTAGTTCATGGTCTCGGAGATGACGCCGACCAAGGCCTTCTCTTGATTTCCGGTGGCGAGTTCGAGTTGCGCGATGGCCGATGCATAGTCGGCGAACGCATCCTTGACCGTCTTGCCAGCCCTCGCGCCCACCGCCGCGAAGTCGCCCAGCTTCTTACCCGCAACTGCCGCCGTCGCGCCCGTCTTCTCGACCGTTTTGAACAGGTCCTCCAGCGCCTTGTTGGTGGTGTCGTTGATGGACCTGATGTCCGCCTTCAGCTCATCCCAGATTTTCCCGGCGCTCAAGGGGCGCGACACGATGGCGAAGAACGCACCGATCGCGCGGCCAGCTACCTGCAGCGCCGAGTCGAGCGTGATGAGCACGCCCACCGCAACCTTCGCGGCGAATGCGACCGCCTCGAACGCGCCCTTCAGGATGCCGAATGATCCGGCGAGGATGCCGCCATTGGTGGCCGAGCGAATGAACCAATCCGCCACAGCCTGCAGGATCGGCAAGAAGGTGCGCGCCATATCGTTGCCAATGCCAGACACCACAGACTTCACGTCACGCAGCGTGTCGTTGTAGCGATCCGCCGCAGCGGCGAGATTATCATCGACCAGAGCCCCGTACTCGCGCAGCTTGTTGAGTTCGGCCTGCTTCTCCTTCAGCGCCAGAAGAGCCGGGATCTGCTTTTCGTAGGACCCGCCAAGCGCGATCTGTGCGGCCGCCGAGGTGCTAGCCGTCTTCTCGGCCTCGGAGTAAGCCTTCGCCACGTCATAGGCCACCGCCTCGGCGCTGCGCAGGTTGCCCGCAGCGTCCTTCGACGCCACGCCGAAGAACGCCAGCGCGTTCGCGTACTTGCCGGTTTCGTCGGCGTTCTTGGTGAGCCCCTTGGACACCACATTGAGCGTTGTGAGGATGCCCTGAAGCGACGAGCCGCTCTTGTCGGCGATCACCGACAGAGCTTGCAATTCTTCGATCGCTCGCCCCGTGCCGCCAGCGAGATCGCTGAGTGCGTCGGCTGCCGCGATCGCATCGAATGTCATCTTGGCGATAGCGATCGCCGTGGCGCCCAATGCGGCGCCAACCGCAAAGCCAGCGGCGCCGTACCGCTTGGCAAGTGAATCAGCCGCGTCTTCGGTCTTCTTGGATTGCTTTTCAAGACCCGATAGCGCGGCCGTGCCCTTCGTGACCTCCGACGAGTCAACACCAAGGGCAAGCAAGGTTGCGTCAGTGGCCACGCTTACTCTCCGCTTTCGGCGTGGGCTTGTTGGCCGCGACATGCGCGCGCCACGAAGCATCCACGCGATAGATGGCCATGCGCTGCCAAGGCATCAACGTGCGCCCGGTGAGCGCCTGCCAGTACAACACCTGATCGAACCCGAGCGCCTCCGGCCCGCCGAGGCCCTGCCGGCGCGTCATGGCGATCTCGCAGAAGATCGGCCACATGAAACGCACCGCCGGCGGTGTCTCGCGTGGCGTCAATAGTGCGCGGTCCTCCACGCTCAGCCGGTCGAGCGGAACCTGCTCCAGATGCTCGCGCATCGTGGACCCATCCTCCATTCGCTGACCGAGCGTGAATTCGACCTCGCACCATTGCAGCATCTCCTCGATCAGGCTTTCGTAAAACCCGTGCGATCCTTTACCGCCTGGTCGACCTGCTCGCGAATGATGATCGAGTCGGTGTAGACCGTGCGGCAGTTGTCATGGGTGAACGGAAACTCGGCTTCAGATCCCCAGCCAAGACCGCTCCACCCCTTCGTGCAGGCGACCAGCGCATCGATACCCTCGCTGCGCAGCTCCTGCGCGGTCAATGGATGGCCGGCGCCCTGTCGCTTCTGCCAGCGCGACATGCGCTTGTTCGTAAATTGGTCGATCAACGCCATGGCGAGCGGCGAATCTGCTGAGCGCAGTTCGATGCTGATGCCAGTCGTCGCGCCATCGGGGCGCGTGATCTCGATAACGGTCGCATCCTCGTCATCAATGACGAGTGCGCGTGCGTCGAACACTTTTGCTTCAGACATTCTTAATCCCTCCGGGTTGATCTACAGGTGAAAGTGGGGCGAGCGGCCCGCCCCATCGGCCTTGTTAAGGTCAGGCGAATGCGCTGTCTTGCACCATGATCGTGGTCGAGTCGTAGCCGGTCGTCGTCGACTTCAACAGCGCCTGGAAGGAACAAGTGCGCGTCTTGGCCTTCTGGCCGTCGTCGCCATCGCTCGTGCCCAGCTTGATGCGCGGCAGGAACACGTTGAAGAAGTGCGAATCGGATTCGTTATCGGCGGTCATCACGAGCTGCAGCTCCAACTCGGATTCCAGGTCGAAAGCGGTCAGCAGGTCGAGGCCATCGTAGTAATACGAGAACTGGCCGGAAACAAGAACCGAACCCTCGAAGATGTCCGGGGAGGTATTCGACCCGATCACTTCGCCCTGCGAGTAGTTGCCATTGACGTCGAAGTTGATACCGGTGACGACCACGCGATCGACGCCATCGACCCGCAGCGAACCGTTGACCGCCGCGAAGATTGCGCCGTTGCTGGCGGCCGTTGGGGAGGTAAAGACCTCAGCCCCAGCGAACACAGCATCACGGCCCATCCAGCCGACATTGGCCGTGGCCATGCCCGAGGCCGGGCAGTTGATCGCCATCGTCGAGACAACGCAATCCTCGAAGGCTTCCGACACAGAGATCGCCGCATTCCAGTGCTCGACGGTGTAGTAGTCCTTGGTGTGGCCGGTCGACGGAACGATGATGACCTTGCCCGGCGCGATGATGGTGACGGTATCGCCTTCCGCTTTGGTCGCCAGCGATTCGGCCACCACGACGGTCGTTGCGGTGACGGCGGTGACGCGCTGATTGACGGAGTTGTTGGCCACGCCGCCAGCGGTCCAACCCGAACCGCGGACGACCATGCCGACGCGAAAGCCCATGGTGATCGGGTTGCCGACCGAGAAGGTGTAGGTGTTGCCCGCGGCCGCGATGGTCGCAATGGCGCCGGAGGTCACCGCCGCGCCCGCGAGTTTGCGCAACGCCGACTCGAAGTAGGCTTGCCCCGCACCGCTTTGCAACTCGGTCTCAAAGGCACCTTCGACCCGGCGCGTACCGTGGCGGAAGTCGCTCACCTGGTAGTCTGACCGCAGCGTGTTCGACTGGTAAGTGTTCTTCTTCAACGACAGATTGGACGTAACGCGGTTGACGATCTGCGCGCTGGCGCCGCTGGCTGGCGAGCCAAGGCCAACCTGCTTCTTAATGGCGACGCGAGTGCCGACGCCGGTCTGGATGGTCATGATCTGCTCCTATCTACGAGTAAAGGTCGGCCTGGTACTCGATGCTCACGGGGAGCACGTACCAAGAGCCGTCATTGAAATGAGGCGCGATGGATGGCGTGTTGAACACGCGCACCGTCACGCCGCCGTACACCAGGGAAAGTCCACGCGGAAAGTGCGCCACCAGCGCATCCGCCTTTACCGCCGCGCCCCCGGGGCCGGCGTTGTTCGGGTAGTTCAACAGCAGTTGATAGATGCCGCGCATGCGCCGCAGGTCGGTGCCGGCGTCTGCGCCCATCATCGATGGGTTTTCGGTGCGAGCTGGCAGGAGATCGACCTTGACGAATGGCGCGTTGGCCGCGGGCTTGTACGCCATGTTTTCCCACGCGATCGACAGCGCAGGGGTGAATGCCTCAAGGCGCGCGTCGAGTGCGGCGCGGATGCTGGTGAGGCTCATGCGGCCGCCACGATGTCGCCGAATTCGACGGCGGTGATGCGGACCATGCCGGATGGCGCCTGCTTCGAGTAGCCGTATTCGAGCCGCTGGATGTAGGGCAATCCCGAGGCGATCCAGACGATGCCGCCCGCCTTGACGTTGTTCAGCGCGGTCAGGACTCCAGAAGCCGCTGCAGAGGGGTCCAGTGCGCCTGTGTCGGTCCACGCCGGCGCGGGCGCCATGGTCACAGCCCACGCGCCACGCGCGCGGCCCGTATCCACCGGCGTGCGCTGCACGATGCGCGAGAACATCTCGAACACGACCTTGCGCAACTGCTGATCGGTCTCGACCCTCGCCTTGGTCGTCCACTTCGAGACGTCGCTGGAGAAGCTCATGCACGCACCTGAAGGTCATAGAGGCATCGCTGCGCGCCGCTCCAAATCTCGGCCACGCTGATGATCGTGTGCACCGTGGAGTCGAGCGTAAGCGTGTCTGCTGGCTGCGGCGTGAACGTCAGAGCGGTGGCCGCTACGTAGAGTCGCTTGTCTGTCCGCTCGACGCTGCCGTCGCGGAACTCGGCCATGCCGTAGGCGTCGACGATGGCATACGCCGCGGCGACCGTGGTGGTCTTGCTGAGCGTGCCCGTGGTCGAGTTATAGGCGCCCTCGACCACGCGCGTAACCGTCACCGGCGCCCCGAATCCGGCGACCAGGCGCTTCGCCAGCGCGCGAAAGCGGTCGTCGAGCGTGCTCATGAACGGATCAGCCCACGCATGGCGCCGGAGGTCCGCGGCTTCAGGAAGCGGCTGAGCATGTCCGAGACCACGGGATAGCTCGTCTGCTCGCGGCTATTGGCGAAGTACTCGACCTCGACCGGTCCCGCCTTCTCGCGCTTCGTCGTGCGGCCAATGTCGGCGGTAAGCGGCGCAGCGTTGGCGCGCAGCGCGAGCTCGGCGGTGGCGCGCGCGAGCAGCGGCGGGATCTCGTCGTCGGGCAGGTAGGTTGAGGTTGACGTAAGCGCAGCGAAGTCGCCCCGCTCCACATAGCCGCGCGGCCAGGAGAGCGCCTGTGTGTCGGTCATCGGGTAGCCGCGCCAGCGCGCGCCATAGGTCTGCTCGATGTACTCAGTGGCAATCCGCAGCAGCGCTTCCTTTTCGCTGGTCTCCAGGTCCGCCCACGACGCCTCTGGCGTGTCGTGCGACGTGAAATAGGCGCTGGCCGTCGCCACGGAGCAGTAGCTTTCTGCGTTAGCCAGGCCGGCGCCGTCTTCGGTGATCAGCGCCATTATTTATCCAGCACTTTGAGAAAGAGCGTTTGGTCCTCGACCTGCCCGCTGGTCGTGGTGATGCGACAGGTGAGGCCATACTTGGTACCCACCTCAAGCGCCGGGGTACCCGATGCCTGGACGCGAACGGTGATCACGCCTGCGGCTTGGGCACTGGATACATCCTCGATCCCGGCATCAACGATGATTACGTGCGAGGCGTAGGTGTCGGCGAGCTCGGTTAGCCACGCCGCCCAGTCGAAGGGGATGTCGTATATGCCGTTGGGATCGAACTCCCCAACCGGCGCTTTCGGCTTGGTCACGTCCCAAAAATTGCCTGTGGCCATTAGGTTATCCCGGTCCCGATGCGGTGAAGATGCGGTTGACTGCTGGCACGTAGAACGTGCGATTGATGGCGGCGATCGCGAAGTGGCGACTCACCGTAGCAATCGAAAATTGGCGATTGATCGGGGCAATGCTGTAAATGCGCGATTCCGTGTCGAAGTCGATGGGCACATTGACGCGGGCCCAGCTTGTGCCCCAGCTTATGCCCCAGCTTGTGCCCCATGTGCTCACGCCGGACCCCATTCCGTTCCGGTTTCGCCGTTCCCGACGACCACCACATCGTTGACGAGATGGATGTTGGCGTCGACATTGCCGGGAATCGTGAAGGTGAGATTGTCTGTCTTGGCCTTGATCGCACCGACTTCCGTGTCGATGTAACCGGCGATGGCCGTGATCGTCGCATTGTCAGGCGCCGTGTATCCCGCTGTCGCAAGGCGCGTTGAAACTGCAACGTCAAGATTCGCGGCAGTCAGCCCGGTCACGCTGCCGACCGCACCGACCACGCTTGCCACGGTGCCGACCACATTCCCACCGACGTTGCCCGTGACCGAACCGACCGCGCCCGTGACCGATCCAACGGCGCCGCTAACACTTCCCACCGCGCCGACGACGCTGCCAACGCTCCCCGTTACATTGCCGCCGACGTTGCCGGTCACCGATGCCGCAACCGGCGTTGCTGCCGTTGCGGCCGTGGTGACGCTCGTCTTCATCGTCGCGGTGAGATCGCCGGCCGTCGGCGCGTTGGTTAGGTTCGTAACCGTCGTGATCGTGCCGGCCGTGATGTTGGTCGTGCTGGCGACTGACGCGGGGAGTGTGACTCCGGCCGCTGCTGTTATCGTCTGGCCGGCAAATTGCGTGGCGTTGGCAACCGGTACGCCTGCCGTCGCTTCCGCCGCAACGACCCGAAACGTGGCCGCCACGAAGTTGACTGTCTGCGCATCGACTGTAACCGCAGACACGACTACAGTGTAAAACGATCCGGCAGCAAAGAAGCCTGCTGTCGTGTTGTCTCCAGTATCAACGGAAAATCCATGCAGGCCGGTCACCGAATCAATATCGATGCCATCCGTAT
>Ga0163153_10002824_pt1 | contig 24303 bp, 36 predicted proteins | sample OliLakLV19MP6IB1_FD_148629 | JGI IMG/M metagenome (GOLD analysis project Ga0163153, IMG submission 148629) | Freshwater microbial mat bacterial communities from Lake Vanda, McMurdo Dry Valleys, Antarctica - Oligotrophic Lake LV.19.MP6.IB-1 | ecosystem: Environmental > Aquatic > Freshwater >...
CCGCGAACAACAGGACCTGAACGACGAGATCACGCGGTTGACGCGCAAGGAGGTCTTTTCGATCACGCGCAAGACACTGGACGACCTTGCCGAAACCAGTCTGGAAGAACAAATAAGCGAGGTGTTCACGCGCCGCCTGCGGGAGATGGACGCCCAGACGAAGGAAGGCCTCTCCACGGCCCTGAAGACCGCGTCCGAAGCGGCCCTGGTGCGCAGCACGTTCGAGATGCCCGAGGCGCAACGCGTGGCGATACAGAATGCGCTCAACGAAACCTTCTCGGCTGAAGTCCGCGTCCGTTTCGAGGCCGCGCCGGACCTGGTCAGCGGCATCGAACTCAGCGCCAATGGACAGAAGGTGGCCTGGAGCATCGCGGATTACCTCGCCACGCTTGAAAAGCGCGTCGGCGAACTGCTGAAAGCGCCCGCCAGGACCGAACCGCAACGCCCATGAGCGCGCCGCGCGTCACCTTGCGGCACGTTTTCGACCGCGCCTTTGCCTGCATCGGCGAGGCGCGCGAGGCTTTCACGCCAGAACTGGCCCTGCGTGAGGTCGGCACGATCAGCAGTCTCTCCACCGGCATCGCCCGCGTCTCCGGCCTTCCCGGCGTGGGCTTTGACGAACTGGTGAAATTCCCCGGCGATGTATTCGGCATTGCGTTCAACGTGGACGCGGACGAAGTCGGCGTCGTGTTGCTCGGCGAGTACTGGCAGTTGCACGCCGGTGATGAGGTCGAGCGCACCGGCCGGGTAATGGACGTGGCGGTGGGCGACGGCTTGCTGGGACGCGTAATCGACCCGCTCGGCCGACCCCTCGACGGCAACGGGCGGGTCGCCTTGGACAAGCGCCTGCCTATCGAACGCCCCGCCGCGCCGATCATGGACCGCGCACCGGTCAGCGTGCCGCTGCAGACCGGCATCAAGGTCGTCGATGCGCTGATTCCGATCGGGCGCGGCCAGCGCGAGTTGATTCTGGGCGATCGGCAGACCGGCAAGACCGCCATTGCCATCGATACCATCCTCAATCAGCGCGGCCAGGATGTCCTGTGCGTCTACTGCGCCATCGGCCAGCGCTCGGCCGCCGTGGCCAAGGTCGTGGCCACCTTGCGCGAGAAGGGAGCTCTCGATTACACGGTCGTGGTGGTCACCGAGGGCAACGACCCACCGGGCCTCACCTACATCGCGCCCTACGCCGCGACCAGCATCGCCGAGCACTTCATGGAAGCGGGCCGCAACGTGCTTATTGTCTACGACGACCTCACCCATCATGCCCGCGCCTATCGCGAGTTGTCCCTGCTGTTGCGCCGGCCGCCGGGGCGCGAGGCCTTTCCCGGCGATATCTTCTACATCCACTCACGACTGCTGGAACGGTCAACCCATCTCAGTGACGAGCGCGGCGGTGGCTCGCTGACTGCTCTGCCCATCATCGAGACAGAGGCGCAGAACCTGTCCGCCTACATTCCGACCAATCTGATCTCTATCACCGATGGCCAGATCTATCTGTCGCCATCGCTGTTCGGCCTGGGTGTGCTGCCCGCGGTCGATGTTGGCCAATCCGTGTCGCGCGTCGGCGGAAAGGCGCAACGGGCGGCCTATCGTATGGTGGCGGGCGACCTCAAACTGGCCTACGCGCAGTTCGAGGAACTCGAGACCTTTGCGCGCTACGGCGCCCGACTGGATGAAGGCACCCGCCAGAGCATTACACACGGACGCCGCATCCGCGCCTGTCTCGGACAGCGGGAATTCGCGCCGGTCTCGGTGCCCGAGCAGATTGCCGTCCTGTTGGCGTTGACCGCAAAGCTGTTCGACCCGGTGCCGCTCGATCGGATGGTCGGCGCCGAGCAAGCCGTGCGCGAGATGGCAGCGGACATTCCGGACGAGGTGAGTGCGCGACTCGAAAGCGCCGCCAAGCTGAGCGACGAAGATCGGGCAAGCATCGTCGAGATTGGTCGCGCGGCGCTTGAAGACTTCTTGTCCGAGGCGGCCCCCAAGTCCGCACCGGAACAGAAGTCTGAATCGACAGCCGAACCCGACGTCGAACCGGATGAAGCTCCGCTTCAACATTTACCGATATTGAGCCGCTCGGAAATCGACCGAATCAGAGGGGAAAATCATGCAAATCCAGATCAACACCGACCGTAATATCGAGGGTAAAGAGCCACTCACCGCTCAGATCAGCGGCGTCGTGGAGGCGGCCCTGAGCCGATTCAGCGATCACGTCACGCGCGTGGAGGTGCACCTGAGCGACGAGAACGCCGACAAGAGTGGACAGCACGACAACCGCTGCCTGATAGACGCGCGCCTCGAAGGCCGCCGGCCTGTGGCAGTTACCCACACGGCGGCGAGTCTGGACTAGGCCGTATACGGCGCCACCGATAAACTGACGCGAATGATCGAAAGCACCGTGGGGCGTGCGGCGCGATAAGGTGCATCAGACGACTGGGCGAAGTCCCTCGGAGCAGCCATGAGCGACACCGCGGCCAGCCTGCGACGCAAGATCGGCAGTGCCGGCGATCTGCAATCCGTTGTGCGCACGATGAAGGCCCTGGCCGCCTCGAACATCGGCCAATACGAACAATCAGTGCGCGCCTTGGGCGACTACTATCGCAGCGTCGAACTGGGCTTGAGCATCTGTTTCCGGAAAGACGCGGCGGCGCCGATGACCGAAAGCACAGCACGTCCCCATGAAGGGTCCGTCGGCGCGGTCGTGTTCGGCTCGGATCAGGGTCTGGTAGGCCGCTTTAATGATGTCGTGGCCGATTACGCGCTGCAGGCCCTCGCCGACTTGCACGGTAAACTCCAAGTCTGGGCGGTCGGCGAACGCGTGCATGGGCGGCTGGCGGACGCAGGCCTGACGCCGGCCGGGCTCTACGCCGTGCCGAACTCCGTTCAGGCCATCACCCCGCTGGTCGGGCGGATTCTGGTGGAGAGCGAGGCGCACCAAAGCCAGGATGAAATCGGAGAGCTTCATCTCTTCTACAACCGCCCCACCTCCGGTGCGATTTATGAACCCATCCAGCAGCGGCTTCTGCCCTTGGATGAAATCTGGCGACGCAAGCTTGTCGAGCTGCCCTGGCCGACCGGGAACCTGCCCGAGGTGATGGGCGACGAAACCGCGACCCTGCGGGCGCTGATCCGCGAGTATCTGTTCGTTTCGCTGTTCAGGGCCTGCGCCGAATCTCTGGCCAGCGAAAATGCTAGCCGCCTTGCGGCGATGCAGCGCGCCGACAAAAACATCGACGATCTGCTCGAAGACCTCAACGGGACCTTCCACCGGATCCGCCAGAGTGGCATCGACGCGGAACTGTTCGATGTCGTCTCCGGCTTCGACGCACTGACGGGTCCAGCGTCAATCTGAACTTCGAACCGAAGATTAGGATAGGCAATTCAAGTGCGATACGAAGTCGCTTGTGGAAGTTGTTCCCACTGCAAAGAAGGGAACCACCCGTGTCACCGGGTGTCGCAAGATGCATTTGTAGAGGCTTGAGCCGTGTGCGCTGAAAGGTGCAACCACGATTCTTAGGGGGCTGGGCGCGGGCAACCGCGTCTGGCTGTTCCCGGCCTCTACCACATTGCTGTCTCGTGATTACGATGCGCGCCAAACGTCGCCGGTTTCAATGCGCCGGTATTCACATGAAGCGAGAACAGGTCCGGTCTCGAGTAGTGCCCTGTCACATCGAGTGTGCGGCGAGCGTTGTCGACGCTTTCGGTGTTGATGTCGGCATAGAGGATCCCTGTTTCGTTCCGCAGGGGACCCGCGACGATTTTGCCTCCCGGGGCAACGACTGCCGAGTCGCCGGCGTTCACCCATTCGTCCGCGTCGTCGGGATAGAGCTCGCGCAGGCCCGGCGCAGCGTCGCGGATATCGGAGGTGCGGAACGCGACGCCGCTACCAACCACCCAGCATCCTGCTTCCCGCGCAATGTGCTGAAGCGTCGCGATCCAGCGATCGCCGCTGTCATAGGTGGGCGCGATGTATATGTCCAGCCCCTGCGCATACAACGCGTAGCGCACGAGCGGCATATAGTTTTCCCAGCAGATGAGGGCCCCGAGGCGCCCGCAGGGAGAGTCAACCGATCTGAGTCCCGACGCATCCCCCTGGCCCCACACCATGCGCTCCGGATTGGTCGGCATGAGCTTGCGATGCCGATTGAGCACGGTGCCCTCAGGGGAAAGCGTGACCACGGTGTTGTAGAGCGTGCCGCGGCTGAATTCCCCATCGCGTTCGTTGATGCCGCAGACCACCGTGACGCGGTGCTCCTTCGCCGCCTCGCGAAGCGGCGCGAGTTCGTCGGCCTCCAGATCGATGGCGTTGTCCAGCAGCGTCCGGTGCAGCCGTTCCGAGAGCGCCATGTCGCCGCCGGGACGTAATCGCCATATCCACGCCGGATATCCCGGTATGGCTGCCTCCGGAAAGATGATCAGGCGTGCACCCGCACCCGCGGCCTCCGCCACCGCATTGACCGCCATGCGCAGGCATTCGGCGCGGTCGAGGAACGCCGGTACCCTTTGCACGATGGCGATGCGCGAATCGGGCGCGCTCATCGGGTTCCAGCTCCGACGAGCATCTCGCAAGGGCCGACGAACCCGCCGGAGGTCTCGAACTTGCGCAGCGTCGCCTCGATTTCCTGCCATGTCTCGGCGCGTTCGGATTCGCTCAGCGTTGCCATCATCTGGTGGAGTGCCCCGAAGGACTCGCGCTCGAAGCGCACGCATTCGGCAGCCGAAGGCAACCGCACCGGCGAATCGATCCTGCGCACGTCGACATCACGGAACCCGGCCTGCTCCAGCGTTTTCGCCAGCACGCCTTCGCCGCCGAGCGAAAAAGGTCCTGGCTGTCCGGGAAGCGGCGGTGGAAGGTTGGCGCGGCGCCTGATGATGCCCACGGGGAGTGAGAAGAAAGGATTCCTCTCGGGCGTGGAGTACACCACCGCAGCGAAACGTCCTCCCGTCCGGAGCGCACGCCGGATGCCTTGGAGCGCGCGTTGCTGGTCGGGAAAGTAGATCAGCCCAACGCGCGAAATCGCCGCATCGAACGAGCCTTCGGGCAACGTGTCGTGCCGTTCGCCGTCGAGCTCCATGGTTTCGACGTTACCGAAGCCTGCCGCCCGCGCAGCATCGGATGCAAAGCGCAGAATCGCGGGCGAGAGGTCGGTCGCAAGGACGTAGCCTTGCGGCCCCACACGGCGAGCCGCTGCGAGCGTCTGCTCGCCCGCACCCGCAGCAACATCGAGAACCCGCGCGCCCTGTCCTACGGCGGCCATATCGAGCATCGCTTCGGTGGACGGTCCCAGCCAGCGGCCGAGGAGCGGGGCCCAGTAATGCCACGCGCCCGCGGCGGTCTCCCACTGCGCCCGGGTGGCGCGCCTGAACTGTTCGGGATCGAATGCCAGAGGCGCATTGATAGTTTCGACCATGACGTAATCCTTTCCGCAAACGACGCGACATGCGTCAAGCCTCAAATTTACTCGTGCGGCCGGGCACAGCAAGTCCAGAATCTGGAGTTACTCGAGCGAATCGGCTAGACTCGCTTGATGATCGATTACGGCCAGTACTGCACGGTGGCGCGCGGCGCTGAAGTGCTGGGGGAGCTCTGGACGCCACTCGTCGTGCGCGAGCTCCTTTGCGGCAGCCGCCGGTTCAATGACATCCGCCGCGGCGTACCTCGAATATCGGCTACGCTGCTCACGCAGCGACTGCGCAAGCTCGAGGCCATGGGCGTGATCGAGCGCCGGCGCGTCAAGGGCGGCTGGGAGTACCAGCTCACGCAAGCTGGCGAGGAGCTTCGCCCCATCGTGGTCGGCATCGGACATTGGGGCGCGCGCTGGATCGGAAGCAGGCTCAAACGCGAGCAGCTCGACGCCGGGTTCCTGATGTGGGACATCCGGCGCTTCGCGCAACTGGACAAATTTCCCGCGCGGCGCGTCGTGATCCACTTTCAGTTCACGGACGCGCTCCGCGGCGAGCGGCGCTGGTGGCTCGTGGTCGAGAACGGCATTGCGGATCTCTGCCGCGACGATCCGGGGCACGAAGTCGCGGTGATCGTCGAGTCCACCGTGCGCGCGCTGACGGAGGTCTGGACCGGTGACAGCGATCCAGACAAGGAGATCGGCGCCGGCCACCTGAACGTGCTCGGCGCGGGCCCGCGCGGTCAGACGCTATGGAAATGGCTCGGTCGGAGCTTGTTCGCGCGCACCCGGTTGGAAGCCCGTTCACGCTCGGCGTGATGCGTGGACATCCACGGCCGCCCCACGTCATTTCCGCGGTCGGCGTAACGAGCGTATTGTCTTGTCCCATGAATTCGATTCATTGTTGGCGCACTGTCAAGGAGCGCTCGTGCGAACACTAAACGGAGGAGTTGGATCATGGCGAATGTGATTGCTGAGGTCACCCCGGAGTTCTTGCAAGACTTTGCTGACGCGTGGAATCACCACGACGTCGACGCCCTCATGACGTTCATGACGGAAGACTGTGTTTTCGAAACCTCGGCGGGCCCCGATGTATGCGGCACGCGGTACGCAGGCCATGAGGCGGTGCGCGCTGGCTTCGCGGAGGTCTGGGCCACGTTCCCGGATGCCCACTGGAGCAATGCCCGCCATTTTGTTCGCGGGGAGCGAGGAATCTCCGAATGGACTTTCACGGGAACACGGACGGATGGCACGCGCGTCGAAGTCAATGGTTGTGATCTCTTCATCTTCCGAGACGGTAAGATCGCTCTGAAAAACGCCTACCGCAAGAACCGTCCACCCATGGGTACCGCCAAGCGTTGAGTGCACCCTCAGGAAGGCCCACCCCGAATTCCGCCGGATGCGTCGGCACGCGGAGTATTGTTCGCAAGCGTCGGTGGCGGGGCGCGGTTACCGAGATCGTTACGCGTCACCCTGCCGTCTGCATCACCTTCCGGGAGCAAGACCATGACACTGCGTCGCATCACTGCCGCAATCGCTGTCCTGTTGGTGACATCTGTCTGTCAAGCCGCTGACGGACTTATCGCGGTGAAAAGTCCCCACAGCGCCAAGGCAACAATGGATCGCCTGGAGGAACTGGTAAAAAGACGTGGCCTGAACGTCTTTCTCAGGATCGATCACGCGGCCGGGGCAGCGAAGATTGGGACGAAGTTGCGTCCTACCGAGCTTCTCGTTTTTGGAAACCCGCAAGGTGGCACGCCATTCATGGAGTGCGCTCAATCCGTGGGAATCGATCTCCCCCTCAAGGCACTCGTTTGGGAAGATGCGAGCGGACAGGTCTGGCTCGGCTACAACGACCCGGCGTTTTTGGCCAAGCGTCACGAAGTACCTGCGTGCCCGGTGGCTCCGAACATGAGCAAGGCCCTCGCGGGCATTGCGGAAGCAGCGACCGCCAAACAGTAGGCCGCAGCGATGACGGCTCACCCGGCGCTGAACCGGACGGGCCGGCTCACGACTTCATATTGGCGGACATCGACACGGGCCGCCGGGTTGTCGGAACGTTCGGCGTATTCTGACGATCGGAGATGTTGCGATGAAAGCTGTTGAGCGCGCATTCTTGGCAGTGTTCGGTACCTTTCTGTTTGGCGTCGGAGTCTACGTACTAATGTTCAGCCACGCGCCCACTCCTTGGCGCGCAGGCGGCGGAGTGGTGCTTGCGCTGTTGGGTGGAAACATGCTTTGCGCTTCGTACTGCGATAAGCCGTCGTGGCTCTCGCGGATCGGCCCGCTGCCTTGAGCTGCGGTTTGCCGCGGCCCAGCGGAACTTCGCCCGCGGAGCGGAGCGCCGGTTCGCTTGTTTCTTTAGGTGACGGAAGTCGCACCGCCTTTTTCAGCACAGGCCCCCATGCCAACCCGTAACGCATGTTGCTCATGTGGCCAGCTCACCGCAGTCACCTCCGGGTAGCCCCTTCGCGTGTCCGTTTGTCATTGCCTTGCCTGGCGATGTGGTCTTCGCACCCTTCGCTTGTCGACATCGCGTACGCTACGGAATGGCTTCTAATACATCGCGGAGGCGCAGATGAAAAGAGTCACAGGCATCGGAGGCATCTTCTTCCAGGCGCGCGATCCCGCCGGGTTGCACGCTTGGTACAGGAAGCATCTTGGCATCGACGTGCAGGATTGAGGTGGCGCGGCGTTCACCTGGACGGATGACGCCGGCAATCCCACGAAAGGGACAACAATCTGGTCTGTCGGCGCCGCAGGCGGCGACGACTTCGCCCCAAGCAATTCGACCTTCATGGTCAACTACCGCGTTGAGGACTTGGCCGCCCTTCTTCAGGCACTACGCGCGGAGGGCTGCAACGTACTGGAGAAGATCGATGACTCCGAATACGGCAAGTTTGGTTGGGTCATGGACCCGGAGGACAACAAGGTCGAACTCTGGCAGCCGCCTGAAGGGCAATGATTTCCGGGTTCGTGAAGGCAAAGGTAGTTGCCTTCCAGGTCCCGGCACCCGGACGCTGATCGCCGTGTGCTTCGACCAAGGCCTGGACGGATCGGGACAAAGCATCCGTATCGGCGCACTTCAAGCGCCTGGAAGAGGCGACCGCCCAACGCAAGGTAATCCTGGCCGGCAGGACGGACGAACCGCCCAGCACGACGTTCGGGATCGTCATCTTCGAAGCGCCGACGAACGCCGAAGCCAAGGCGTTCATGGATGCGGACCCGACGGTCGCCGATGGCGCCATAGTGGCTGAACTTCATCCCTACTCGGTCGCCCTGATACGCCAATGAAGTACCGCCCCGCCCAGCCTTCCACATGCACTAAGGGAAATTCACCCATGGGTCTTCTCACGCTCGTCAACGTCGCGAAATGATCGAGCGGTGCACGACGGTGGCGCACGCCGGCTGGCTGCCGCTGCGCACGGCCTTGTGGCCCCACGCCAACGCGTCGGAGCATCGGTCCGAGATGGAGTTGTTCTGCACCCGCCTCGATCGTTTTGCGCAGTTTGTTGCGTACGATGAGTCGCGCCAGCCAATCGGCATGATCGAAGTCGCGCTACGCAGTGACTACGTCAACGGCACCTCGAGCTCTCCGGTGGCCTTTCTCGAGGGCATCTATGTCATCCCCGCCGCCAGGGGACGTGGCGTTGCCCGGAACCTTGTTGGCTGCGCCGAGCAGTGGGCGGTCTTGGCAGGCTGCAGCGAGTTTGCTTCGGACGCCCAACTTGACAATGCGGCAAGCCATGCGATGCATCGTGCGCTTGGGTTCAGCGAAACCGAGCGGGTCGTGTACTTTCGCAAACCGTTGCAAGACAATGTGACCTGACTCGTCGTACTGCGCGGAGACCGGTCCGGTGACCGCCGGTTAGTCGGATTGGCTGGAGGGAACAACATGCACGGAAACCAGCGACTCACGGCTTCGCTCGATGGTGCGTTTGTGGTGTTTCTCATTGGGATGCGCGTCAATCGGCCACTGCGCGTCGACAAGTGGCTGCCCGTGGTATTTGCCATGACATGCATGATCGGGGAACTGAGGGCACAACCGCACCTGGGCCTGCTTCACGCTGAAATGTGGACCTCCCGAACCTCCATCATGGTGCAGTACTGGCGCTCCATGGACCAGCTTCTCGGGTACGCGAAGAACAGGAATGCCCAGCACTTGCCCGCGTGGCGTGCATTCAACAAGGCCGTCGGTGACAATGGCTCGGTTGGCATATGGCATGAAATCTATTCGGCAGAGCCAGGCACCTATGAAGCGTTCTACGGCAACATGCCGCCGTTCGGACTGGGGAAGGCCGGACGCCTCGAGCCCGCTGTCGGCAACAAGCCATCGGCGGCCGGAAGGTTTGGACGGGCCGAAAGTGCGTCCTGACTCTGAGTCCTGCCTGAATGTGCCTTTCAACTTCTCATCGTCGGCCCGATCGGCCGGCGCAATCGGAGACCACAATGAACGACGAAGTATTCAACCTCAGCATCCGCAAATTCCTGAAAATGGTCGGCGTGAATTCGCAACGTGAAATCGAGCAGGCGGTGGCCAAGGCGATCGCTTCAAAAGCCATCTCCGGCACGGAGACCTTCCCTGCGAAAGTGAGCCTTGAAATCGCCGGACTGTCGCTGCAGGTCAATTTCGACGGCGAAATCCAGCTGCAATAGTTCGCCAACGGCCAGACGGAGGCGTTACGCCAAACTGGGCACAACCGGCTGCGCGAGATCGCCGGAACCCAGGCCCCAATCCGACCATGTCCGCGGGGCAACGGCAGGCCGGATAGTGTTCGGCCATGCCGCTGCGGCAGGTCACTTCATCATCAGATAGCCATGGTTGATGCCCTGGTGCGCATCATTGACGATCACCGAATTGAGCGACATCGGTTGCCCCGCCGTTCCGAAGCTCGGGTACACGGTAAGGTCGTAGGAAAGCGCCACCCGCTCGGTATTCTGGTTGGTCACCGAATAGGTGTCGTACCAGTTCCCGAGTGGAATGATTTGCGCGTACCAGTCGCCCTGGCTGGTCGCCGGGGAACTCTCCCCAACGCGCCCGGCGTGGGGGAGCACGCTGCTGCCGCGGAACTCGTAGCCCGGCGTCCGCAGGTTCCAGACGATGGCAACGAGCCGATGGCGCGTGCCCATCCGGACGTTGCCGTCAGCCTCGACCTGCAGCTTCTTGCCCCCTTTGCCATCGTCGACGACGTCGACAGCGATCGAGCACGCCGGATAGAAGCAATCCTTGCCTTGTGCATACGGCGCGGTTTCGCGGGTCGCGCAGCCTGCCGCCAGGAACGTAGCGGCGATTGCGATTGCCAGTTTCGTCGTAGTCATTGGAATGATCCCGGATTGGAAATAGGGCCAGCGCCTCTCTGCATGCAGGCGCGTCATCGAGTTCAGCGAACGCAGCCGCCAGTATCGTGGCAACCGAAGCAGGAAACAAGTCGGGACCCTGACGGGCGGTCAGCCTTGGCATACCCGTAGTTGCGCCCGTGGACGCTTGGGCGCAGCATTTCCGCTGCATGGACATGCCTGAAACTGCAACCAACCCGACGAGCCGACTCACGGCCCGCGATGGCCTTCGTTCACAACAAGCCGCAGCACGGCACGCAGTAGCACCGATGTCGCGACTGCTGCTTCTTGCAGTACTCACCTTGATGGAGCTCATGACCATCCCTCACGCCGTTGCCGATGGCTCCGGCCTTGAATTGGCGTCGTACTACGCACAACACATGGCGCTTGTCGATGGCGTGGCTTACGGCTGGACCGCCAATGGCGATCCGCACGAATTGCGTTCCGGCGTGCGCCAGGTTGGCGTCGGCAGGGACACGTGGTTCGCACTTCTCGATGACGGTACGTTGCAACGCTGGAACACGCTGGACGGCGTGCCGACGACGCTGATGCGCGGCGTAAGCAGCTTTGCCGCCGGAAATTCGGGTTGGTTCGGCATCGACACCGCCGGCGTGCTATGGCACGGCTCGGGTGCCCTCCCACCGCAACGGATTGCGGACAATGTGGTGGCGGCCAGCATTGGCGACAGCGCGGATTACTACATCACGCGCGACGGTGCGCTGTGGGTCAAGGGACTCGCGCACCGTGGACAATATGGCGACGGCAAGCTGACTGCCACGACGGCGTTCGTCACGACAGCGCGCGATGCGCTGGCGGTGAAGGCGCATACCGGGCATGCGATCCACCTGCGCCGCGACGGCGTGGTACTGGGCACCGGCGGCAATCGGTACGGACCGCTTGGTACCCATGGCCTTGGTGACAAGGCGGACCGTTGGGGGCGGGTGTTCGACAGCGCCGTGACCATTGCCACCGGTTCGCGCCATTCGGCGGCGATCCGTGCCGACGGCAGCCTGTGGGTCTGGGGCGGTGCGTTCGGCGTCGCACCCACGAAGCTGCACGAGCACATTGCCGTCGTCGCGGCCGGCGATACGTCGACCATCGCGCGCACCGTCGACGGCACATTGCTGCAGTGGGACGAGAGCAAGCTGCCACGGCAGATCGTGCTGCGCCGGAAGTAAACGCGGCGGTTCGCCAGCGGTGCCGCGCGTACACTGGTCGCCTGTTCCCGTCGACCGGTTTGAGCCGGCACCGTCGGCTTTAAGGAGGGCACGATCATGGCGGGACTCGCCACTCACTACGCAGCGCGCGACATCGAGGGACGGATCCTGACGGCATTGCGCGCGGCCGGTTTGAACCCTGACCAGCGCATCGCGCCCGAGCCACTGGGCGCGCTGGATCACTTCCATACGGGGGGACTTCGCGCCTCGCGCGAGTTGCTGGAACTGGCGCGGATCCGGCCCGATGATCGCGTTCTCGATATCGGGTCCGGCTTGGCCGGCCCGGCGCGGATGATCGCGTCCACGATTGGCTGCCGCGTCGATTGTATCGAGATGTCGCCCGACTTCTGTATCGGCGCGAAGCTGCTGAATCGGCTGACTGGCCTGCACGACCGAATCGAGGTGCATCAAGGCAGTGCGCTCGACCTGCCGTTCTCCAGCGATGCCTTCGATGTCGTCTGGATGCAGAACGTCGGCATGAACATCGCGGACAAGAAGACGCTTTACGCGGAAATCCATCGCGTGCTGGCGAGGGGCGGCCGCTACGCGTTCCAGGAAGTGGCCGCAGGCGAAGCCGCCACCGCCTACTTTCCGTTGCCATGGGCAACCGACCCGGCCGACAGCTTCCTCGCCTCGACCGCCGAGATGCGCTTGATGCTGGCGGCAAACGGCTTCGTCGAAGAAGTGTTCGAGGACACCAGCGACGCGCACTTGCGCAGCCTGCTGACCGCCGCCGTTGCGCCAAGCCCGCTGACGCTCGGGGTGTACGTCGACAATCTCGCGGCAAAGGCCGCAAATGCGCGACGCAGTCTCGAGGAAGGCCAGGTCCGGCTGGTCCGGGGTGTCCTTCGGGCGCAATGAATTTGCAGGCAACGCGCTGAGATCCGGCACCGCCGCACAACTGCTGACATGCCCGCAATCCACCGCTGCGATCTCCCGGCTGACGCGCTGCTGTCCCGGTATCAGTACGACGGCGCGTACGCGGACTGCTATGTCGCGACGATCGCGCGGCGCGTCGCTCATGCCGAGTATGTCGAAGCGTTCTATACGACCACGCTGTTCAGGACCGAACGTCTGCTGCTGTCGTTGTTCGCCTCCAGGCCCTCCACCGATGCCGAAGCGAAGCAGCTCGCGGCCGGGACGCGCGACACTTTTGCCGCGTGGACTGTCGAAGCGCGAATTCCCGACCAGCTGCTGCTCGCCGACTTCCAGGGCCGCACGCGGTCGTGGTTGATGGTGCAACTCACGCCAGACGCCGCATCGGCAGGTACGCGACTGTACTTCGGCTCCGCGGTGGTGCCCGCCCGGGGCGCCAAGGCGAATGCGAGTGCACCAACACTCGTCCCCGCGTTTCGGTTGTTGCTGGGCTTTCACAAGCTCTACTCCCGGGCGCTGCTCACCGCCGCAGCTTCCCGGCTGGCGTGACCGCTTGGCGTCGGCCGCACGGCGAGGCATCATTCAGGTTGCACGGCAGGCCATTCCGACCGTTGCCATTCCCGGTGTGCGCCGAATGCCCCGCTGATGCATCGTCCTTGTCCGTGAAAATCGAAGTCGACGATCTCACTCGCCCCGCGGTTCATGCCTTGCTGCAGGAGCACCTGCAAAGCATGTACGAACTTTCACCCGCGAAGAGCGTGCATGCGCTCGATCTCGACAAGCTGCGGAAGCCGGACATCACGTTCTGGACGGCCTGGGACGGGCCGGTGCTGGTCGGCTGCGGCGCGCTCAAGGCGTTGAGCCCGACCGAAGGCGAAATCAAATCCATGCGCACGCCCAACGCGCGGCGGCGCGAAGGCGTCGGACGGGCCATCCTCAGCCATATCATCGAAGCCGCCAGATCGCGGACCTACGAACGCCTCAGCCTCGAAACCGGTTCGCCGGCGGCCTTCAAGCCTGCGCAGACGCTCTACGAAAGCTTCGGCTTCTCGTTGTGCGGTCCCTTCGGCGACTACGTCGAGGATCCGTTCAGTGTGTTCATGACGTTGCGGCTTTAGACGGTGCTGTACTTCACGGTGACCCGCCTCGCCGATGCCGCGGCCGTTGCCACCGGGCTGGGCGGCGCCGTGTTCGGTCAGGAGTACGTGGGGCCGGGGTTCGCGGCACGCAACAGCTACGATCCCGAGGGCAACATTTTCCAGGTACGCGAGTCGCGTTGACGCCGGTTGCAGGGATAGAATCGGTCACCATGTTCCCCACCGACCTCACCCCAGCGCAGGGTGCGCCTCACCATTGCACAATCGATGCCAGGCGCCGCGTGGCGCTTCGTCGTGCCATCGCGTTGGCGGCCTGCTGCGCTTTGCCGGTCCGCGCGCAACAACTTGCACCTCCCGTCACCCAACCGGCTGCACCGACGCGACAATCTTTCATCGATCGAGCGTTCGAAATGCGCCGCATCGCGATCGAGCGCGGGGATCAGCCCTACGGCGCGGTCATCGTGAAAGCAAGAGTGATCGTCGGCGAAGGGGTGAGCGCCGTCATCACCAACAACGACCCGACGGCGCATGCCGAAATGCAGGCAATCCGCGACGCGGCGCGCCGGCTCGGCACCCGCGACCTGACCGGATGCGACATGTACGGAACATCGCGTGCATGCCCGATGTGCGAGGCAGCCGCGTACTGGGCGCGGGTGACGTCGATGGTCCACGGCGCATCGATGGCCGATGCGGGCGCGCCCCGACTGCCTTAGCACAGCAGCTTCACCAACCGGGAAACAGAATGTCCACCAAAGGTTTTGTCGCAACGCACGCCAAGGATGCCTCGTTCACGCGCGGACTGCGCTCGTTCTACGAGTACCGCGACCTTGGCATCCGCGCGGCCACGGACGGGCGCGTCGCGGCCCATGTCATCCGCGCGGCGGCCGGCAGCGAATTCTCGAGCCAGCCCCATCTGCACCGTACGCAGTTCCAGCTCGTGTATGTGCTGGCCGGCTGGATCGATTTCGAATACGAAGGCCAGGGTGTAGTGCGGCTTGAAGCGGGTTCTTGCGTGCACCAGCCCCCCGGTATCCGCCACCGCGAACTGGGCCACAGCGACGACATCGAGATGCTGGAAATCGTGCTGCCGGCAGGATTCACCACGGAGGAAGTTCCCGCCGTCAACGACGCTGGCCCCACGTGAATCTCGCACCGGTCGAGATCAAGGCTTTCGTGCCGGCGTTCGACTTCAATGAGTCGAAGGCGTTCTACCAGGCGCTCGGCTTCGACATGACGTGGTCCTCGGACGCCCTTGCCTATCTCCGGCACGGCCACGCCAGCTTCCTGCTGCAGGCGTTCTACGTGCGCAAGCACGTCGAGAATTTCATGATGCACCTGCAGGTGGAGAACGTCGACGATTGGCACGCGCACGTGCGCGCCAGCAACGTCCAGGCGCGCTTCGGCGTCAAGGTGGGTGAACCCGCCGACCAGCCGTGGGGGATGCGTGACTTCACGCTCTGTCGCGCCGGAACCCGGCCGCCGGATCGTGAAGGAGGAACTCGTGGCAGGCGGGGACGCGCTGCCGTGGCACAATGCACAACGCTTCATCGATCGCTGCGCACTGCTGGCGAATGAAGATTTCGACCAGCACGCGGCGCAGCCGCGGCGGACATTCTTCGATCGCAGCCTGATCGACGTGGCGGCGGCCGTGGGCCGGTCCGGGTTGCGCGCGCCGGCCGTCCTGACGCAAGCACTGGCCACGAAGCGCTATGCGACGACGGTATTCATGTCGGCGCCATGGAAGGCGCTCTTCGCGACAGACGCCCTGCGCCGGCATGGTTTCGATGAAGCCGTGACCGAGTACGACACGCTGGTGCCCACTTATCGTCACCATGGCTACGACATCGTCGACCTGCCGCAGCTCTCCGTGGCGCAACGGGTGGCCTTCGTACTTGCCACCGCGACCGCAAAGGCTCGCGATGCAAGCTGAACTGCGCCTCGCCACGCCGGACGACGCCACCTGCATCGGCGTGCTGGCCACACAGGTGTTCCTCGACACGTATGCGCCCGACGGCATCCGGCCCGCGCTGGCCGCCGAAGTGCTGGAGCATTTTTCCACCGCTGCCGTGGCGCAACTGCTGGCACGGCCTGCCACGGCATTCATCGTGGCCGAGGTCGCGGGACATCTGGTGGGATTCGTGCAGCTGACACGTGGCGCCACCCACAACGCGATCGGCCCCGGCAGCCCCGTCGAACTCGACCGGCTCTATGTACTGTCGCGATTCAACGGGCGCGGTATCGGCACCGGCCTGTTACAGCGCGCCCGCGAATGGTCGATGGCGCAGGGGGCGGTCACGCTGTGGCTTACGGCCTGGGTGGGCAACCAGCACGCGCTGGCGTACTACGCACGGCGCGGCAGCGGCTTTGAAGACGTCGGTGCCACGACGTACACTTTCCAGGACGAGGCTTTCGAGAACCGGGTGCTCGTGCTGTCCCTTGCGCACGAGTCCCGCCGATAACGACGGAGCTCCATCCTGCCCATCGCCCTGCCCACAGGTCAGTATCGCTGCGAGGGTGCATCCTTGGCCGGTTCGGAGTTCCGGGATGCCAACCTCGAAGGCACGACGTGCCACGACGTGAACCTGCGCTGCACCTGTTTCCTAGACGTTGCGCTGACCGGTGCGACGATCCGCAACGCGTGCCTTGGCGACGTGACAATAGACGACGCCAACCTCAACGGCATGCGCATCGAGGGGATCTTGGTCACCGACCTGCTGCGCGTCTATCGCGCACAGGCCAGCACGTGAGTATCACGGCAGGCCGACGTTGGCGCAGAAGTCGCGCCGCGTCGTTCGCTGTCGTCGGCATGGCTATGCTGCTGGCAGGCCGCGCGATGGCGGGCCCATGCGACGCGCCGGCGCATCGCGCATTCGATTTCTGGATCGGGGAATGGCAGGTGCGCACGCCCGATGGCAAGGTTGCCGGCACCAACAGGATCGATCGCGAATACGACGGTTGCGTGCTGCATGAACGCTACAACACCGGTCGTGGCTACAGCGGTGAAAGCCTCAATGCATACGATCCGGGCCGCAAGCTGGCGCGAGTGCGAAGCGCTTCCGCCGCCCTTGTACCGGGTTATGGGCCCACTTCATGCCAGTGCGCAGCGCAAAGTCGACGCCAGCCAAATCACCGGCCCGGAATCGTAAATTTGCCTGCTGTCGAAGGCCGTTGCTGCTTGCCGGGGTGAAATGCCTTAACCTATGGCCTGTCCACGGTAATTCACAAGGAGAAGTCCATTGGCAAAACCTAACTACGAATTTGCGAAGCGCCAGCGTGATCTCGCCAAGAAGCAGAAGAAAGAAGAAAAGCGCAAGAAGAAACTCGAGTCCGGCGAACCCGCCGAACCGACGGCAGAGGATGGCGCCGTGCCGGCCCCCGACGCCGATCCGGTCGCAACCTGACCTGCCAGGGCCCGCTCCATCGTCGTTTCCGGTCAAGCACAACTCACTCTCCGGCTGCCGTTGCGATGACCCCTGTCGAAGTTGTGGAGCGCCAGCTTGCGGCGTATAACGCGCGCGATCTCGATCGCTTCGTCGCCGAATACAGCGACACCGTCACCGTCTGCCGGTTGCCGGCGGCCGAGCCCGCGATCGTCGGCAAGATCCGGTTCGCGGAGTTCTACGCCACGCAGCGCTTCAACCTGCCGCTGCTGCACGCGGAGATCGTGAACCGTATCGTGATGGGCAACAAGGTGATCGACCACGAACGCATCACGGGGGTGCAACCCGCGCCCTTCGAGATGGTCGTGATCTACGAGGTGGACAATCAGCTGATCCAGCGCGTCTGGGCGCTCGGCCCCGCCTAGGTGCTGGGTTCATCGGCGTTTCCGAAGCCGCGCCTGATGGCGACACGATGACCGCGATGCATGACATGCTGGTGCGGCTCTACGCATTGCCGGAACTCGCCCCGGCGCTGGCGCACTGCGCCGCGCAGGGCGTCACGATCCGGCGCGCGCTGGTGCCCGAACAACCCAGCGTGATCGCCTTCATTTGCCAGCACTTTCCCGGCGCCGCGGCGGAAGTGGGCGTCGCGTTTGGCCGGCTACCGGTCGCCTGCTTCATCGCGATCCGCGCCGGGCAGGTCGCCGGCTTCGCCTGCCACGATGCCACCGCGCCCAATTTCTTCGGCCCGGAAGGTGTTGCCGCAGACGCGCGGGGAAACGGTATCGGCCGCGCGCTGCTGCTGGCCACTCTGCATGCGCAGCGGGCCCAGGGGTACGCGTATGCGATCATCGGCGGCGTCGGGCCCGCAGCGTTCTATGCCAGGACCGTGGGCGCCGTCGACATCGCCGGGTCGACCCCCGGCATCTATGCGGGTCTCATCCCGCGCGACCCTTCGGCCTCGTGACCATGACCACCATCCGCCATCTCGCTGCCTCTGTCCTGTGCGCGCTTGCCGTGAGTTTCACCGCGCACGCCGCCGACAACCTGAAGGTCTTTCCACCGCTGGATGAAGGCATGGTGCGCTACGTAATCAACGTGCCGAAGCAGCGCGACGAGGCCGCGTTCAAGGTTGAACTGCAAGTCGGCAAGATAGTGCGCACGGATGCGGTCAACCGCCACTTTTTTGGCGGCGCGATCGAGACGAAGACCATCGACGGCTGGGGCTTCGACCGCCACGTCCTGCGCGAACTGGGCGCGCTGGGCGGCACGCTGATGGCCCCCGACCCCAAGGCGCCACAGATCGACCGCTTCGTCACGCTGCGCGGGGACCCGCAACTATTGCGCTACAACAGCCAGTTGCCGCTGGTCGTCTACGTCCCCAAGGATGTGCAGGTGCGCTATCGGATCTGGCGCGCATCGCACCTGATCCAGCGGGCGAAGCAAGGCTAGCCCGCGCTCGTCGCGGGATCACCACGTGGAACCGGTGCATACGATCCGGCGCGCGCATGCCGGGGATGCCGTAGCGCTGTCGGCTCTGGCCGAGCGCACGTTTCGCGACACCTTCGCCGCGTTCAACGCGCCGGAGGACATGGATGCGCACTGCCGCGGCAACTACGCGCCGGGCATCTTCGCCGGCGAGATCGCCGTAGCGCATATCGTCACGCTGGTGGCGGAGCATGCGGGCCGCCTGACCGGGTACGGACAACTGCGCTGGACCGACGTGCCCGCGTGCGTCACGGGCGCGCATCCCGCCGAGATCGGGCGCCTGTACGTCGATGCGCGATGGCACGGCCACGGCATCGCACAGGCGCTCACCGCGCGGATGGTCGCCGATGCCATCGCCGGTGGCGCCGACCGGCTGTGGCTGGGCGTGTGGGAAAGCAACCACCGCGCTCTCGCGTTCTACCGGAAGATCGGCTTCGTGCCCGTGGGCAGCCACGTCTTCATGGTCGGCCCCGACCCGCAGAACGACTTGTTGCTGGCGCGCGACGCCGCGCCGCTGGCCATGCCATCATCTTCATGAAATTTCCCGAAGGCGCACGATCATGACCCGCACCCTGATCAGTTCCGGTTCCACCTTCGAACGCGACATCGGCTACTCGCGCGCCGTGATCGACGGCGACTGGATCTTCGTCTCCGGCACCACCGGCTTCGACTACGCGACGATGAAGATCGCCGACGATGTCGTGGCGCAGACAGAGCAGTGCCTGCGCAACATCGCGTTCGCGCTCACGCAGGCCGGCGCCTCGTTGCGCGATGTGGTCCGCGTCACCTACATGCTGCCCGACGCGGCAGAATTTCCGGCCTGCTGGCCGGCGTTGCGCAGCGCGTTCGGCGACATCCGCCCGGCCGCCACGATGATCAGCGTGGGGCTGGCCGATCCGCGGATCCGGATCGAGATCGAGGTGACGGCACGCAAGGCTTCCATGACGACAGCAGAGCAGCAGTGAGCGCCGTTCGCGGGGATCCGCTGATCGCCGCAGGGCCGCCCCAAGGCGGTCTCCCCCCGGGGGGAGCGGCGCGCAGCGCCGTTCGGGGGGATCTACCGACCGCCGCAGGGCCGCCCCAAGGCGATCGCCCCCTGGGGGGAGCGGCGCGCAGCGCCGTTCGGGGGGATCTATGACTTTCGACGATTTCATTAAGACCGCGTGGAACGACCACGCCGATCATGCCGACCAGGTGGCGGCACGCCTGGCGGAATCGCAGCACGTCATCGAGAACGCCAGCCAGATCCCGCGCTATGCGGGGCTGGTGACGCACGTCTACGGCGAGCATCTTGGCCAATGGCCGCGCGGGGTGGAAGTGCTGCAATCGCTGCGCGGCATACACGATGCGGACAACAACGCGGATGCCCGTGGCGCGATCACCCGTGGTGTCGCGGCGCTGCGCTATGGCGGCGGCGATGCCTCGGCGCTGGAGCCGCTCGGCGTCGACGATCGCACGTCGGTGCTGGCTACGGTGTCTTCCGCGATGCTGGGAAAGAAAAACTACGTCGCGGCGGTTTCGACACTCGACGCGGCGCTCGAACAGGCGCGCCGTGGCCTGGCAACGGATTCGCCCGCCGTGCGCGCGCTCGCCATCGGCGGCAACAACCTCGCGGCAGCGCTCGAAGAGAAGGCGGATCGCACCTCGGCGGAAACGGCGGCGATGATCCGCGCGGCCGAAGCCGGACTGCAGTACTGGAAGCAAGCGGGCACCTGGCTTGAGGAAGAGCGGGCGCTCTACCGGCTGACCCGCAGCCTGCTGCAGGCTGGGCGCTTCGACGACGCAGCCGCCGCAGCGCAGCAGTGCCTCGATGTCTGCGCACGCAACGATGCCCCGGAGTTCGAGCGCTTCTTCGGGCATGCCGTCCTGACACTTGCGCTGCGCGCATCCGGCGATGACGTCGGCTTTGCCGGCGCGCGGGCGCGGGCGCTTGCAAGCTATGCGCTGGTGCCGGCCGACGAGCAGCAATGGTGTTCGCTCGAACTGGGTGAACTGGGCGTATGACTGACGCCGCCGCGTCGCAGTTCACGCCCATCGAACTGCGCACGCCGCGGCTCCGACTGCGCTTCATCGACTCCGACGATGTCCCGGCGGTGTTCGCGATTTTTTCCGACCCGGTGGTGATGCGCTACTGGGCAACACCTCCGTGGACGACGCTTGAACAGGCGCAAGACAGTGTCGCGAACTGCTTGCACGATTATCAAAGTGGCACCGCACTGCGTCTTGGTATAACGCTAGCCGCGCACGCCACGTTGATCGGCACCTGCACGCTCTTCCGGCTCGATCGCGGCAACCGGCGCGCCGAGATCGGCTACGCGCTGGCCCGCGCGCATTGGGGCCACGGCTACATGCGCGAGGCGCTGCAAGCGTTCCTCGCCTACGCTCTGGTGACATTCGAGCTCCATCGGGTCGAGGCCGACATCGATCCGCGCAACGTCGCCTCCGCGCGCACGCTGGAGCGGCAGGGCTTCCAGCACGAAGGCCTGCTGCGCGAGCGCTGGATCGTCGGTGGCAAAGTGTGCGACACGGCGTTTTATGGGCTGCTGGCGCGCGAATTCAAGCATCCACTGCAGGCGCCACCTTTGTAGGCGAGGCTTCAGCCTCGCGGGCAGGTTGCCGCATTGAACCCGCGAGGCTGAAGCCTCGCCTACAGGCAAACGCCGCGCCGAACCCGCGAGGCTGAAGCCTCGCCTACAGGCCACTTGTCGCACCGTACAATCGCGCCATGACCGACGACGCCATCGCTGCACCCCCGAAGGCAACCTGGCGCGAGGCACTGTTCAACCGGCGGATGCTGATCTGCGTATTCACCGGATTTTCGTCCGGCCTGCCGCTCTACCTGCTGATCAACCTGTTGCCTGCCTGGTTACGCTCTGAAGGCGTGGACCTGAAGGCCATCGGGCTCTTCGCGCTGATCGGCCTGCCGTACACGTGGAAATTCCTGTGGTCGCCGCTACTCGACCGCTACGCGTTGCCACTGGGGAGGCGGCGCGGGTGGATGGCGGCGTTCCATGTCGCGCTGCTGGTGTCGATCCCGGCACTGGGGTTCCAGAGCCCCAAGGCCGACATCTGGGCCATCGCCTACCTGGCCGCGGCGGTGGCGTTCTTCTCCGCCAGCCTCGACATCGCGCTCGACGCGTTCCGGCGCGAACTGCTGCCCGACATCGAGTTGGGCCTCGGGAATTCGATCCACGTGAATGCGTACCGGATCGCAAGCCTCGTACCCGGTTCGCTGGCGCTGATCCTGTCCGATCACCTCGCGTGGTCGGCCGTCTTCACGATCACGGCGCTCTTCATGCTGCCCGGCCTCGCGATGACGCTGCTGGTGCGCGAGCCGGATGCCAACGTGCCGCCGCCACGCACGCTGCGCGACGCGGTGGTGGAGCCGTTTCGTGAATTCATGGAGCGCTCCGGCTGGAAGCAGGCGACGCTGGTGCTCGCGTTCATCTTCCTCTACAAGCTGGGCGACAGCATGGCCACGGCGCTGGCCACGCCCTTCTATCTCGACCTGGGTTTCACCCGCACGCAGATCGGCGTCGTGGCCAAGAACGCGGGGCTATGGGCCAGCGTGATCGGCGGCATGTTGGGCGGCCTGTGGATGGTGAAGATCGGCATCAATCGCGGCCTGTGGATCTTCGGGGTCGCGCAGATGGTGCCGATCCTGGGCTTCGCGTGGCTGGCGCAGCTGACGTCCCCCAGCGTCACGGCGCTGGGCGTGGTGATCGCCTTCGAAGCCCTGGGCGTGGGCCTCGGGACCGTCGCCTTCGTGGCCTACATCGCGCGCGCCACCGACCCGCGCTACACCGCCACGCAGTTTGCGCTCTTCACGAGCCTGGCCGCCGTGCCGCGGACCGTGGTCAACGCCACCACTGGCTGGATCGTGGCGCAACTTGGCTGGTTCGATTTCTACCTGCTCTGCACGCTGCTGGCGGTGCCGGGGATGGCATTACTCTTGCGTGTAGCTCCCTGGCATGATCGCGCCGGGAAGGAACCACGTCCATGAATCCGTACAAGTTCAGCGCCATCGCGCATCGCGACCACGATTACTGCAACCCGATCGCGGCGGCCAAGATGGAGCGCCTGCTGGACCTGCTGCCGCTCGACGACATGTCGCGCGTGCTCGACCTCGGCTGCGGGCGCGCCGAGCTGGCGCTGCGGATCATCGAACGCTTCGGCTCGACCGTCGTGGCGGTGGACCGCTCCTCACTCATGCTCGACCAGGCGCGCGAACGCGCCGAATGGACCGGCGCGCTGGGCAAGCTGCACTTGGACGATGTCGACATTCGCGACTTTCGCGCTGACCCCGAAACCTTTCATCTGAGCGTGATGCTGGGCGCCGACGGCATCGCGGGCGGCATGGCGGGGATCTGCAATCAGCTGAAGACCTGGACGCGCGCGGGGGGCTACATCCTGATCGGTGAGGGCTTTTGGCGCACCCGGGCGCACCCGGATTACCTGTCCGCACTGGGCGCCGAGCACGGCAAGTACCTCGACCATCGCGGCAACGTACAGGCCGGCATCGACGCCGGGTTGATCCCCATGCATGCCTCGACGGCCTCGATGGACGAGTGGGACGAATACGAATGGAAGTACTGCCGCGGCATCGAGCGATACGCGCGGGAGCAACCGGAAGACCCGGACGTGCCGGCGATGCTCGAACGCATCCGCAAGTGGCGCGATGCCTATCTGCGGTGGGGCCGCGATACGCTCGGCTTTGCCGTCTACCTCTTTTACCGTCCAGGACCCCGGATCGGTTGATGAACCCCTTCGCCGGCCCTGCCGGCAGCCCACTCTGGCAGAAACTCGGCCTGAAGCCCGGCCAGCGGTTACTGTTGCTCGACCCGCCGAAGGATTTCGATCAGTTGCTGGCTGGCGCCCCGGCCGGCATCGTGCGCATGTCGCGCGTGGCCGCCTTCGACGCCGCAGTGCTGTTTGCCACCACCGTGCGTGCGCAGGAAACGCAACTGGCGCGCGTTCTGCCAAAGTTCGCGTCCGCCGGCATGCTGTGGCTGGCGTGGCCGAAAAAAGCGTCGGGTATGGCCACCGACCTGTCCGACGAAGCCATCCGCCGCATGGGCCTCGCCGCGGGCCTCGTCGACATCAAGGTGTGCGCGATCAACGAGACGTGGTCGGCGCTGAAATTCGTCCACCGGCACGGGCGAACGCTGTAGGCCAGGCGTAGGCGAGGTGTAGGCGAGGCTTCAGCCTCGCAGGTACACCGGCGGTGAACGATGTAGGCGAGGCTTCAGCCTCGCAGGTACACCAATCATCGTTCAAACAAATCAGCGTTCACACCAACCAGCGTTAGCACCCACCAGCGCTAGCACGAATCGTCGTTCACAGGAATTGCGGATCTTTCAAGGATTCGCTTCCATCGCCTCGGCCAGTTCCAGCCACTCCGTTTCCAGCCGCGTCAACTGCCACGTGACTTCGCCCTGGCGCGCCACGCGGGCCTTCAGCGCTTCGCGATACTCATCCGCATACGCTTGCGCACCGCCCAGCC
>Ga0163153_10002825_pt1 | contig 24302 bp, 22 predicted proteins | sample OliLakLV19MP6IB1_FD_148629 | JGI IMG/M metagenome (GOLD analysis project Ga0163153, IMG submission 148629) | Freshwater microbial mat bacterial communities from Lake Vanda, McMurdo Dry Valleys, Antarctica - Oligotrophic Lake LV.19.MP6.IB-1 | ecosystem: Environmental > Aquatic > Freshwater >...
TCCCTATACTACCGATGGAGATGGCAGTTCGGACGCCAAACCTGCTTGTTCCGACGCTTTGCCAGCTCAGGCCGGACACCGGAAAGGAAGACTGTGGACGCTTCGACGGCGCCGTTCTTGGTTCGTCACGAGTTTCTGATTCGCCGCCTGCATTCGCTCAGCGGCCTGATTCCGGTGGGCGCGTATTTATGCGTCCATCTGGTCACGAACGCCAGCGTTCTGGGCGGGAGTCAGATCTTTCAGGACAACGTCAATCTCATCCACTCGCTCGGGCCGCTGTTGCCGCTCGTGGAGTGGACGTTCATTTTCCTGCCGCTGATTTTTCACGCCGTCGTCGGCGTGATGATCGTGCGGTCAGGCATGCCGAATACCAGCAGCTATCCGTACGCGAACAATGTTCGCTATACGCTGCAGCGCGCCACAGCCTGGATCGCGTTGTTCTTTATTCTCTATCACGTCTTCCACATGCACGGCTGGTTTCACGTGGAGCCGTGGATGGAAAACGTCGTGAAGCCGCTCGGCGGCGGGCAATTCGAACCGGAGAACGCTACGAACAGCGCTGCGTTGGCCCTGCAGCCGATTGTCGTCCGCCTGCTGTACGCCATCGGCGTTCTCGCGAGCGTCTACCACTTTGCGAACGGCATTTGGACGATGGGCATCACTTGGGGCGTCTGGGTGACGCCAGCCGCGCAGAAGCGGGCCGACTACATCTGTATGGCGTTCGGTCTGTTGCTCTCGATCGTCGGCCTGGGCGCGCTGTTTGGGTTCAGCACCGTCGAAGTGCCGGAAGCCGCGGCGACAGCAGCGCCGGAAGCGAATGCACAGGACGCTGACGAACCGACCCTCGACGAAGAAAACGCTTCAACCGCGGCGCGACTGCCGGCAAGTGAACGACAATAGCGTATCGCGTCGCCGCGTGAAGTCAGGACTCAACAGCCGCGATCGAGCGGCGTATCTCGGAAGGTGAATCAGATGGCGAACGAACGGGTTCTCATGGTCGGCGGCGGGTTGGCCGGGTTGGCCGCGACGATGAAGCTGGCCGAGTTGGGCGTCGCCGTCGATTTGATGAGCCTGACGCCGGTCAAGCGCTCCCACAGCGTCTGCGCCCAAGGGGGCATCAACAGCGTCAACGAACAAACGCGGCAGCTCGGCGATAACGAGTGGCTGCATCTGGACGACACCGTCTACGGCGGCGATTTTCTCCAGCACCAGCCGCCGGTCAAAGAAATGGTCGAGTGGGGGCCGAAGATCATCGATCTAATGGACCGGCTCGGCGTACCGTTCAATCGCACGCCGGAAGGCTTTCGCGATCAGCGCCGTTTCGGCGGCACAATGTTCAAGCGCACGGCTTTCGCCGGCGCCACGACGGGCCAGCAATTGCTGTATGCGCTCGACGAGCAGGTGCGGCGCTGGGAAGTGGCCGGCAAGGTCAAGAAGTATGAGTTTTGGGACTTCCTGGGACCAATTCTCGACGACCATGGCGTTTGTCGCGGCGCGGTGGCGCAGGATCTCGTCACGATGGAGATTCGCGCGTTCCCGGCCGATGCGGTGATCGTCGGTTCCGGCGGTTGCGGATTGATTTACGGCCGCTCGACGATGTCGATGGTCTGCAACGGCAGCGCCGCGAGCCGTTGCTTCCGCGCTGGCGCCAAATACGGCAACGCCGAGTTCATTCAAGTGCATCCGACCGCGGTGCCAGGCGCGGATAAACTGCGGCTGATGAGCGAAAGCGCTCGTGGCGAAGGGGGCCGCGTATGGGTGCCGCGAACGCCGAACGATCAGCGTGCAGCGCGTTCGATTCCCGAGTCGGAACGGTACTACTTCCTCGAAGATCGGTATCCGAAATACGGCAACCTGGTGCCGCGCGATATCGCCACGCGGGAAATCTTCAGCGTTTGCACGTACGAAGGCCTGTCGGTCGATCCGGACCGGATGAGCGTTTACCTCGACGTGACGCACTTGCCGCGGCAGGTCTTGGATCAGAAGCTCGGCGGCATCCTGGATATCTATGAAAAATTCCAAGGGGTCGATCCGCGCGAAGAGCCGATGAAAATCTTCCCCGCCGTCCACTACTCGATGGGCGGACTGTGGGTCGACTACGAGCGCAGCGCCACGGGTGGTTTGCGCGTTGGCTCCCCCAAGAATCAAGTCACCAACATTTCCGGCCTCTACGCCATCGGCGAATGCGACTACCAGTACCACGGCGCCAATCGATTGGGCGCGAACTCTCTACTGAGCTGCATTTTCAGCGGCTTGATTGTCGCGCCGGGCATTGAAAACTGGATCAAATCCATTCCCGGCGGCAACGCGGCAGCTCAGCCATCGTCGCTGTACGACGGCGCGCGCCGCGAGCATGAGCAGGCGCATCAGCAGTTGCTAACCCGCGCCGGCGGCGGCGAAAATCCGTACCTGTTACACCTGGAACTCGGCAACGTGATGACACGGGCCGCGACCGTGGTGCGGAAGAACGACGACTTGCGCGCGGCCTACGCGAAGGTGTCGGAACTCGCGGAACGTGCACAGCGCTGTTCGCTCTCCGATACCGGCAAGTGGACCAACCAGAACGTCGTCTTCACCAAGGCGGTCGTGGACATGTTCCCGCTGGCGAAGACGATCCTCAAGGGCGCGCTGCAGCGCGATGAATGTCGCGGCGCGCACTTCAAACCGGACTACTCGATGCCGGGACTCGACGCCAAGGACGCCAGCGAACGCCGCCGTCAGGCCGAGAAGTGGTGCATCAGCTTCGAGGAAAACACGGCTAAGTGGCTCAAATCGACGGTCGCCAGCTTGGACGCCGACGGCGAGCCGACGCTCGTGTACGAAGACGTCGACACTTCGCTGATTCCGCCCCGCCCCAGGTTGTATGGCCTGGTCGGCGCGGAACTGATCGAAGAAGTCTGGCGCGAACGTCAACAACAAAAAACCGCGGCGACCGGCAACGGGGCCGGAGCAACGGCGACGGGAAAACTCGCGGCAACGCACTAGTTGAGTGAATTTCTAAGTTCTAAATCGGAATGACGAATGGCTGCTGAGGCAGCCACAGTCTTATTGAATCATTCGACATTCGGTCATTCGAATTTGATTCGTCATTCCGATTTAGAACTTAGAAATTCTTGCTACGTCAATGTAGTGAGATTTTAACACGCTTCAGGATGATTCCATGACCGATACGCACGCTCATCACCATGGTCCGCGCGAATTTCACGTGCGGGTGTTGCGGCAAGACGCGCCCGGCGGCCCCAGCTATTGGGAGCGCCACCGCGTCGAGCACGAACCGGACATGAACGTGATCAGCGTTCTGCAAAAGATTGCCGCCAACGCGGAAACCGCGGATGGCAAGGCGGTCGCGCCGGTCGCGTGGGACTGCAATTGCCTGGAGGAAGTCTGCGGCGCATGCACGATGGTCATCAACGGCGGCGTTCGCCAGGCTTGTTCGGCTCTGGTCGATCGGCTGCTCGAGGACAATGCGACCGAGATCGAGTTGCGGCCGATGGGCAAGTTCCCCGTCGTGCGCGATCTGATGGTCGATCGCTCCCGGTTGTTCCGCGCCCTGCAAAAAGTCAAAGCCTGGATCCCGGTCGACGGTTACTACAACCTCGGCCCTGGCCCGCGGCAATCGCAGGCCCAGCAGGAGCAGGCCTACCCCCTCAGCGAGTGCATGAGCTGCGGCTGCTGCCTGGACGCTTGCCCGCAGTATCTCAAGGTGGAAATGAAGCAGGGCGAAAATGAAACGACCGAGGCCTTCGCCCAACGTCAAGCGGCGACGTACGACGAGTCGTTCATCGGCGCGCATGCCATCAGCCAGGCCATGCTGTTCAACGTCAATCCCACCGGCGAATTGAACGCGACCGAACGCCTCGACGCGCTGGCCGCGCCGGGCGGCGTGCAGGTCTGCGGCAATGCCCAGAATTGCGTGGCGGTTTGCCCGAAGAAGATCCCGCTCACAACGTCAATCGGCCGCGCCGGCCGCGCGCTGACGGTCCACGCGATCAAGCGCTGGTTCGGGGCGTAGTCGGGAACGCCGCTGCTACATCCGCTCTACCGTGCCGATGCCGAGCAGGGCCAGGCCCTGCTTGAGCACGCGGGCGGTGAGGTCGCAAAGCAATAGCCGGCTTACGCGTTGCTCCGGCGTATCCGCTTTGAGCACCGGGCAGGCTTCGTAGAATCGGGAGTAACACTGCGCGAGTTGGTCGTAAAGATAGCTCGTGAGTTGATTCGGGCGATAGTCCGACACCACGGATTCGACCGCTTCGCCAAAGCGTAGCACTTCGAGTGCCAAGGCGCGCTCAGCTGGCGACGTGAAGGTAATTTTCGCGCCGCTTTGGCGCAGTGCGTCGACGTTGACTTCGCCGCGCGCGAAGATGTTTTGCACCCGCGCGTACGCATATTGCAAATACGTGGCCGTATTGCCGGTCGTGGCCATCATCTTGTCGTAGCTGAAGACGTAGTCGCTGGTGCGATTGTGCGACAGGTCCGCGTACTTGATCGCCCCCACGCCGACCACTTCCGCGACGCGTTGGCGCTCTTCAGTCGAGAGTTCCGCGCCTCCCGGCTTCGCGTCATCACTGGCACTGACGATTTCGAGCGCCTTCGCCTCAGCGCCGTCCAGCAAGTCCGCCAGGCTAACCGTGCCGCCGGCGCGGGTACGAAAGATCTTGCCATCCTCGCCGAGCACGCTGCCGAAGGCCACGTGGACTAGTTTGACATCATCGCTCCACTCGCCGGTCGCGCTACCCCAGCGACGGGCCGCGGCGAACAACTGCTCGAAGTGCAGGCTCTGTGGCGTACCCACAACATACAGAATCGCGTCGGGACTCCAGGTTTCCATGCGATATTGAATCGTCGCCAAGTCGCTCGTCGCATACAGAAACGCCCCGTCGCGCTTTTGCACGATCATCGGCGTCTCGCTCCCCTCGAAAAAGACGCACTTCGCGCCATCACTTTCCCGCGCGATGCTATGTTGCACGAGGCGCTCGACGACCGTGGCGAGTCGATCGTGGTAAAAGCTTTCGCCGAGCGTCACGTCGAATTCTACGCCCAGGCGGCGGTACATTTCGTCAATTTCATCGCGACACGGCGGGAGGATTTCTTCCCAGAGGCGGCGATTCTCTTGATCGCCGGCGTGCAGCTTGGCCGTCTCTTCGAGGACGGCGACGCCAATGCCCGCGTGTTTCGCGGCCAGCGCCGCGAATTGCGCGTCACTGTTCACCGTCTCGATCTTGGCCGAGTATCCGGTCAGCTTTTCCTTGGCGCCGGTGAGCGCTTCCTTCGCGCTCCGCAGTTCCTTGGCGGCTTCTTTCTTGGCCTTTGGATCATCCGGCTCGGTGCGCCGCGAGAGCTCATCCACGCGCCGCGCGGCCACGGCTATTTCTTGTTCCGCCGTCGGCAATGCGGCGACCGACTCCTGGTAGTCCACCAGTTGATTCACCAGCCGGTAGATCCGCGCCAATTCCGTTACCGGCTGCTTGGCATAAGCTTCCCGGTCGAGAAAGTTCCGGTAGCCGTAAATGATCATCCCGAACTGCGTGCCCCAGTCGCCGATGTGATTGTCGCCAATCACGCGGTGGCCCAGAAACTGCAACACGCGGTACAGGCAATCGCCGAGCACCGTTGAACGGATATGCCCGACATGCATCGGCTTGGCGACGTTCGGCGCCGAGAAGTCGACGACGAACGTCGCCGGACGAGCGGCAGGCGGTGCGCCGACGCGCGCATCGCCGATGGCGGAGTTCGCGCGTTCGGACAGCACATCATCGCGCAGGCGGAGATTGATAAAGCCGGGCCCGGCGATTTCAGGAGTGTCGCAAAGGTCGTCAAGTCGCGCGGCCATGAGCAACTCGCTCGCCACGTCACGCGGCGACTTGTTGAGCAGCTTGGCCAGCGACATCGCGCAGTTGGCCTGGTAGTCGCCGAACTTGGCGTCCTGGCTCCGCTGGATCATGGAGAGGTACTTCGCCAGATCGTCAATCTGACCCGGCGCGACGACGCGCAACGCCTCGGCGAACCGCCCGCGCAGGGTTTCCAGAATATTCATGCCAGGCCGATCCCGAGGGCAGTGCGATGCAAAAGTGCCGCAGTATAGCAAAGCCCTTGCTGCGGACTGTAGGAGGCGACGGCGGCGCAGAGCGTTCTATCCATCACCAACGCTGTCCAAGCCCAGGGAAGGCCACCGAAGGCTTCGCCGATAGCTCAGACTTCGAGGGCCTTCCCTGGGCTTATCGCCAACGGCGTCTATTCTGTGACCGCGCGCAAAACAAGCCGCGGAGCCATGGCTTCGCGGCTTGCTGGAAATCTCGCTAAGGCGACGAACCTTATGCCTGGAACGAGCTGCCGCAGCCGCAGCTTTTCACGGCGTTCGGGTTGTCGAAGGTGAACCCGCGCTTTTCGAGGCCGTCGTAAAAGTCGACGGTCGTCCCGTCCAGGTACAGGGCGCTCTTCTTGTCGACGACCACGGAGATGCCGTGGCAATCGAACTTGCTGTCCTGCTGGGCGTCGTATGTTTTGTCGAAGCCGAGGTTGTAGCTGAACCCGCTGCAGCCGCCGCCGACGACGGCCACCCGCAGGAGGGTTTCCGGTTCGAGCTTCTGCTCGGTGATGATCTTCTTGACCTCGATGGCCGCCTTTTCGCTCAACAGAACTGCCATAGCAACCGCTCCTCCCAAGGGGGGAATGAATTTTCGCAGGGATCGTTGCCTAAATTATACCACCGTGCCCGGAAAGAAAAGAGAGCTTCCGGAAACGCCGGCGGCCCGGGCCATTGCTGACCCGGGCCGCTTGAGCCGTTTTCGTCAGTCGGTCGAAACCGCCGACTACGCCTTTTTCCGCCGCAACCAGCCCGCCAACCCCAGGCCGAGGCCCAACGCCAAGACGGCGGTGGAGGGCTCGGGGACCGGGCTGCCAACCGGCTGACCAGCGCCGAAGTTGTTACGAACGTTGTTGAGGTCGGTGATATCGACATCGTTGTCGTTGTCCGTATCGCCCAACCCCGCGCCGCTGAAGTTATTACGGACGTTGTTCAAGTCGGTGATATCGACATCGCCGTCGTCATCCGTGTCGCCGAGCGGGCCGACAGGTCCTTCTTCGAGTTGGACGGTGCCGCGGATGGAAGTCCCGCCGACCACATGGTACTCGAAGATCAAATCGTTGGTGCTGCCAAGCGTGAACAAGTTGCCCAGTTCCAACGTCGCGCCGGTGGCGATCGACGTCGAACCAAACAGACTCGATTCACTGAGGGTGACCGCACTCTGATTCAGACCAGACGCCCAACCATTGAGCCCCAGTCCATCAAACCCGGCGGCGTTCAGCGAACCCGACGCCGAGGTGATCATGATCCCGTCAATTTCGAACGCGCCGCCGCCGACAGTCGGGTTTTCCAACGTCGCGTCGCCGGTCGAGGGATCGATCTTGAGGTTCAGGTTGTGGACCACGTCGACGGCCAACACCTGACCGAGCGTGCCGCCGGCCTTGTAGACCAACTCTCCGCGGAGACCAGGCGAGTCCAGAAAATCGACTTTCACGTTCTCGGGCTTAAACGTGGCGCCACTGGCCACGCCCACGGCGGCATTTGTAAATGCCGGAGTATCCACAAGCGTCCAGGAATCTCCAAACTCCGGTGCTGCGTCGCCGAGGTCGAAGTGGACTTCGATCTTGGAACCTGGCAAAACGCTCCCCTCTGCAAAGATATCAAAGGAGTTCGTCGCCTTCACAGGGGAATGGGTCACGTCAGTGATGTTTGCCACAAAAGTGGAGATCCCCAAGACGAAGTCGCCCACTTCGACGTCCGTGTCCGGTCCCGTCATCGAGACGCGTGCACCGGGCGTCGCCCAAAACGCATCGAGCGTAGGCGTGCGCAAGGTTCCGGAACCCGAAATATTCAACTGACTCGTGGCGTTTCCATTGCCATTGTCACCCAGCGCCAGTGACAGATACACCGGAACGTTGAGCGATCCTTGCAGATTGATGATACCCGCGCCATTCGCGCCGCTTGCGCCGAGGTTGACGTTGTCGAACGCGACCGAACCCGTCGGCGCGATATCGATCGTGCCGCCTTGCCGCGTTACAAGTTGGGCGTACTCACCGACGTCCGTGTTGATCGTCGCCGTCCCTCCGGCGAGAAACTCAGCCGTGTCGTCCGCCGCTGGCGCTCCACCGGGACCGGTCCCTCCGGTCCAATTGGCGTCCGTCCAATTGCCATTTGAGCCATTCCACTGCGCGATCTGTGCATTGGACGGCGACGCAGAGATCAGCACGGTTCCCAGCGCCGCGACGAGGGCAACCACTGAAGTCTTCCTGCCGCGGGCAGCTTTGCGGAGGCCAACCACCGCGGCGGCGATGCCGGCAAGCACCCAAGTCGAGGGTTCCGGCACGGGCGATGCGCCCGGCGTTTGGCTCGCCTTGATGATACCGAAGTCGTCCAAGTCAATCCGATCATCGTGATTGACGTTACCCAATTCGAGCGACTCAATTCCGGTCAGCGCGCTGATGTCGGCGCCGACGTTGGCGCGCCAGACATCGTAGTCCGTCGCATCGACGATGCCGTCGGCGTTCACGTCGCCCTTGGTCAAGCCGCTGTAAATCAGCAGATCGTCGATTTGCAAATTGAGTTGGTTCGGGAGGATGTTGCCCCAGCGGAACAAACGCGCCTCGTCGACAAAGCCGGTCATGCGGCGGTCGCCGTTCGAGTCGCCGCCGATCGAAATGGATCCGCTGGTGGCGCCATACGTCCCACCGTGAGCGAAGACGGTCTGCACGCCGTCCAGGTAAAAATTCCATTGACTGCCATTGGTGGCAAAGGCAATGTGTTGCCATTCGCCGTACCTGATTTCGCCCGCCAACGGGAAGCCGCCCGTGCCGTAAGTCGTCCATTGTCCGTCAGCCGTGCCGACAAAGCCCATCCCGGAACCATTGGTGAACGGGACGAATTCGGTATTTTCCATGACGGGGTCAATCCAGACCCAGGCTTCCATCCCGATGCGAAACGTGTTTGGCGGCTGGCCATGCCATTGCGTCGCGCTTCCGAACAAATCGCTGACTCCATCAAATTGCATGGACAACGAACTGTAGCCGCCCGGTGACGCGAAATCGCTGTAGAGCGGTGTCCCAAACGTCGCCAGGTCGCGTTCTGCACCTTCGTACTTGATTTCGTCGTACGTCAGGCCGCTCTCTGGGGGTTGTCCGGGGGTGGGAGTGTCCGCATCTTCTTCGCCCAGGCGATAATGGGCAAAGGGGATGAGTGACGGAGCCGCCGGCAGCGTCGCGGGAATAGCGACCGTCGCCGTCAGGGCCAAGAGAACAACACACTTACACCGAAGCATTTAGTGACTCCTTCTCTGAAACAGGGATGCCCAACACGGAGCGGCGTGGAATAACGAGCGCAGGAGCACGAAAGCCCTCGCGACGCCTTCTTTTGGCCGCTTAATGCACCAGCGAATGGAGGTAGGCCGGTTCGCCTCAGATCTCTTCCGCGGTGAACCGATATCGAGGGCCGTGATTCCATGCACGGCGGTCGCGACCAAGCTGGGCGGCTGGCAAATGTCGCGAGCGAGTTCAAGGGTAAATCCGTCGGTACGGATCGTCAATGATCCTTGCCAAGAAATTAGCAATTTATTTGGGCACGACAGCCCCGCCAGGATAGGGGCAAGCACCTATCGGCCGCGCATGGCATCTTAGCGCGGCCCGGCATCGTCTTCCATCTGCTGGATATAGCGCCGCAGGCGTTCCAGTTCGTCGGAGACGTGGCGCAGTTTGAGCATGTTGTCGACGCGTTTGAGTAGTTCCAGTTTGTTCACCGGTTTACTCAGGAAATCGTCGGCGCCGGCGTTGACGGCCCGTTCGATGTCTCCCAGCTCGTTGAGCGCGGTGACCATCAAAATCATGATCCCCTTCGTCGCGGGGTCGTCCTTGAGTTTCTGGCAGACCTCGAAGCCGGAGAGCTTCGGCATCATGACGTCCAACAGGATCAAGTCCGGCTTGAACGACGCGACCTTATCGAGCGCATCTCGGCCGTCGACCGCCACGCCGAGTGCGCAATCCACGTCCGCTAAATAGGCTTCGAGCAACTCGACGTTGGTCTCGTTGTCGTCCGCGATGAGAATTCGACTTTGGAGCATGGGAAGGGAAGTATCAGAAGCAAGAAGTCGGACTCTAAGGTTGGTTGAAGTCGCCGATCGAGGCGCTTCGCTATGCAGGTGAGATCAGTTCCGTGGGATGCATGCTCAAGTATTCCCGCACTTCGAGTTGCATGCGATCAATCTCCCGTAGGAAGCCGGAGGCGGACGCATGGTAATTGGCCGCGTTGGTTTCCACCATCCGCAGCTTAGCAAGCTGCGCCTGCATATAAGCAATCCGGCTTAATGCGGCTCGCAGCTCTTCGTCAGATTGAATCATGTGCTCGGTTCCACAATCTCAATGATTCCGCGTTTCCCACCAGCACGTTTGCCTTGCCAAAACTCGATGGCCTCCTCCTCTGTTCCCATGATCGCGGACTGACGCAACCAGAACACGCTCATGCCAATTGCCGAATCCGCCTCTGCATGATCGAACAGGATTCGCTCTTCTTCAGGAAGTGAGTCCAGCATAAAGCCGTCGTCCATAACCATGAATATGTCCACATCATTTGGCTCCAGTTTCGCGGTGACAAAGGAGCCAAATACAATGAGTCGTTTCAGGAAACGTGTTCTCGTAGCCAAATCGTATGCGCGTTCGAGGCGTTGAATCATGATCAAACGTGCCGGCGTCTCGCTGCCAAATCTCGTCCGTATACCTTCCATCGTCGCCGCATAAACCCCAGGCGGCAAGTCTCCAGTCGAGCTAAAGTTCGGTATTTGGCCCATGTTCCGTGCTGGCCATCAAGAGGACTTCTGTTATTGAATCAGCCTAACTTCGCCGCCGGCACCGGGAACGATTCGCACAAATCGCGGACTGCGCCGCGGACGCGCTGCAGCGCTTGTTCGTTCTCAGCCCCGCGAAGCGCTTCCAGCATCCAAGCGCCGACGCGGCGCATTTCGTCGACGCCCATGCCGCGCGTGGTCAGCGCCGGCGTGCCAACGCGGACGCCGGAGGGATCGAGTGGTTTCCGTGGATCGTACGGGATCATGTTTTTGTTGACCGTGATGCCGGCGCGGCCGAGCGCCGCCTCGGCCGTTTTGCCCGTCAGGCCGAGCGGCGTCACATCGCAGAGCATCAGGTGATTGTCCGTGCCGCCGCTGACGAGCTTTACGCCGCCGGCCATGAGCACTTCCGCGAGCACCTTGGCGTTGTCGATGATCCGCTGCGCATAGACTTTGAAATCCGGCCGCAGCGCCTCGCCAAAGCAGACCGCCTTCCCGGCCACGACGTGCATCAGCGGCCCGCCTTGTAACCCAGGGAAGACCGCCTTGTCGATCTCCTTGGCGTATTCAGCCTTGCACATCGTGAGCCCGGCGCGAGGGCCCCGCAGGGTCTTGTGCGTCGTGGTCGTGACAAAATCAGCGACCGGCAGCGGGTTGTCGTGCAGCCCGGCCGCCACAAGTCCGGCGTAGTGGGCCATATCGACGAACAATTTGGCGCCCACTTCCTTGGCGATCTCCGCGAACCGCGCGTGGGGGATCTCCCGGGGGTAGGCGCTGGCGCCGGCCACGATCAGCTTGGGCTGATGTTCGCGGGCCAGCCGGGCGATTTGATCGAAATCCAGGCGATGCGTGTCGGCGGTGACGCCGTAGCTGATGAAGTGGTAAAGCTGACCGGAAATGTTCAGCTTCATCCCGTGCGTGAGGTGGCCGCCGTGGGCCAGGTCCAGCCCCAGGACAGTGTCGCCGGGCTTGATCGCCGTGACATAGACCGCCATGTTGGCCTGGCTGCCGGAGTGCGGCTGCACGTTGGCGTGTTCGGCCCCGAACAGCCGGCATGCCCGCTCCCGGGCGAGTTCTTCGACAACGTCCACATATTCGCAGCCGCCGTAGTACCGCCGGCCGGGATAGCCTTCGGCGTACTTATTGGTGAGCACGCTGCCCACGGCCTGCATGACGGCCGGGCTGGTGTAGTTCTCGCTGGCGATCATTTCGAGGCCGTCCTGCTGGCGCTCGATCTCTTGCGCGATCGCCCCCCAGACCTCGGGATCTTCCTGCTGGACGAAATTGGTGTCGGCCAAGATGAGCTAGCTCCGGCAAAGGAATACGCGGCGTCCGCCGCCGGGGACGCGCGGTCAATACCCGCCTGATTGTCGAAATCGCCCGCGGGGCGTCAACCGGCCGGGACGAGCTTCCCTGAGAGGCGAAGTGGCCGTTGCAAACGGTAGCCGGACTCTGTGAGGCCGGCCATCGATGTGCAGCAGCCACAGGCCTCGTTGAATTACCAATCTTTTTCCGGGCATCCGGAGGCAACCACGAAAGACACGAAAGGCACGAACGTCTTGTAGAGAATCGATTCGTGTTGCAGATGCGAACAAGACGTCGGCTCGACGGTTAGTCATGGATTGACCGCCGTAGCCCTCCAAAGCATGCCAAACTTTCGTGTTTTTCGTGCCTTTCGTGGTTCCTTCCGATATATGTCGGAGAACGAGGGCTTTGACCTCGGCTGCCGTCGAGTGAGCGCCGACAACTTAGTTGCCCGTAAACAAAAAGTCGTACGTCGTAGCCGCGTTCATCAGCGGTTCGATTCTCGACGTTTGAGGCGTCGGCGCATGGCAACCGAGCAATTCCTTCGCCAACGACTGATAATCCGCCGCGCCGTGCGAGTCGTCGGCGTATTGGAAGATCGATTGCCCGAAGCTGGGGGCTTCCGCCAGGCGGATGTTGCGGCGGACTCGGGTTTGGAAGACCTTCGTTTCGCGCCAGGGACCTTCGCCGCCGCGATGTTGGGCGAAGAATTCTTCCACGTCACGGCTGACCTCGGCCGCCAAGCGCGTGCCGGATTCGTACATGCACAGCACGACGCCGCGCAGCGAAAGCCGGTTGTTCAGGCGGCGCGAGACGAGTTGAATGGTTTCCAGCAGTTTGCTGAGACCATGCAACGCCAGGAAATGAGGCTGGAGCGGGATCAGCACCTCGTCGACGGCCGCCAAAGCGTTTAATGTGAGAATGCCCAGCGACGGCGGGCAATCGATCAGGCAATAGTCGAACTGTGCCGAATCGGCGGCCATCGCGTCGCGGAGGATGACTTCCCGGCCGACGACGCCGGCCAGTTCCAGCTCGGCCGCGGCCAGATCGATATGCGAGCCGACCAGCGACAGGTTTTCGTCGATTTCACGCCGCACGGAAGCGAGCGTGGCGTTGTTCACCAGCACGTCGTAGATCGACGTATCGTGCCGGCCGGGGGCGACGCCCAGGTGGAGCGTGGCGTGGGCTTGGGGATCGAGGTCGATCAGTTGGACCCGGCTCCCGGCCGCTGCGAGCGCCGCCGCCAGGTTCACGGAAGTAGTCGTCTTCCCGACGCCCCCTTTTTGATTCAAAACGGCGATCGTGCGCATCGGAAATCCTTTTCGCTGCGGGTCGAAACGGGCTCCCACACTAGCCCGTAGCACCAGCAAGGGAGAAACGACGTCGTCGAGAGTTTGGGCCGGAAACTCTCAGCCACGTCAACTCTCCCTCGCTGGCGCTACGGGCTAGTGTGAGCGGGAGGACTGGACGGGGGAAGCGAAGACGCCTCCCCGGCGGTCCGGGGGGCATTATAATCGTCGCGGAATGAACGACCCAATCCCAGAATGTCGGAGGAGTAAAGGAGTAGAGAAGTAAAGTAGTAGAGAACGAAATTGCCGATTTGCGAAACTCCCTTGCTCCTTTTCTCCTTTACTCCTCCCCCTACTGACTCCATGCGCGTCATCGTTGAAAAAGATATCGCTGCCGTAAGCCGGTCCGGCGCTCAGATCCTGGCCGAATTATTGCGCCGTAAACCGACCTGCGTGCTGGGGCTGGCGACCGGTTCGACGCCGCTGGGGCTTTACGCGGAGCTGATCCGGCTGCACTGCGAGGAGCAGCTCGATTTCTCCCGGGTGGTGAGCTTCAACCTCGACGAATACGTCGGGCTGGGGCCGGCCCATCCGCAGAGCTACCGCTTCTTCATGCAGCAGCATCTGTTCAATCACATCAACATCGATGTGCGGAACACCCACGTGCCGGACGGCCGAGCGCTTGATTTCGAGGCTCACTGCGAACGCTACGAGCGGATGATCCAGGACGAGGGGGGCATCGACCTGCAGATTCTCGGCATCGGCAGCGACGGCCACATCGCCTTCAACGAGCCCGGTTCATCCCTCGGCAGCCGCACGCGGTTGAAAACGCTCACCGCCGAGACCGTCCGGGATAACGCCCGGTTCTTCGGTAGCCAGGCCGAAGTGCCGCGATTGGCAATCACGATGGGGATCGGGACGATTCTTGAATCCCGCAAGTGCTTGCTCCTGGCCTGCGGCGATCACAAGGCCAAGGCCATTCGCGATACCGTCGAAGGCCCCGTCACGGCGCAGGTCACGGCTTCCGCGCTGCAATTGCACCGCGAAGTCGTCTCGATCGTCGACGAAGAAGCCGGAAGATTGCTGGAGCGACGCGAATACTATCGAGAGGTCGAACGGGCGCAATCGATGTTGAAACAAGGAATGCTGCGTCCAACAGAAGTCTAGTCCAGCGACAACGAATCGCGGTTGAACAATAGAACCTCTCACCCGCCTTCCTCCCCATGCGCCAAGCCGGCACGTTACCCCCCGACGCCGATGCCGAACGGTTTGCGGATTATCTGCTGACCTTGGGGATCAAAACGCGCATCGACGGAGGCGACCACGGGCGCATCGTCTGGATCAAAGACGAGCAGGACTTGGAACGCGGCCGACAAGAGCTCGCGGAGTTCCTGGCCAACCGGGCGGATCCCAAGTACCGCATGGCCGAAGACGGCGCGCGGGCAATTCGCCAAGACCTGGAGGCCAAGGAAAAGGAGTATCGCAAAAACCTGATGGACGTCCGCCGCGGCTGGGCGCAACCGATTACCGGCCGGGCGCCGATCACCATGACGCTGCTCGGCCTGATGATCGCCGTCGCGCTGGCGAGTATGCTCGGCTTCAACGTTGCGCAATGGCTGCACATTTCTTCGTATGCCGGCGAGTCCTCCACCGCCCTGCCCGAAGTGCTGCATGGTCAACTCTGGCGGCTCGTCACGCCGATTCTCCTGCATTTCGGCGTTCTGCACTTCATTTTCAACTTCATGATGTTGCAGAACATGGGGACGCTGATCGAAACTCGCGAGGGTACTGGGCGTTTCATCACGCTCGTGCTGCTAAGCGCAGTCATCTCGAATCTCGCCCAGTACTTCGGCAGCAACGTCTTCAACACGGAATTCCTCAACGATCCCTTGCACGCGACGATCATTTCGAGCGGCAACTTCGGCGGCATGTCGGGCGTGAACTACGCGCTGTTCGGCTACATCTGGTTCCGCAGCCGGGGCGGCAGCGCCGGCTACATGATTCATCCCAATAGCGTCTTCATGATGCTCGGCTGGCTCGTCGTCTGCATGACCGGCGCCCTGGGCCCGGTTGCAAACACCGCCCACGTCGTGGGCCTGGCCGTCGGCTTGGTAGCAGCAACGCTCGTCAACCGCAGCTAAGCGAAGCATCGCGACACCAGCCCCCAAGACCTGGCGAACGCGATGTACGGCCGGTTGCTGTCGCCGTATCAGCCGGAGTTGATCGAGGGGAAAGAGTTTTTTGCGGAACCGGAGGACGAGCCTTCGTAACCGTCAAGCGATCGAGCCATTCGTTGAAACGTAAGCAGTCAATATTTGTGCAGCTACGCAATGAGTCTACCAATGTTGAGTTCATCGGACCGCCAGACGATTCGGCTATGGGGCTTCATTGATCCCGACCATCTGGCGTTTTTGAACGAATGCGCTGGCAGGAGATGTCTTGCGATGAATGCAGGATTCGCTATGCCGGACGAAACACCAACCTGGACGGCGAGGTTTTCCGGCGCGCCCATTGTCATAGGCGAAAACTACGGCGGTTATGACGGGCCCTTCGGCGCGTGGCGCGACGCGTTGCAAAACCATTTCATCGTCGGCGAATTTGACTTCGTCGGGCGCACCTCTCTGAACACGTCAGAATGCGCGAGCGCAAAAGAGCGTCGTGCGCAAGAGGCAAAGCGACGCAAGTGGTCAGTCGAGCGTCAGGCACATCTCTCCGGTCAGACGCGCATCGGAAAAAGTGCCCACGACGCGATTCAAGTGATCAAGAGATTTGCGAGCATCAGCGAGCTCACGCTCCTCCTCGACGATGGCGGCGTGCTCAAGCCAAGCCTCTGGGGCGCTGCCGCATCAGGCGTCGCTTCAGCTTTGGTGGACGGCAAATCCGTGCGATCCATGCAGGCTTGCAACCTGACGATTGAATTCGTTTTGTCGTTTCCCTATTGGACGCCAACAATGATACAAGGCTGAGAAGTTAGGCGGCAACGAATACGGACTCGTAGGTCAGGCTTTCCAGCCTGACTTTGACTGCGTCAATCGATTGCATTCGGTGTGTCTGAAGCGACGGCCGCTCCGTCAGGCTGGAAAGCCTGACCTACTACCCGAGCTTCCCTTCCACGAACCGTACCATGTCCTGCACCGTCAGCAGGCCGCCGAAGTCTTTGACGTTGGGGTTCTTCGCGAAGTTGTCCAGGTTGATGAAGGGCATCCGCTTGCGCAGTTCGGCGACGCCTTCCGGCGTCACCTTGCCGTCCTTCAGATACTTGCTGTTGGCCGAGAGAATATCCTCGGGGAACAGCTCGCCGCGCGGGATCTTGATGTTGAAGGCCTTCTCCAGCCGGAAGACGATATCGAGGAAGTCGATCGATTCGGCGCCCAGGTCCCCGATTAGCGTCGCGTCCGGGGTGACTTCTTCCGGTTCCACGCCGAGCGCATCGACCAGGGCGGTTTGAATCTTCTCGTAGACTTCTTCCGTCGTCGGCATGTGCGTGACCTTTCCGTTCGTTGGCAAGCTGATTTGTCGGGCCGCTGGATTGCTAGATTCAACAGCAAAAGGTTGGATATGGGGTGCCACTGGCGGCTTGTCCGCCAGTGCTGGGGTTCGCCTCAGCAGCGCGTCCAAAACTGCACTGGCGGACAAGCCGCCAGTGGCACCCATCGTTTGGTTTGTTTTGAGTTCGCACTTAGGCCGTCGCCGCCGGCTGATATAAGAGCGCGAACAACTCGCGCATTTGTTGTTTGACTACGTCGTCGGTTTCCTGCTTCCGGGCGTCCGATTCCGCCAGATTGTAACGCTCCAGCGTGAGCCGAGCGCTGACCGTGGCCTGGCCGTCGACCGTACCCTCGGCCTTGAGCTTCACTTCGCGGCCGGATTCGCTGATCAGCTCCGCGGTGACCAGGAGCGTCTGCCCTGGCTCGACGAAGCTGTTGTATTTCACGTTGCGGGCTTCCTTGAGCACCACGGCGCTGTGGGCGAAGTCCTCGGTCACCCGGATGAGCCAGGCCCCGGCCTGAGTCATCGCCTCTAGCATCAGCACGCCCGGCATCACGGGAAAGCCCGGAAAATGGTCGGCCAGATACTCCTCGGCCAGCGACAAGTTCTTGGCAGCGACGATCTTCCGCCCCGGCTCGAGGGAAATCACCCGGTCGATCAACGTAAACCGCATCGGAACCGATCGCCCCTGAGCCCAAAAAACCGAAGCCGCTAGTTATATCCGGCGGGCGCAGCAGGGGCAACGGCGGGGCTGGTGGCGATCGCGAACGCGGACAGGCCGCTAAGCCCAGGGGAGGCCCTGGAAGGCTTGGCCATATTGCTCGACATGGGAGGCCTCCCCTGGGGGAGAAACCGCCTACTCATACATCCGCGCTGAATCCCAGGGAAAGCCGGCGCAACTGTTTGGTGGATCAGTGGTTTTGGGCTGCTTTCCCTGGGCTTAGTGGCCAATAGGGTCGTCGAACCGTTCGTCGACGCTGATTTCCTCGTTTCCCTGCCGCGCTGGTTTGACGTCGCGATGCGTCAGCCGTACAAAGGAGCGTCTCAGGCGGCCGGGCGGTGCTTTCGCTGGCGGCCTCGGACGAGAGGTCCCTGCAATGGGGATCTGTGAACCGGGTCAGGGTCGAAAGACAGCAGCCCTAAGCATCCATCCACTTGTGTAGTGGACCTCTCGTCGGAGGCCGCCGGGCGACTCGCATTAATGGACATTTCGTAAAAACTGTCGGGTGCCTGGGGCTGGGGCGCCCGGAAAGACGAAGCGAGCGTGACGTCTGGGGCATCGCGGCGGCCCACTAAAGAATTGAACTAAGCCCCAGCGCGTTGGATATTGGATACCGCGCGATGTGTGCCCCTGCCCCAGGCACCCGCGCTTCTTGGGGGCGCAATGTCCGATACCAAATCTCCCGCTGCATCCGGTGACGACACGAATTACGTCGTCGTCGCGCGGCGTTATCGGCCGCAGACGTTTACCGAATTGCTCGGGCAGGACCATGTCGCCAAGGCCTTGGGCGGGGCGATTCATACGAATCGCGTGGGGCATGCCTATCTCTTCACCGGCGCCCGCGGCGTGGGAAAGACGTCGACGGCTCGCATCTTGGCCAAGTGCCTGAATTGCGTGCAGGGGCCGACAACTGCTCCCTGTGGCGAGTGCGATATCTGCCAGGGCGTTAGCCAGGGCAGCGACGTCGACGTGCTGGAGATCGACGGCGCCAGTAACCGCGGCATCGACGAGATCCGCGAACTGCGGCAGAACGTCAATGTGCGGCCGAGTCGGGCGCGCTACAAGATCTACATCATCGACGAAGTCCACATGCTCACCACGCAGGCCTTCAACGCGTTGTTGAAGACGCTGGAAGAGCCGCCGGAGCATGTGAAGTTCATCTTCTGTACGACCGAAGCAGACAAGATTCCGATCACGATCCTGTCGCGCTGCCAGCGGTTTGATTTCGCCGGCATCGAGACACGCTCCATTGCAGATCGCCTGGCGCAGATCGCGGCCGCCGAAGGTGTCCAGGCCGATGCCGACGCATTGGCGGTCCTCGCCCGTCGGGCAAACGGCTCGATGCGCGACAGTCAATCGCTGCTGGAACAATTACTTTCCTTCGGCGGCGAGCGAATCACCGTCGAGGATGTCCAGCGATTGCTGGGCACCGTTGGCGATGAACGCATCGAGGCCTTGGTTGACGCCATTCTCGTTCACGATGCCGCGACGGCGCTCGGCGAACTGGATCGCGCGTTTACTCTAGGCGTCGACCCTGGACTGTTGATGGACCAGTTGCTCGGCTACCTGCGCGATTTGCTTGTGGCCGCCGCCGGCTGCGGACCGGAGTCGCTGCGCTTCACGTCGAACGCCCAGCAACAGCAGGCCGTGCAAACGGGCCGACGATTGGGCGTCGACACCGTATTGGCGCTGATCCAAGTCGTCGATCAGACGCTTTCGCGGATGCGATTCAGCACCTATGGTCGCACGCTGGCCGAACTGGCCGTGGTGCGGCTCTCGCGGATGGAAAACCTCGTCGCCCTCTCGGATTTGCTGGGGGCGCTGCGTGCTGGCGGCGACGTACAGGTGTCCTTGCCGCCTGCCGCCGCATCAGCGACCCAACCCGACCTTAAAAAAAAAGCGTCTGAGTCCGCCGTAGCGGCGGCCGTGACGGCCTTGCCGGAAGTTACGGATGTGCCGGTGCAGCCGTTGGCGGAGCTAACCGAGGCCACGGCCGAGTCGGTTTTGCGCAGCGCCTTGGCAAGAGTTACCGATTCGTTGGGCGTGGCCGCTGGTTTCGCGGATTGCGTGCGTCTCGTCGCCCCGAATCGGCTGGCCCTGGTTTTTAGCGCGCAGTATGATTCCTACGCCGATCTCTGCCGCAAGCCGGACAAGCTGGCGCGGCTCGAGAAGGCCCTTTACGATGCGACCGGTCGGATCGTAAAAGTCGATATTGAAGTCACCGGCAACGGGGCCGCGGCCGAGCGCGCAAACATGCCGGTCGAAGCCCGGCCCGCCGTGAAACGCAACCGCTTGAAGGAAGTGTCGGAACAACCATTCGTGCGTCGCGCGATGGAACTTTTCGAAGCCGAACCGGTGAACGTCGACGACTCGCAAGTCGCGCCGCCGGAATGAACGTGGGGGCAAACGTGTTTGGACAATTGGGCAATTTGGCGTCCCTGATGAAGCAGGCCCAGCAGATGGGCGGCAAGCTGGAAGGCATTTCGACGGAGCTCAAATCCCGTCGCACCACCGGCAGCGCGGGCGGGGGCATGGTCGAGGTCGAAGTCAACGGATTGCAGGAAGTCCTCGGCTGTAAGATCGATCCGAAACTGATGCGGGAGGAAGACCGGGAACTGCTGGAAGACCTGCTGGTCGGCGCGACGAATGAAGCGCTCGCCAAGGCCCGGCAAATCCACGCCGAAGCGATGCAATCACTCGCTGGCGGGATGAATCTGCCTGGTCTCCAGGAAGCCATGGCCGGCTTAACTGGAGGCAAGGGATGAGAGGCCTGTTGAACTTGGAACAACGTTCCTCGCGGTGCCGCCGTGGCTGAGTTTGCCGAGTCTGTCACGCGTCTGATCGACGAGTTCGCTCGACTGCCAGGGATCGGCAAAAAGTCGGCCGAGCGGCTGGCGTACCACATTCTCCGTGTACCGGAAGCCGAGGCCCTGGGGCTGGCATCGGCGATCGCCGATGTGAAGCGCAACGTCCATCATTGCGCGATTTGCTATAATTTGGCCGAAGGCGACGAGTGCGCGATCTGCCGCGATTCGCGTCGCGATCCGTCGTTGCTTTGCGTCGTGGAGCAGCCGCGCGATCTGCTGGCCTTGGAACAGGCCGGCGTATATCGTGGCAGGTATCACGTGCTGCTCGGCCGCATTGCACCATTGGAGGGGATCGGCCCGGATCAGCTCACCATCGACGCCCTGGTGAAACGCGTCCGGGCGGGCGGCGTCCGGGAGATCATCATGGCCACCAACCCGACGTTGGAAGGGGATGGCACGGCACTGCACATTTCCAACTTGCTTGCCGATCAATCCGTACAGGTCACGCGACTTGCCCGGGGGATCACGACCGGCAGCGTGCTAGAATTTGCTAACAAAGAAATTCTGGCGGACGCCATGACAGGACGACAGAAGTTTTGACGGAGAAATGATGAACGACGCATGATGAATGATGAATTGGGCCTTCCGGCATTCATCATTCTGCATTCATCATTCCGAACACCACCTAACCCCGTTTTCATACTCGACCGGCGCTCTCAAGGCACTTTCCATGCGTCTTTCCTTCGGCCAAGAACTGCGGATGCAGCAGAAGCAAATGCTGGCGCCGCGGATGATCCAGTCGATGGAAATCCTGCAGCTCCCCATCATGGAACTGGAGGAGCGGATTGAGCAGGAGATGGAGGAAAACCCGCTGCTCACCATGCAGGAGGAGGACCCGGACCTCCCCGAAGAGCAAGCGGAAGTCGAGAACCCGGACGCGCCGACTTCCGAAGAGCGCGAGCTGGTCGTCGACGAGACCAAGGACAACGCCGACGATTTCGAGCGGCTGCTCAACCTCGGCGAAGAGTGGTCGTCCGAATACGACGAACGCCCCCGGGTATCGAGCGCCCGGATCGAGGAAGAAGGGGACCGCAAGCACGACGCCATGGCGAACATGGTCGATCGCCCGCAATCGCTGCACGATTATTTGCGCGATCAACTCTCTTGGTTCGGACTGGACGCGGCGCTCCGGCCGATGGTCGACAAGGTCATTTACAGCCTCGACTCGAACGGCTACTTGCAAGGCCGCTTGGAAGACCTGGTCGACGCGGAAGCCGGCCCGAATGGATTGGTCCTGGCTCGCAAAGCGCTCGAGGTCGTGCAGAAGCTGGACCCGCCGGGCGTCGGCGCGCGCGATCTCCGGGAGTGCCTGCTCTTGCAACTCACCTCCGTGATGCCGTTCTTCGAACAATTGCGGACGATCATCGCCAATCATCTCGAAGACCTGGAACACAATCGGCTGCCGGTCATTCAACGCAAGACCGGGTATTCGATCGAGTTGATTCAGGAGACCCGCGAGGAACTGCGCAAGCTGAACCCCAAGCCCGGCGCGCGGTTCAACGACACGTACGTCCCCTCGGTGACGCCGGACGTGTTCATCGAGCAGGCGACGGACGGCTCCTACAAGGTGCGGCTCGAAGACGGCCGCACACCGAACTTGTTCATCAGCAATTACTATCGCCAAATGCTGATGAACGGTCAGGCCGACGCCAAGGCCAAGGAATACATCAAGCAGAAGATCAATAGTGCCCAGTGGTTGATCGACTCGATCCAGCAGCGCCGCAATACGCTCACCAAGGTGGCGCAGGCGATCGTCGATCACCAGACCGAGTTCCTGAACAGCGGCCCAGAGCACATCGAGCCGCTCAAGATGCAGCAGATCGCTGATAAAGTCGGCGTCCACGTCACCACGGTTAGCCGGGCCGTCGACGACAAGTGGATTCAAACCCCGCGCGGCATCTTCCCGCTCAAGCGGTTCTTTGGCGGCGGCACCACGAGCGCCGACGGAGAGGAAGTGGCCTGGGACGCGGTCCGACTCAAGCTGCAGGAAATCATCGACAACGAGAACAAGCACGACCCGTTGAGCGACGACGCCCTGGTCGAAGAACTCGCCAAGCACGGCATTACGGTCGCCCGCCGCACGGTAACGAAATACCGCAAGGCGATGAACATCCCCACCTCGCGCCAACGCCGCGACTGGACCGTGGAAAACGGCAAAGCGCCGGATTCGAAGTAGACGTCGACGATTCTCGTCGCACGCTGCTAAACCGTCTCGATATGCAGCCCGCGGCGTAGACGTTCGGCGCGGCGCGCGTTGTCGATCAACCCCGCGACTTTCTGCACATCGTCGATACCCGTGATCATCAACACCGGGTGCGTGATGTCGGTCGACGAGACTTTGATCGTCCCGACGCCGAAGAAGCGGTCGACGAACCCTTGCACGAAGGTGATGTCGTCCATGTCGATCACTTCAATCCGATTTGTCGTGCGACTGAAGATGCCAGACTCGTGAAAGAACCGCTGATTGGTGAGGCGATAATGTAGCCCCAGCCGGCGGACTGCGAAACGAACGCCTTGATACGCCCACAATAGTGCGAGAGCCGGAATCGTGACCAGCCACACGACCGGCGTCAACACGGGCATCAAAAAGAATGAGGCAATCAAGGCCACGATCGAAATCACGCCGTAGAGAATCCAAGTGCCGACCATGGCCCGCGGGGAAAAGCCGCCCTGCCAGAGGTCTTGCTCGGCGGTGTCCGATTTGGCCCGGGAGACCTCGACCCGCTGGTTGAAGTTCTGCTTGCCCTCGGCGTTGGAATCGGACATCGGCCGCGCGTCGGCGACTTCGTCCAGCCGAGCGCCGCAGGCCGGGCAATAGACCGCCTCGATTTGAACTTCCGTCGCACACTTCGGGCATTTCATCGGGCTGCGGCTCCTGACTGACGGCTTAACGTGGTCGACTCGCAGTCCATTCGCACGACGACGGCGATTCTTGCCGATCCCCCCAAATTCACACAGCGGCCGTATCTTAGCGTTGACGGGGGAAATGCTCCATAGTTGCCGGCGCCGGCCAAGGGCACGGAAAAGCAGCGTGTGCTCGCCAAGCCCAGGGAAGGCCCTCGGAGACTTTGCCAATAAAAAAGTTAACGGAGGCCTTCCCTGGGCTTATTTTCGAATAGCGCGTTTTCGGAGGCCGAAACCGTGGTCGACGTTGCCTTCCGACCCGATTTCGCGATAACATCCCGCCGCCGTGCCGGTCGTTACTTCGTTCAAGGTGACTCGCCATGCTCTTTCCATTCGCCCGCCCGCGTTGGCTGCTCGTACTGCTAGCGATGAGTCTCGGACGCATGGCCACGGCCGCCGAGAGCTGCCAGTTCCGGTTCGTGCCGGCGCGGATTGGCGAAGTTTCCTGCCAGGAGCTCGATTTTCTGATCGACCTCAAGCTGACGATCAGCCACGACGGGCGCGAGTTGTACAAGTCCGTCAAATCGGTGGAACGCGTGCAGACCCGTTGGACGCAAGTGCTGGCGATGCAGCAGGACGTCGTTACGCAGGTGGCGGTCCGGTTCGACGTCGCGAAGGAAACGCAAATCAGCGACAACCGTCCTGCCGAGCCGGTCGACGAACCGGTCGCCCGGCGGACTTACACGATCACTCGTAGCGGCCAGGATCTGTTGGTCAGCTCGTCTGATGGCAGCACGCCGAGCAAAGAGGAAGCGGAATACCTGGCGCGCGCGATGGACACCGTGGGGCGGCCGAACGCCTTGGGGCGATTCCTGCACGGCCGGGAATTTGTACGCGGCACGTCGATCGACGTGCCGCCGGAGATCGCGCGAGAAATCTTTGGTTTCCGCGACGCGAC
>Ga0163153_10002826_pt1 | contig 24298 bp, 25 predicted proteins | sample OliLakLV19MP6IB1_FD_148629 | JGI IMG/M metagenome (GOLD analysis project Ga0163153, IMG submission 148629) | Freshwater microbial mat bacterial communities from Lake Vanda, McMurdo Dry Valleys, Antarctica - Oligotrophic Lake LV.19.MP6.IB-1 | ecosystem: Environmental > Aquatic > Freshwater >...
GGCGGCAGTGGCGGCGGTCGGGTCAGCGGCAGTGTCGGCGGTCGGGTCGGTCATGGTGCGTAGCCTATCGGGGATGGTCGCGACGGTCGTCGGCCGGCCGTCATCGGTCCGTCACGGACGACCGCATACGATGGGAGCATGCGATCCATGACCGCCCGCTTCCTTGTGTCCACTGCGCTCGCCGCCGTCGTGTTCGGTGCCTGTTCGGGTGGCGGCGGGGCTGTGCCCGGCACCAACGAGGCGGAGCCGCCCGCCGCGACCCTCGCCCCGCCGACCGACGCGCCGCCGAGTGGTCCGCCGCCGACCGGCGACCCGGGCGCGCCGGCCACGGCCCCGACGGAACCGGCGGTCACGCTGACCCAGCCGTGGGCCACGGCAGACCTCGTCGACGTGGCGACCGGCGAGACCTTCCGCATCGCCGATCTCGCCGGACGGCCGATCGTCGTCGAGACGATGGCGATCTGGTGTTCGTCGTGCCTCGCCCAGCAGGGCACGGTCTACGAGGTCCTTGCTGGCGTCGAGCCGGGCTCCGTCGACTACATCCTCATCGACGTCGACCCGAGCGAGACGGCCGAGGCGCTGGCCGCGTATCGCGAGCGCAACGGGTTCACCGGCCGCTACGTCGTGGCCACGACCGACCTCGCCCGCGCCCTCGTCGCCGAGTTCGGAGACCAGGTGCTCAACCCACCCTCGACGCCGATGATCGTCGTCGGCACGGATGGGACCGTGACACTCACCCCGTTCGGCAAGAAGTCGCAGGACGACCTCCGCACCCTGCTTGACCAGCACGGCGCCTGATCGTCGGTGGACGGGCTGTGGCTCGCCTTCACCCTGGGTGTCGGCAGTGCGGCCAGCCCGTGCCTCCTGCCCCTCTATCCCAGCTTCCTCGCCTACCTCTCCACGAACACCGGGGCCCTTGCCGGCCGGCGCGCATCCGGCCTGCTAGGGCTGATCATCCTGGCCGGGGTGCTCACGACGATGCTCGTCGTGGCCCTGGTCCTGGTCGCCGTGTCGGTGCCCATCGGTTCCGTGCTTGGGGTGGTCATCCCCCTCGTCGACGTGCTGCTCATCGTGCTCGGTGTGTCCCTGCTGCTCGGCCGTAACCCCTTCGAGCGCCTGCCGGGCATGCGCGTCCCGCTCGTCTCGAACCCGTTCGGCCAGGCGTACGTCTACGGCCTGCTCCTTGGCCCGCTGGCGTTGCCGTGCGCCGGGGCCTTCGCGCTGTCGCTCATCGCCTACTCCGTCGGGCTGGATGAGACGCTGCCGCGGATCCTGACGTTCATCGTCTATGGGCTCGGCTTCGGGCTGCCGCTCGTCCTCCTGTCACTGCTCGCCGGCGCCCGTCGCCAACAGGTCGTGCGCTTCATCACCCGCCATCACCGGGCCATCGAGATCGTGGGCGGGGTGTTGCTCATCGGCGCCGGGCTGTGGGACCTGACGATCAACTGGGACGCCATCTCGAGCACATTCGGCGGCTGACCCCGGACCATCGAGCCATGCGCGGGGCAGGACGTGCACCCGCGCACCGGTGCCAGGGGGCATCACCCCGCCGTCTCCAGTACCAGCGAGGCATCGTCGGGCGTCCCGGCCACGGTCAGGATGCGAGGCATGATCCAGAGCCTCGGCCGCCGCCTCCTCGTCGCCTTCCGCCGTACCGATGGCGAGGCTGATGGCGCCATCCCGCCGCCGCTCGCCGCCGCGTCCCTGCCCGAGGTCGAGTTCGTGGCTTACGGCGAGGAGTGCCTCCTGTCCGGACGCCTGCGCCTGGATGCCGAGCGCCTGACCGACATGCTCAACGCCCATGACGAGGTCCAGCTCGTCGACGTCATGGTCGAGCGCCTCGATGGCCATCCCGCGGTCGAGGTCCGCCAGGTCCTCGTCCGTCGTGACGAGCTGCTGCTCGTCCACGCCACGGGTCCACGTGGCAGCCTGGCGCGCCGCCATCGGACGCGCCAGCACGCGCTGGCGATGCAGATCGGTCCGTATCACATCCGCGGCTACGTCCATGCCCTACCGGGCTCCGACCCGGTGACTTCCCTGCGGCGGCGCAAGACCATGGTCCCGCTCACCGACGCCTGGATCGAGTACGCGATCGGGACGACGCGTGAGCGCCGGCGGGTCGCCGCCGTCGTCGTCAATCGTGAGCAGATCGACTGGGTCGTGCCGGCCCTCGACGACGAGGTCGAGATGCCCGACCTGCCCATCGCGCATGAGCAGGGACCGCTGCTCAAGGACTTCACCGGCTCGATCATGGGCGAGGCGCTGGAGCCCACGGGCTCCTAGCTAGGTCGCCGGTCCGCGGCCGGCGCCGTCCGAGGCGGGCGCGGCGCACGTACGCTGTGCGCCATGACGAGCTCCCGTCGCGACGGGCCGCTGGACGGCCTGCGCGTCATCGATGCCTCGACGGTCCTGGCTGGCCCGTACGCCACCATGATCCTGGCCGACCTCGGCGCGGACGTGGTCAAGGTCGAGCCGCCCGACGGCGACGCCACGCGCACCTGGGGGCCGCCGTGGGTCGGCGACGTGGACGCCGGCACGCGCACCGCGGCCTACTTCCTGGCGGTCAATCGCAACAAGCGCTCCATCCGGCTGGATCTCAAGACGCCTGCTGGCTCGGAGGTCTTTCGGACGCTGCTGCGCACGGCGGACGTCTTCGTGGAGAACGCCCGACCCGGGTCACTGGACCGCCTGGGATTCGACGATGCGACGCTGGCGGCCATCCGGCCGGCGCTCATCCATCTGGCCATCAGCGGCTACGGCCCGACTGGCCCCGCCGCCGAGCGCCCGGGCTACGACTTCGTGATCCAGGCCGTGTCCGGGTTGATGTCCATCACCGGCGATCGCGACGAGGACGGCGGCCGGCCGACCAAGGTGGGGGTCGCCATCAGCGACGTCGTGACCGGGCTGTACGCGGTCATCGGGATCCTCGCCGCGCTGCTGGCTCGTGACCGGGACGGGGACGCGGGCGAGCGGGTGACCGGCGGTCAACGCATCGACGCGACGCTGCTCGGCTCGACCCTGGCGGTCCTCGTCAACCAGGCCCAGAACGCGTTCGTCAGCGGCGAGTCGCCCGGTCGCCTGGGCAACGCGCACCCGAACATCGTGCCCTACGAGACGTTCGCGACGGCCGATGGCGAGCTCGCCGTGGCGGTGGGCTCGGCGCGCCAGTGGCCGCGCCTGTGCGACGCCCTCGGGCTGCCGGACCTGGCTGCCGATCCGCGTTTCTCGAGCAACGGCGACCGGGTGGAGCGGCGGAGCGTCCTGCGGCCGATCCTCGCCGCACGATTCGCGACGCGGAGCACCGACGCCTGGGTGCTCGACCTGGAGCGTGCCGAGATCCCGGTCGGGGCCATCCGCGACGTCGCCGCGGCGTTCGATTCGCCGGAGGCGGACGCCCTCGGGATGGCGGCCGAGGTGGAGCATCCGGCCCTGGGCGTGCTGCGCCAGGCCGGGATCCCGCTGCACTTCTCCGCGACGCCGGGTGCCATCCGGACCCCCCCGCCGCTCCTCGGCGAGCACACCGACGAGATCCTTGGTGAGGTCGGCTATGACGCCGACGCGATCGCGCGTCTGCGCCGGGACGGCACCGTCTGAGGATCGGCGTGCAGGACTGCACGGGACCGGTCGGTCGGGTCGCGGGCCACTGCTAGACTCGGCCGCGTCGCCACCGTTCGCGGCGACCCCCACGAACGAACCCCCGGAGGCAACCCCGAGATGACCGACGACCGCGAGCGCTGGGCCCTGATCCTCGGAGCGTCCTCCGGGATGGGTGAGGCCACTTCCCTGACCCTCGCGAAGGCCGGCTACAACATCTTCGGGGTGCACCTCGATTTCCGTGCCGCCCTGGCCCACGTCGAGGAGGTCAAGGCCGGCATCACGGCGACCGGCGCCGAGGCCATCTTCATCAACATGAACGCGGCCGACGATGAGAAGCGAGCGGCCGCCCTGGCCACCCTGGAGGAGCGCTTCGCCCGCTCTCGCGCGGAGGGCCGTGATCCGTACGTGCGCGTGGTCATGCACTCGCTCGCGTTCGGCTCGCTGGTGCCCTTCCTGTCCGAGGATCCAAAGGGCGGGGTGGACCGCAAGAAGATGGAGATGACCCAGGATGTGATGGCCAACAGCCTCGTCTACTGGGTCCAGGACCTGTGGCGCGGCGGGTTCCTGGGCAAGGGCTCCAAGATCTACGCCCTGACCTCCGAGGGATCCACCCGGGTCGTGCCCTCGTACGGGGTCGTGTCGTCGGCCAAGGCCGCCCTCGAATCGCACATCCGGCAGCTGGCCATGGAACTCGCCCGGCACGGCACGGGCGCGACGGCCAACTGCATCCGCGCGGGCGTCACGGTCACCCCGGCCCTGCTCAAGATCCCCGAGTCACAGACGATGATCGACATCACCATGAAGCGGAACCCGCACGGCCGGATGACCACGACGCAGGATGTGGCCAACGCCATCCTGGCCCTGTCCGGCGACGGCACCGAGTTCATCAACGGCGACATCATCAGCGTCGATGGCGGGGAGTTCATCACGGGCTCATAGGCGGCGCCGTCACTGGCGGCCCTCTGGCGGGCCTCTGGCGGACCTCGCCGCCGCGCTCGGATCACGCTTCCGCGGCGACCCACTCGGTCAGCGTGCGTGCGTGCGGCGTCATCTCGAGCGCTCCTTCGTCGGTCACCCACCACGCGGCCAGGCCACGCGACCGTGCGATCGGGCCGATCTCCCGGCGACCACGCACGAACAGGGCCTTCGACCAGACCTCCGCCCAGGCCGGATCCGATCCGGCCACGGTGACCGCTCGCAGGCCACCATCGGCCGGCTCGCCGGTCGTCGGGTCGATGAGGTGATGGACGGGACGCCCGGCGGCCATCCAGTGCCGCCGTCGGACGGACGAGGTCACGACCGCCAGGTCGCGCACACCCAGCACGGCCAGGGCGCCGGGACCCCCCGACGGGTCCTCGACTGCGATCCGCCACGCCCCATCGTCGGGCGCGCTCCGGTGTGCGACGAGGTCGCCACCGGCCTCGAGCAGGAAGCCGGCCATCGGCCGCCGATGGAGCAGATCACGCGCCCAGCGCAAGGCCAGTCCCTTGCCGATGCCGCCCAGATCGATGGGATCGTCGATGGCCAGGCGCCCGGGTCGCTCATGCGTTCGGACCAAGCGGGCCACGGTGCCGCGGCCCCCGTGCGCCCCCGGCGCGCGCTGCGGCACCCCGCCGTCGCCGAGACGCTCCAGGTCGACGACGATGCGTGCGTCGAAGCACCCACCGGTCACGCGCGCGGCCCGGTCGCAAGCGATCACGGCCCGCCGGAGGCGGCGATCTACGAGCACAGGCGGCCCGTCACCGGCTCGGGCGTTGAGCCGGGTCAGCTCGCTGTCGGGGCGGTACCGGGTCATCGCCGCTTCGGCGGCGGCGAACTCGGCGCACGTCGCGGCCCACGCCTCGTCCGGGTCGTGGGCACCGACCGTGATGAGGCGCAGGGGCGACGCCATCGCCCGGCCCTCGAAGGTGACGCTGGTGGCGTCCCTATGCGGACCGAACCGGACCTCAGCCGGACGCGCCGGTCGTGGCATGGGTCGCTGGCTGGCTCCTGGGTGCCGCGGCCGGGATGGACGGCACGCTCGGGAGCTGGATCCGCGTGGGGAGGGCGCTGACGGACGCGCTGATGGCCGCGGTCCGTGCGAACAGTTCGTCGAGCGTCGACTCGTAGGTGTCGATGGACCCGCCCAGCGCGTCGTACCGAGCGGCGAGCGTCCGATACCGGCGCGCGGCGACGTCGACCGTCGCGGCCAGGTCGTCGTGGGCGGCCGCGGCTTGGTCGATCATCGCGATCGCCGGCGCCCGGTCCCGGATGAGCGCCTGATCCGCGCCCGACTGGAGCGTCGCGACGGCCGCCAGCGCGAGCGCGTAGGCACCCGTCGCCAGGCCGGCAAGAACGACCAGGTGGACCGGTCGACCTGCGTCAGTCATCGTCGTCCTCTTCCTCGTGGTCGTCGTCGCCCCCCGAGGCGACGCGATCGACCGCGGGAGGGGCTGCCGCCGCTGCCGCCTGGCGTCGGGCCTCGGCGACGGTCGCCGCGAGATCGCGCTCGGCGCGCGCGATCTCCGTCTCCAGGTCGGCGAGCCGATCCGTGGCGTCGGTCATCCGGGCGGCGACCTCGCCCGCGCTCTCGCGGTCGGTGGTCACCCGCGACGTCGCGGTGTCGAGCGCCGCGGCCAACGATGAAGCGCGCACTTCCAGGGCATCGAGCTCCGCCTGAAGCTCCGCCGAGCGGGTCCGCTCGGCGTCAAGGGCCGCCTCGACCATCGAAACGGAGGTCGGCGCGACCGCCAGCGGCGCGGTCGAGGCCGTCCAGGCGGAGGCGACCCGGATGGACAGGCCGGCCACGATCACGACCGCACACATGCCGACGATCGTCAGCAGGCGGCGCAGGGGGATGGACGTGATGGTCATCGGATGGAGCCCTCCGGGAGTGACGTGGAGAAGGTGGGTCGGGCACGGCGGGCGGCCCAGTAGCGATAGGCGACGGCCAGCACGACGATGACCGCCGATGCGACGTACAGGAGTCGAAGCGCCGACGAATCGGTGCCGGCGAGCATCCCGTGAAGCCAGGCGAAGATGTAGATGACGATGGCCAGGCGATGCAGCGACAGCCACGCCCCGGCAGGCAGGAGCTTGGTCCAGCGAGCCGTGATGGCCGTGACCAGGAACGCATAGGTCGCCAGGGTGCCCAGGGCAACGGCGGAGTCGCGGTACTCGGACATGCCGGGCACGACGGCGCCAAGCACGTCGACTCCCGACTTGGGGTCGGCCACCAGGCTGAGGATGTGGACGCCCAGGAAGGCCATGACGAAGACCCATAGGTGGTCGTGCCACGGGAACACGCGCTTGGACAGCTTCCAGGTGGTCTTGTTGTGCGGGTGACTCAGAACGAGGCCGAGCACGATCTGGAAGGTCAGCAGGAGGAAGGCCACGATGCCCGTCGCCCTGGCCGCGAGCCAGAAGCGCAGCTCAGCCTGGCGATCGCTCGTCGGCGGCAGGATCTGGTCGGTGGCGAACAGGACGATGAGCCCGAGGATGGCGGCCAAGAGCGCGGCGGTGCGCACGCTCAGACGGAACGGCGATCGGGGTCTGGATGGATTCGATGCGCTCAAGGTTCCTCCGGGTGAGGCGTTGGTGCCTACCCCCTTGAGGCAGCCCAGACCCGAAAGGTTTCGGTCACCATGCCCGCGAGCACTGCATCCCGGCAGGCGGACGGGCGGGTCACGCTCGCGGGGCGTGCAGCAAGGGGTCCTGAGCCCGGGGGCCGTAGGATATGGCCATGCAGCCCGCCACCCACCAGACCCACGACGACCACGAGCACGAGCACGATCGCTTCTGCGGCCACCCCGCCGTGGAGCACGACGATCATCTCGACTTCCTGCACGATGGCCATGTCCACCACACGCATGACGATCACGTGGACGACATCGACGACGGCGTTGCACACGAGCACGTGCCCCACGGCGGGCATATGCACGTGCATGCCGACGATTGCGGGCACCCGACGGTGACCCACGACGATCACGTCGACTTCGTCCACGGGGCGCATCGCCACGTCGGCCACGCCACCCACTACGACGAGCACTGACCCGCCTCGACGCCGCTCGTGACGTCCGGATCGGGCCGGGGTCAGTCGGGAGGCCGCTCGATATCGATGACCTGCGGGGCACCATGCGCCCGCTCTGCCACCACGAACCGGCCGGCGTGATGGGCATGCGGATCGCGGATCACGATGCCGAATGTGTCGAGCAGGCGGTCGGCGGTGAGGACTTCGGCCCCCGGCCCCAGCGCCACGACCCGTCGCGCCAGCAGCAGGACCTGGTCGTACTCGACGGCCTCCGCGATGTCGTGGGTCGCGGTCACGATGGCCGCGCCCCGTGCGAGCTCACCGGCAAAGGCTTCCAGGTAGCGCTCCCGGCCGCCGGCGTCGAGGCCGGCCGTGGGCTCGTCGAGGACGACGAGATCGGCCCGACGGGCCAGGACCTGGGCGAGATAGACGCGCTGCTGCTGGCCCCCTGACAGACTGCGCAGCGGCAGCCGCGCCAGGTCGGCGACGTCCATCGTCTCCAGCGCCCAGGCCACGAGGTCGTGATCCTCCGTGCGCATCCGGCCGAACAGCCCCAGGTTCGGGTAGCGGCCCATGCGCACGACCTCGATCGCGCGCAGCGGCAGGATGAACCCGGCGGCGTGGAACTGGGCGAGGTAGGCGATCTGCCGTGGCGCACCGCCGGGTCGCTCGCCGAGGACGCGTAGCTCGCCCGCAACGATCGGCACGAGCCCGACCATGGTCTTCAGGAGGGTGGACTTGCCGGACCCGTTGGTGCCGACCAGGGCCAGCGAAGAGCGCGCCCGGACCGTGAGCTCGATGTCGGGGACGACCGGTACCCCGCCGTGGCCGACGGCCAGCCCACGCGCGACGATCACGTCCGGCGTCGACCCGGTCATGGTCGATCCCTCTCGCCGGATCGCGGCGCCGCCCAGGCGGGCGCCTGGTCGCGCAGGTTCGTCACAGCGAGGACGACGAAGAAGATGGCCGCGGCCACGAGCACGATCGTCGCGGCCGCCGCGACGTCGAGGTGATAACTGAGCAGCAGGCCCAGATAGGTGGAGAGTGCGCCGATGGCGGCCGCCCACGCCATCATCCGCTCGATCCGGTGGGCGAGGAGCGCACCCGCGCCTGCCGGCGCCAGGAGCATCCCGAACACGAGCAGGGTGCCCACGGTCTGGAAGGACACGATCACGGTCAGGGCGATGAGCAGGAGCATGATCGCGTGGTAGCGGCGCGACGGGAACCCGGCGACATCGGCCTGCTCCGGGTCGAAGCTCAGGAGCAGGAAGGGCCGGGCGCAGATGGCGGCGATGACCGCGATGACCACCACGGCGACGGCCTGGACCAGCACATCCTCCACGCTCGTCCCCAGGATCTGGCCGAAGAGGATCCCCACGAGATCGCCCGCGAAGGAGGACGAGCCGGACACGATGACGACGCCAAGGGCGAGCATGGATACGAACAGGAGGCCGATCGCCGTATCCGACGACAGTCGGGTCAGGCGCGTGACCAGGCTCACCCCGGCGATCATCGCCAGTGCACCGACGGCCGCTCCAAGGATCCCGGGGAGCCCGAGCAGCGCCGCTCCAGCGATACCGGGCAGGACGCCGTGGGCCAGGGCATCGCCGATGAACGCCAGGCCGCGCAGCACGACGAACGTGCCGACGATCGCGCACGAGATGGACACGAGGATCCCGGCGAGCAGCGCCCGGAGCATGAACTCGTTGTCCAGGAAGGGGTCGAACAGCGGGCCCATCACGCCTCGAGGTCGGGCGCCGGATGGCTCCGGCGCAGCGGGCGGAGGGTAGCACCGTGCCCGACCCCGTCGCGACGCACAGCGTCAGGAGCCTCGGAGATCAGCCCAGTGCGCCCGCGATCGCCGACGAGATCGCCCGGATGAAGCTGAAGTAGGAGCCGTCGTCGGGGAGGTTGTGACTCGGTAGCTCGACGACATCCACTCCGGTCTCCTGGCCGATCGCCTCGACCACGGCCGTCGGTGTGCCGACCTCCGTGAAGATCGCCGGGACGCCCTCCTCGACGATCTGTGCCTTGAGCGCAGCAAGCTCGCCAGCCGAGACGTCCCCCTGGGAGGACAGACCCGGGACGACCGCGCCGATGAGGGTGAAGTCGTATCGATCGGCGAAGTAGCCCATCGACTCGTGGCCCGTGACGAGCTTGCGGCCGTCGGCCGGGACGGCGTCCAGGGTCGTGCGCGTCTCCGCATCGAGCTCCGTCAGGCGAGCCTCGAGGTCCACCGACCGATCGGCGACATCGACCCCGACGTCAGCGAGCGCGATGGCCAGCGCCGTGACGACGTCGCGCATCGAGATCGGGTCGACCCAGAAGTGCGGATCACCGCCCGCATGATCGTCGCCGGGCTCGTCCCCGTCGCCGTGCTCATCCTCACCAAGCTCGCGGATCGCGATGTGGTCGGTCGCATGGAAGACGGTGACGCCGTCGCCCTCGGCCTGCTCCAGGACGTCGATGAGGCCTACCTCCAGGTCGAGCCCGTTGGCGACCACGAGATCGGCGTTCATGACCGTCTCGATGTCTCTGGCGGACGGCGCCCAGTCGTGCGGATCCACGCCGTCGCCCATCAGGACGGTCACGGTCGCCCGCTCGTCGACGAGATCCGTGACCACCGCACCCAGGACGGAGTAGGTGACGACCACGCTCGGTCCATCGGGGTCCGGCGTCGTGGACGCCCCGGAGCCCGAACACGCGACCAGCGCGAGTGATCCCGCAGCCAGGAAGGTAGCGAGACGGAGTCGCAGACTCAGTCTCAATGTGGGTCGTGCGTCGCTCATCGATGGGATCCTCCGGTCAGTCGAAAAGGGGGCTGGTCAGGCTTGGGATGTCGCTCGCTGGCAGGCCGGGCACAGCCCGAACAGCTCAAGTCGATGCTCGTCGATCCGGTAGCCCGTGCGCCGACCGACCTCGCGAGCGACCGCGCTCATGCCGCAGTCCTCCACTTTGGTGGTCCGGGCACAGCGGGAGCAGATGACGTGGTGATGGTGGGCCGGCTCACAGCCGACATACGCGTGTTCGCCATTCGGCAGGTCGATGCGTTCGACGATCCCGAGCTCGGACATCACGTCCAGCGTCCGGAAGATCGTCGCGCGGCCGATGCCGAGTCGTCGGGCCTGAGCCTGGGCGATGAGGTCGGCCGCGGAGAAGTGCCCGTCCTGGGCGGCGACCAGCGCGGCGACGGACCGCCGGGGCTCGGTCAGGCGATAGCCGCCGCGGTCAAGGGCGGCCAGGAAGGGTCCGATGTCGTCCATGGCCGGAGCATAGCACGAATCCCGGTCGTTATGGGACTCAGTCTCACTTGACTCGACCTGCACCGGTCGCTCAGTCCTCGTATGTCGCGGGCACGATCGATCCGATCATCAAGCTATGGAACGTATCGGCTTGCTCGAAGACGACCGAGTGTCCGGCGTCCTCGTACGTGATCAACTCCTTGTGGGGTGCACTCAGGCCCTCGAACCATTCGTGCGCGAGGTCGCGCCGCGCGCGGAGCTCATGCGCTCCGTCGAGCATGTACACGGGCACCTCGAGTGCCGTCACGTCGGTCCGGAAGTCGATGCCCTGGAGTTGCGGGTACATCAGCGAGAACATGTCGACGAGTCCGCGGATGACGTTGACCTTGTCGATGAACGTGTACTCGCTGGCGAGGACGCCGTACGGCCCCACGCCGGAAGCGTTGCCACGATCCAGGTATGCAGCGGGCGGTGTGTAGGGTGTCTCGATCAGCGGGTAGTAGCCCATCACGACGCTGTTCGCCCATGGCGTGTCGCGGTATGGCGGCTCACCGAGCGTCAGGATCTGGTCGTACACGTCGCCGTTGCCCGTGCGGTCGGCGTAGGCCAGGAGATCGCGCCAGATGATCCGGTCGGTCTGACGCTGGCTGACCATCTGGCCCGAGCCGATGTACGCATGGAAGAGGTCCGGGCGGTCCTGGACCGCGAGGACACCCAGGGTGGTCCCCCACGACTCCCCGAGCAGGTAGATCTTCTGCTCGCTGAACCGGTCGCGCAGGTACTCGCTCAGTTCGACCGTGTCGGCGACGGCCTGCTCGAGAGTCAGCGACGTGGTCGGGTCGAGCGCGCCATACGACCTGCCGCTCCCCCGCTGATCCCAGACGGCGACCACGAAGTCGGCTGTCAGCGGCTCAAGTAGCACCCGTGCGAACCCGAGATCGCTCTGCCCGGGTCCTCCCGACAGGTACAGGAGCACCGGCTTGTCGGTGTCCGCGGCCCGGATCATGACGGTCTGGTCGGCACCGCCCAGGCGCACCGTCGCCATCTCCGCGATGCCGCCAGGGGCCGGCAGGCCGTCCTGTCCCATGACCGGGGGGATCGAGGCCGGCCATGCGACGAGGACCGCCAGCGCCGCCGCCATGACACCCACCATCGCGGAGCCGAGTGGCAGCCGCCGCCGAGCGGTCGGCGCCGACCAGCCCAGTCGTCGCGCGCTGGCCACGCCGACCAGGACCCCGAAGGCGAGCGGAGGGAGCACCAGCAGGGCATGGATCCCGCGGCTCAGGACGAACGCGATGACGCCGTAGGGGTTATCGAGACGGACGTCCAGAGACGGCCCGACGACGTCGAGCCGAGCGGCCTCCACCCCCACGAAGTACACGACGAAGAGGGCGATGAGGCTCCAGCGAGATCGCACGAGCGCGCCTCCCGCGACGCCGAGCAGGAGGCCGACGGCCATCACGAACAAGGCGTTCGCCGCCGTCGTCGGCCCGCGCGGTGCCAGCACGGATGTCAGGAGCCCGGCGGCCAGAGCGGCGCCAAGGGCGACCGCCATGGCAAGCCTGCGGTCGGAGACCACCGACGCGGGGCTGGGTAGTGAGAAGGTGCGGGGTACGAGGGACGCGGGTTCGAGACGTGCCATCGGGCGGCCTCCGTGATGCGTCGCATGCGGGCCGCGCGTTCGATTGCCGCGACCCACGGGCGATCAAGGGAATCGTCGTGGCCTCGACCCGATGCGCGCCAGTGCCGCCGGGCAGGTTCGCAACGTGCCGCTGGACACCCTCTGGACGTCGGTCGCGCACCGACACGGCCATCGTCACCGTGTGCGCCGACGGCTCGCCCCGGCCGCCCCGACCATGAGGACCAGCGTCCATGCGACCGACGGGACGACAAGGGCAAGCCCGATCGCGGTCGCGAGTGGGGCTCCGCCGATCGCGGCGAGCCAGGTCACGCCCACCCCGAGGTTGAGCGCCACCACCCTGGTGATGGCCAGCCGGGCGAGGAGGGCGCGCTGTCGGGCATGGCCGGCCATGTCGCCAGGTCCGATGGCGGGCACGAGGTGGCTCCACGAACCGAGGACGACCTGCACGACGAATCCCAGCGCGAACGGGGCCGCGACGAGGGTCACCGACCAGCTCGCCGGATCCGCGCCCAGCCAGAGCAGGCGACCAGCAGCGACCGCGACCGCGGCGAGTAGCCATACAGGCGCCGCGAAGAGGCTCCAGCCGGTGAACCGATGCCAGCCTGGATCCGTGGTCCACGTTGCGCCGTCGCGGTGGACCACGGCCGCGTGGTGGACCAGCGCCACGGTACCGAAGAGCTCGACGGCAGCGCCGAGGCGCACGAGCGCATCCGCCGCGAGGACCAACCCCGCGGCGATGAGTGGCGGACCGGCGACGAGGGCGGCGACGGCCGCGACCGCGCTGCGTCGGGGCTTGATCCGACTGCCGGCCACCGTCGGTGCGAGGTGGACGAGACTGGCCGCGATGACGACGGTGAGGAACCCGAAGAGGTTGAGCCACGCGTGTGCGGGCTTGAGCAGGGCCCAGTTCGCGGCGACCGCGGGCATGGCGGCAACGAACCCGAGCGCGATGGCCGCGCCGATCGCCACCTGGGCCAGGGCAGCGATGTAGGCGATCTCGACGAGGGGTCGTCGGATGCCGAGGGCTGAGCGAAGCGGCGCGATGGAGGCGACCGCTACGAGGCCGATGCCCATCACATACGCCGACCCCGCGGCCAGCGCGAGGGTCGTCCAGCCTGCCGGGACGGTCACGGACACGAGCAGCGCGCCGCAGGCGACCAGGGCGATGGCAAGACCGCGCCAGCGGGCGGCGACGGGGGGTGCGCCGGCCAACGCGGCGGTGAAGAAGGGCATGACCGACGCGACCGCCGTGCTGGCGCCGCCGGCCAGCGCCAGGTGCAATGGGACCCACAGGCCGGTCCGACCGACCATGAGGTGCGCGAGCCCGAGGATGGCGAGTCCCAGGAAGGCGCCGGCGAGGCCAAGGCCGGCAAAGGTCACCCGGCGATCGGCATCCCGTGCGATGGCGACGCGCGGCCGTGTCCTCGTCAGCGTCGGGACGATCAGTGGCGCGACAGGCGTCGGCGCGGGCTGCGAGCCCGCGCACGCCTCACAGCAGGCGGTCGACCGCTCAGCCGTGATCGGCTGCGTCATCCCGCTCAGTTCGCCGGATCGCCGTCACCGGCCTGGACGAGGCCCAGGGCGCCGCGCCCGACGAAGTTGAAGGCGTGGGTCACGATGGGGTAGAGCCCGTCCTCGGCGGTCGTGAACTCGACGATCGCGCCCTGGGCCGGCGACAGGTCCACGGCCTGGGCGCCCCAGTTCCCGGCGTTGCCACGGGTCAGGGCCACACCCTCCTTGATGACCGTGTCGAAGATGGTGCCGACGACGTGGAACGAGCTGTCGATGCTCGGTCCGGCATCCAGCACGAACACCCGGACCCGGGCGCCGGTCTCGACCGCCAGCGGCGCATCGACGTACTGGCTGGCGACCCCGTTGAAGACCACGAAGTCCGGGGCGGGCGCGGCGGCCATGGCCTTGCCCAGATCGACGGGCTCGCCCTGCGCGCCGAGGTACCACTCGCTCTGGACCAGGGCGAACTCGTGGTCGACCGGGGGCAGGCCCTCCTTGGGCTCGACGATGACCATCCCGAACATGCCGTTGGCGATGTGGTGGAGGGTGGGCGACGTGCCGCAGTGATACATCCAGACCCCCGCGTAGTCGGCCGTCCACTCGTAGACGAGTTCCTCGCCCGGAGCGATGGATCGCATCTCGTCGTTCCAGGCCACCTGGCTGCTGTGGAAGTCGATGGAATGCGGCAGCTCGTTCTCGATCGGGTTCTTGAGGACGACCCGGATGGTGTCGCCGACCTTGACCCGGATGACCGGCCCGGGCACGGTGCCGCCGAATGTCCAGACCTTCTGGACGAAGCCGGGCGCCACGGTCATCTCCTCCTCGGTGATGACCAGCTCGATCTCGTGGGTCTCGCCCTCGAGCCGCGCCGGGGCTTTCGGGTCGTGGACGACCGGCGCGGGCGCGGCCGGATCGGCCTCGACCTGGGTGACGGGTGCCGGTCCGCCGTGGTCGTCGCCACCGGCCGTCTCGCCGGCGACCTTGACCATGCCGATCATGCCGCGCTGGGCGTGGCCCGGGATGGAGCACAGGAATGCGAGCCCTTCAGCCGGCACGTCCACCTCGACGGTCGCGCTGGCGCCGGCCGCGGCCACCGCGCTCTCACCACCGGGGAAGGTGATGTCGTGCTCGATGCCACCCACGTTGCGGAGCTCGATCGCGTAGCGGCCGGCGGCCGGGACCTCGATCTCGGCCGGGGTGAAGCCCAGTTCGAAGGCCTCGATGACCAGGCTGTCGAGGACCGGGCCGGCGACGGCGGGCTCGCCGGGCGCGTCGCTCGGAGCGCCCGCCCCGGGGCCGGCCGCGGTCGGCGGGTAGGTCCAGGTCGGAGCGGTGCCCGCGCAGGCCAGGATGAGGGTCGCACTGGCGAGCAGGGCGAGGAAGCGGATGGGACGGCGCATCTCGAGACCTCCGCCCGGCCGGACCGGGCTAAACACATACCAAATCGGTACGTGAATATCCTCCGCCCGGCCCGCACCGCTGCTCATGGGCCAGGTGGCCCGTCATGGCAGGCCATCCGGCCCACCCACCCGGCGTCAGGCCGTGGGTCGCCGCAGCGAATCCAGGGTGGAGGCGGCCAGCCGGTCGGTCATCGCCGCGCGCGCCGCGGTGAACGAGTCATGGACGGCACAGCGGCCATCACTGCCACACGGGATGCCGCGCAGCACGCAGCGCCGCCCGTCGTCGTCCGCCTCGACCGCCGCGATGACGTCCATGAGCGAGATCCGGGTCGCGTCGCGGGCCAGTCGGTAGCCGCCGCTGCGCCCCGTCCTGGCCTCGATGAGGCCGGCCCGGGCGAGGTCGCGCATGACCCGCGGCAGGAAGGCCGGCGGGATGGCCATCGCCGCGCTGATGCGGGCGGTGCTCAGCCACGTCGTCCCGTCGGTCTCGGCCAGCGCGAGCATCGCGCGGACCGCGTAGTCGCCGGCTCGGGTCAGTTCCAGGCGCATGCCCGCAAGGGTAGCCGAGCCACGGCCAGGCGCTCCGGGGTACCGGCCCGGACGGGACCATCGTCGGGTCGCTTCGGGCAGGGCGCCGGTCCATCCTTGGCCCGATGACCGGACGCGTGTCCGGTCGTGAGGGAGGACCATGACGATCGAGGCGCTCAGCCACAAGAGCAGCCGCCGCAAGAAGGACAGCGCGTCCGGGGCGCTGCCCATCGGCGAGACCGATTCGAACATCTTCGACTGCCCCGCCTGTGCGCGACCACTGAGCACCGGTGCGCCGCGGTGCCCCGGTTGCGGGACGCGCCTGATCGCCGGCGTGCAGGCCGGTCGAGCGCTGGGCTTCGTCGCCGTGGGCCTCGTCGTGGGGCTCCTTATCGGCGGCAGTGCGATGGCCGCAGCGGCCGCGCTGGCCCGCGTGGAGCCGGTCGCGGTCGTCGACGGCGGCACGACCATACTGCCGACCGCCGCGCCGCTCGCGACCGCAGTGCCCATCGTGACGCCGGCCCCGGTCGTCGATCCGGCGCTGCCGACCGCGGCGCTATCCGCCCTGCGCCAGACCGCGCTCGTCAACCAGCGCATCGCGGCTGACGCCGGTCTGCTCATGACTACCCTGGCGGCGGCCGAGCCCTCGACCGCTGACATCGCTCGCGCGCTGCGCTCGCTGTCATCGAACGCCACGTTCGGGCAGCGCATCGCCGCTGACATCGGTGACTGGAGCGCCGGCACCACCGTCGCTGCCGACCTTGGGGCCTTCTACGCCGCCGTCCACTCGACGGCCAGCGAGGGCCTCGGTGCCTCGCTGCGCAACGACACGGCCTACCTCGCCGCCGCGCAGGCGATGGTCGCGGTCATCGATGGCCTGGGTGGCCTGGATGCCGCCGCACGCTCGCTGGCGGCCGACGCGGACATCGACCTGCCCGTCGTGGACCTGCCCGCGATCACGCCGGCTGATCCCGAGCCGGCGACCTCGGGCGACACCGTCACCCCCTGACGCGTCGCGCCTCAGGGCGCCGCCAGCGTCGAGGGCGCGTAGCCCGTCAGCTCCACGTAGGCTTGGCCGCCGATCCCCGGCCCGCGGCCGTATCTCGCGCGCACTTCCTGTGACCCTTCCCAGTACACGACCCCGGTGGTCGCGCGCGTGTCGAGCTCCTGGGCCGCGACGGTCGGGGTCAGCTCGATGGTCAGGTCCTGTCCGGGGATGGCGATGCGCCAGCCGGCCGGGTAATCGGCGCCGGTCGCGGGGCTGAGCCAGCGATCGGTCACCTCCACGCTGAAGGCGTCGCGCTCCAGGTGGGTGGCCGCACCATCGGGGTCGACGAGCGTGCCGTAGATCAACGGGTAGCTGCCATCGGCATCGCGGACCAGGGAGATGGTCAGGTCCACGCCGTTCTCCAGGTTCACCGCGAACCAATCCCAGCCGCCGCCGCCGACGCTGATGAAGTCGCCCCACTGGTGGTCGAACCAGGCGTTGCCGGTGACGCGCAGGGTCTCTCCGTCGAGGATGACCGTGCCGGTCGCGTCCATGGCCGTGCGCGAGTAGTAGTACGAGCCACCGGCCGGTCCGAAGTCGATCCAGCCGTCGCGGTCGTGGAGGACCGGCGGCTTCGTCGCCTGCAGCGCGAGGTCCAGGCCCAGGCCGCCGGGCACGCCGGCCGCGGCCGCCTCATCGGGCGCCAGCGAGGCCTGCAGTCGGTCCGTGCCCGACGTGCCGGCCATCGCCCAGGCCGGCCGGCCGAAGGTCGACGGATCGGTCGGATCGATGCCCGACAGCGACAGGTCGAAGCCGACCGGCTCGCCGGTGACGCCGCGCGGCGAGCGGTCGACCTGCGCGCCGAGCTCCAGGCGCTGGGCGTAGTGGAACGCGTCGCCGGTCTCGTCGGTGATGGCCAGGTGTGAGGCCCATGTGGTCGGGAAGGCGCCGCGCTCGGCCCGGAAGATGACGTACTCGAAGCCAAGGCGGCGACCGTCGTCGGTGGCCAGGTGGCCCGTGTAGTACCACCACTCGGTCAGGCGGTCGTGCGGACCGTCGTCCCGCGGCAACTCGACGGGCTGCGGGTCGGCGATGGCCACCGGTGGGGGCGTCGGCGGCGCGATGGACGGACGGGCCGCCGTCGGGTTCGCCAGGATCGGGCCGCTGGCGGGCGTGCAGGCCACCGCGACCAGGAGCGTCACGATGGCCATCGCGGCGAGGCGTGCGCGGCTGGTCATCGCCCGTTCCCGGCCGGTCCGACCAGGGCGGCTTCCGCGGCCAGCTCGATGTCGGCCTCCGAAGCCGGCAGGCGATTGCCGACGAGGCGCTCCAGCCTGGCCGGCATCCACCAGTTCCAGTGGCCGAGCAGGCGCATCGTGGCCGGGACGAGCAGAGCCCGGACGACGGTCGCGTCGAGCGCCACGGCGATGGCCACGCCAAGGCCCAGGGCCTTGATGAGCACGATGTCGGCGAACGCGAAGGAGCCGGCGACGAGGACCACGATGAGCGCGGCGCTGGTCACGATCCGGCCGCTGCGTTCCAGGCCGCGGGCCACCGCTTCGGTGTTGTCACCGGTCCGGTCCCAGGCCTCCTTCATGCGCGACAGCAGGAACACCTCGTAGTCCATGGACAGCCCGAACAGGACGCAGAACAGGATGACCGGCAGGGTCGTCTCCACGAATCCGAGCGGCTGGAAGGCCAGCAGGGCAGACAGGTTGCCGTCCTGGAAGATCCAGACCAGGGCGCCGAAGCTGGCCGTCAGCGACAGCGCGTTCATGAGCAGCGCCTTGGCCGGCAGGATGACCGAGCGGAGGAGCACGAAGAGGACGAGGTACGTGGTCACGATGATGAACAGGGCGGTCCGCGGGAAGTCCGCGGCCACCCGGTCGACCACGTCGCTGACGTCGGCCGCACCGCCCCCGACGAGCACGGTCATCCCGGGCGGCGGGGCGATCGCGCTGTCCTGGTCCCGGAGGTCGGCGACCAGGTCGCGGCCCTCGTCGCGGTTGGGGCCGTAGGGCGTGGTGATGGTGAACGCCGTGAGGTCGCCGCGGGTCGTGGCCGCCAGACCGGTCGCCACGAAGCGGTCACGCGGGCCGTTCGGGTCCCCGTACAGGAGCTGGTACTGAGCCAGGGTCATGCGCCGGTCGACGTCCACGAGGCTGTCCACGCGGCGGACTCGTTCGTCGGCCGCCAGGCGTCGCGAGTAGTCGTGGAGCAGCGCCAGGTTACCCGGGGTCGTGGCCTCGCCCTCCGTCCGGATGGCCAGGCTGATCGGCGCGAACTCGCCCTCGCCGAACTCGCGCTGGAGCCGATCGAAGGCGATCCGCGACGGCACGAATGCCGGCAGCACGCTGGCGTCCGGGGCGTTGAAGCGGACGTGCAGGAACGGCAAGCCGAGCACGAGCAGGAAGGCCAGGGTCGGCAGCAGGACGGCGACCGGTCGACGCATGACCCGGCGGGCCAGCCGCGCCCACGGGCCGTCGATGCCGGTCGTCGCGGCGACCTTGCGGATGGCGAAGCGATCCAGGTTGCGCCCGAGCAGCACGAGGATCGCCGGCAACAGGGTGAGCGCGGCGGCGACTGCCAGGAAGACCACGACCGCACCGGCGATACCCACCGAGCGCAGGATCATGAACTCGAACAGGACCAGACCGAGCAGGCCCAGGAGCACGGTCAGGCCGCTGAAGAAGACCGCCCGCCCGGCCGTCGCGACCGTCACCCGGACGGCCTCGACGACGGCTTCGGGGTCGTCAGCGTCGCGCTTGCCCATCTCCTCGCGGAATCGGCTGGTCATGAGCAGCGAGTAGTCGACGCCGAGCCCCAGTCCGAGCAGCGTGGCCAGGTTCAGGACGAAGATGCTCATCGGGGTCAGGCTGGCGATGACGAAGATGGCCGCCAGCGCGACGAGCACGGAGGCGCCGCCCACGACGAGCGGGACGCCCGCCGCGACGAGCGAGCCGAAGACGATCACGAGGGCCAGCGCCGCGAGCGGCAGGGAGATGAGCTCGCTGCGCTGGAGATCCTGCTCGCTGACCGTCTGGATGTCGCCGTAGAAGGCCGGGCCCCCGGCCAGCTCGACCTCCAGGCCGGGCGCCTCCCGCAGGCGCTCGCGCAGGATCGGCAGGGCCTCGGGGGAGTCGTCCGGGGGCAGGTCCAGGAAGACGATGTCATAGGCGGTGTGGCGGTCGGCCGAGATCTGGCGCGGCGAGAGCAGGTGCGAGAGGACGCCGGCCACGTGCGGCGCATCGGCGATGTCGCGCATGGCCTCCGCGGCGGCGAGCTCGAAGGCGGGCGTACCGGCCTCCAGGTCCGGGCTGGAGAAGACGACCACGAGGGCCGAGGGCGGGGCGCCCAGTTCGGCCTCCAGGAGCGCCTTGGCCCGGGCCGATTCCAAGTCGTCGAGGATGAAGCCGCCGGCCGACAACGCACCGGGGGTCTGCGGCGCCAGGGGCAGGGCCGGGACCAGCAGCAGGGCCCAGGCGGCCAGCACGAGGCGTGCGTGGCGCACGACGAACCGGCCAAGTCGATCGAAAGGGGTCACATCAGTGGTTCGAAGCTACCGTGTCGGCTGGATGGGGCGACGCCCCTCGCCGTCGATGCTAGCGCAGAACGCGTCGCGGCCCCGCTCGCGGCCCTGCCGTGCTCGCGGCCCTGCTCGCGGCCCGCCGCGGTGCGTCCATCTGCTAGCATCGCGGCGACCACCTCGGCCCTTTCCGGAGAGTCTCTTCCGTGGACCTGCTGCTCGCCCCGTTCAGCGCGATGCCCGCGTCGCTGGTCGCATTCGTGGTCGCCATCGGCATCACCACGGTGATGATCGTGATCGTCCTGCGCTCGGCCCTGTCGTCCGAGGGCGGCCGCCGCTGGGTCCGGGCCGTCACCAACCCGAACGCGAAGATCCTGTTCACCGTGCTCTTCATCGGCTGGGCGATCTTCTTCGGGATCACGCTCAACCTCGTGCCCCACGTGGGCCAAAGTTCGCCCTACGGCGCCATCGGGCTGATCGCCCTGTTCACCGGCTTCTTCATCATGATGGGCCTGCTCTGGGCCGTGATCGGGGAGTAGGGGGTCACGGACCTCGGCTCGGCACTGAGCCGCCCGTCGGACCCGGGACCTTCGGTCGCTGGACCGCGCCGACGGCGTCGCGCTATCATTCGCTGACTTGCAGAGTGCATAGGTTCTATGCACTCGACATCGTCGACGTAGCGCCCGGAGGTCCGTCGCTTGGACGCCCAGGAGATCAAGAGCGCCATCGCGCACCAGGAGACCCAGAAGGCCCTGGCCCAGGCCCCGTTCGTCAATCTCGCCGACCCGGCTCGCGCCCTCGGCTCGGACGGAAGACCAGCGGTCAGTCGCCGCGCCCCGATCTACGAGGACGTCCCCGACGCCCAGTGGAACGACTGGCGCTGGCAGCTCAGCCACCGCGTCAACGACCTGGCCGAGATCGAGCAGATCCTCAACCTGACCGATGAGGAGCGCGAGGGCCTGAGCGCCCCGGACAAGTTCCGGGTCGACGTGACGCCATATTTCATCAGCCTCATCGACCCGGACGACCCCAACGACCCGATCCGGCGCCAGGTCATCCCCATCGCCGCCGAGCACGAGGCGTTCACGGCGATGATGGAGGACTCGCTGGCCGAGGACCGCCACTCCCCGGTGCCCGGCCTCGTCCATCGCTACCCGGATCGCGTGCTCATGCTCGTGACCACGCAGTGCGCGAGCTACTGCCGCTACTGCACACGGTCGCGCATCGTCGGCGACCCGACCCAGAACTTCAACAGCCGCGACCACGAGGCCCAGCTGGAGTACCTGCGCCGAACGCCGCAGGTCCGCGACGTGCTCATCTCCGGCGGCGACGGCCTGACCCTGGCCCCCAAGCTGTTCGAGAAGATCCTGCGTGGCCTGCGCGAGATCCCGCACATCGAGATCATCCGTATCGGCTCGCGGGTGCCCGTCTTCCTGCCCCAGCGCATCGACGACGAGCTGTGCGAGATGCTGGCCAAGTACCACCCGCTGTGGATCAACCTGCACTTCAACCACCCCGACGAGATCACCCCGGAGGTCTCTCGCGCGGTCGACAAGCTGACCAGGGCCGGCCTGCCCGTCGGCAACCAGAGCGTGCTCCTGGCCGGCGTCAACGACTGCGTGCACATCCAGCGCGCCCTCGTCCACAAGCTCGTGGCCAACCGTATCCGGCCCTACTACCTGTACCAGTGCGACCTGGTCGAGGGCTCCGGCCACTTCCGGACGCCCGTCGGCAAGGGTCTGGAGATCATGGAGGGCCTGCGCGGTCACACCAGCGGGTACGCCGTGCCGACCTACGTCATCGACGCGCCCGGCGGCGGCGGCAAGATCCCGGTCATGCCCAACTACCTCATCTCGTACTCCGATCACAAGGTCGTGCTCCGCAACTACGAGGGCTACATCACGACCTACGAGGAGCCCGAGCACTACAAGAAGCACGACCAGCACGCCTGTCACTACTGCCAGCACGAGCGTCCGGAGCCCGGCCAGTCCGGTGTCCTGGGGCTACTGGAGGGCGAGCGCATGTGGATCGAGCCCAAGGGCTTCGAGGAGGTCCACACCCGGGGCAACACGGAAGCGCACCGCCTCCAGGACCCGAGCAAGTGGGTGCCCTTCGGCGTCGGTGCCCTGGAGGGCCAGGCCAGCTCGCCGCTCAAGGTCCTGGAGTCCGGCGAGGCTGCCGGGAACGGCAACGGCGCCATGGAGTCCGACTACGGCCCCGGCGAGGAGCCGCGACCACGCGAGGGCGAGCCGACCGCCTCGGTCCACGGGGAGCTGCTCTGAGGAGACTTCCACACAGGGTGTGCTAGGGTGGTGCTGCGTCACAGCTCGTGACGGCGCTCCGCGTGGTCGATCTCCCCTCTCGAACAGACCGTGCGATCTGCAGCTCTAGTTCGGGAAGGGTTGGAGGTCACTACCATGGCCACCGGTACCGTCAAGAAGGTCATCGCCGACAAGGGCTTTGGCTTCATCGCCGCCGAGGATGAGAAGGAATACTTCTTCCATCGCAGCTCGGTGGATAGCTCGCTGGACTTCGACCGCCTCATCGGCGGCGAGCGCGTCCAGTTCGAGATCGAGCAGAACCCCAAGGGGCCGCGCGCCGCTCAGGTGCGCTCCGCCTAGGCTTCCGCCTCGGTAACAAGATCCGGCCCGTCCGCAAGGACGGGCCGTTTCGATTCCCGCGGGTCGATCCGGGTTTCGTCCTGGGCGTCGTGCCGGGCGTCGTCCTGGGCGTCGTCCTGGGCGCCGATGCGCGGGGCCCGCTAGCATCCGCCGATGCGTCGTCTCCTCCCAGCCCGGCCCGTGCAGTGCGCTTCCTGGACGGCCGTCCCCACCCTCGTGGCGGCGGCGGTATGACCAAACGCAAGCAGTCGGGAGGCGGCCCGACCGCCGCGATCGGCGGGATGCTGGCGGGCTTCGACCACCAGATCTTCCGCACGACCCCGCCGCCGCACGAACTCGTCCTCAAGGCGCGGCCGGTGCGCGGCCTGAGCGGGCAGGGCGGCGACCTCGAGATCACGTTCCCGGACGACGAGGTCCTCGAGGTGGTGGTGGAACGCGAGGCAGCGGAGCCTGCTGCAGCCTGGGAGGGTTCGGCGCCCGCCCAGACCTGGGAGCCCGCCGAGGCCCCGACGATCCTGGAGGGTTCGTCTTCCGATCCGGAGTAGCCCGCGCGCTACGGCCGCCCGGCCGCTCGCACGCAACCTGTCGGAGGTGCGTCTCTCACACACGCGTTCGCGATGAACGCCTCGTGGTCGGATGCCCAGACGACGATTCGGTGCATCCTGGGAGATCGGCCACGAGGGATCTGTCCGAACAGCGCGTCTGACACGAGCGCTCAGGCCATGCGGCCGCGTCGCGACCCGGGTGCCGCCCGCTGCGCGTTCAGCGGCCCGCGACGGCCTCGTCGGCCACGAGCTCGAGCGCACGGGCGAGCTGCGCGTCGGTCATGGCGTCGACCTGGGCCGGGGTCAGCGACCGCACATCGTCGGGCAGCAGCGGCGTCGCGTCGTCGGGCAGGGCGACCGCGACGTCCGGCGCGATGCCCTCGTGCCAGATGCGTCGCCCCGACGGCGTCAGCCACTCGACGGTCCCGACGCGCAACGCCGAGCCGTCACGCAACGCGAACTCGCCCAACACCGTGCCCGTGCCGTACGTCGTCTCGCCGACGATCGTCGCCCGGTCGGCGTCCTGGAGCGCGCCCGACACGATCTCCGATGAGCTGGCCGTGTTGCCATCGACCATGACCACGAGCGGCAGGTCGGTGGCCACGCCACCCGGCGAGACCTCGTGCGGCTCCTCGTTGCCCTGGGCGTCGCGATCGATGTACACGACGCCCAGGGCAACGAGGAGCCG
>Ga0163153_10002827_pt1 | contig 24291 bp, 21 predicted proteins | sample OliLakLV19MP6IB1_FD_148629 | JGI IMG/M metagenome (GOLD analysis project Ga0163153, IMG submission 148629) | Freshwater microbial mat bacterial communities from Lake Vanda, McMurdo Dry Valleys, Antarctica - Oligotrophic Lake LV.19.MP6.IB-1 | ecosystem: Environmental > Aquatic > Freshwater >...
ACCGCCGCCACCACCGCCGAGGCCGCCGAAGCCGCCACGACCGAAACCACCATGCCCGAAGCCGCCGCGCCGCCGGCTCGATCCGCCTCCGAGCAACATCATCGCAAGCACAGGATTACGCACGATGACGAACAGCACCGCGAGAAACATTGCGAAAAGAACCGCCATCGCCAGCGGCGATAGCTGCTGCTCCGGCGCGCGCCGCACCGGCAGCTTGCCGGTGAGTTCCACTCCGGCGTCGGTCGCAATCCGCGCCGCCATCTCCGCCGTGGCCGCCATGATCCCGCCGGCGTAATCGCCCCCGCGAAACGCGGGAGTGATCAGGCGATCGCGAATCGCCCCAACCCTACCGTCGGGCAGCGGCCCCTCGACACCGTATCCGGTGAGGATGAACATCTCGCGGTCGTCGACCGCGACCAGGAACACGATGCCGTTGTCTTTCCCGGCTTCCCCCGGTTTCCAGTCCTCGGCAATCTTCATCGCGTAATCGAAAGCGCTCAGCGGCTGCGTCGACCGCACGACGACGATCGCGATCTCCGCTCCTGTCTTCGCCTGCAACTCGCCGATCAGCGCATTCAAAGCCTGCCGCGACGTCGCATCGACGACACCAACGTTGTCCGACACGAAGCCCTGTGTCGCGGGCACCGTGGGCTCGACCGCCGCCGCGGGCGCGCGCCCCCCGGAAGCGGCGAGCAGCGCGACGAAAGCCAGCGCCGCCAACGTTGCCAAGCGCAGGCACCTGCGCTGCTCAAGCACTCGTGTCCTCCTCCGGTGCCGGTGGTAGGGCTGCGCGGTCGACCAGATCGACGAGCCTCTCGATGTCTTCGAGGTAGTCGGCAAACATCGCCACCGCGTCGCGCGTCCAGCGCCGCTCCCCGAGCTTGACGCCGAGCACCTCGCGCACCGCCGGCAACGGCAGCGCGAACTCCTCCTCGAACCGGTCGAGCATCAGCACTGCGCTTGGCGGGCGCCGCACATTGCGGAAGCGCAGCAACGCTCGCATCACGACGAGGAAGGGCGTGACCGATTCGCGCAGGATCTCTTCGACCTGCTTTCGCTTGCCGCCCGATTCGGCAAACAACACCTGCAGGCGGAGGAGCTTCGCGCGCGATTCGTACTCGAGCTGGTGGAGGAGGTGATCGAAATCGACGGCGATCTCGGCAAAGAGGTCCACCCCGACGAGCACCCGGTGGTCGGCCTGGATCTCCAGAATCTCCATCGGAAACACGTCGACCGCGCGCTCAACGAATGCACGGTCAACGAACAGCGGTGTCGACGCTCCGAGCCGGTGCCACGCCGGCAGGCGCGCCGCGAGGGCTTGCAGGTGGCTGACAGAGATCGATTCCAGGACGATCGCGAAATTCAAGTCGGACGATCCGGCGACGAAGTCCGCGCCGGCGGCGCTACCGTAGAGCACCACGCTGACGAGATCCGTACCGAACGCCGTGCGCGCTTCTTCGGTGATGCGCGCAACCGCCTCTTCTGTCTTCGCATCGAGCATGCACCCGGAGCATAACCCAAAATGCGGACGGCGCGGAACGCGTCGGGCCCGAGCGCCTACGGGATCTCGGGATCCATCATCGGCGTCCAGTTGCCGAGGCAGAGCGCGCCGTCGGCGACCAGGGTGGCGCCATTGATGTAGGCGGCCGCCGGAGAGCACAGGAAGAGGATGATCGCGGCGATCTCGTCGGCCTCGGCGAGGCGATGCGCCGGCACATCCTGCACCGCGACTGCCTCGTAGTTCTCGACCTCGGCGCGCGCGAACTCCTCTTCGTGTAGTCCGGCCGTCGACACCGAGCCCGGTGCGAGGGCGTTGATGTTCACGCCGCGCCGGGCCCAGTAGTACGCCAGCGACTTGGTGAGGTTGATCACCCCGGCGCGCGCGGCACCGGAGTGGGCGAAGGCCGGGCCACCGCGCTCGAGGGAGTAGATGTGCACGACGTTGACGATCGCCCCGCTGCGGCGCTCGACCATCGTCGCTCCGAAGCGGCTGCACATATTCCAGGTGCCGTTGAGGTTGAGGTCAACCACCGCGCGCCAGCCGTTGTCGCTGATGCCACTCGGCCGCGCCGGGAACTGGCCGCCGGCGTTGTTGATCAGACAGTCGACGGCGCCGAAGCGTTGCAGCGTCGCCGCCAGCAGGGCATCGACCTGCTCGACCTTGCGGATGTCGGTCGGCAGCGCGAGACACGCAACGCCCAACGCCTCGATCTCCGCCCGCGTCGGTTCGAGATTCTCGACCTTGCGGCTGGCGATGACCAGGTTCGCGCCAAGCCGCGCGAACGCGAGCGCCGTCTGCTTACCGATCCCCCGCCCGCCGCCACTCACCACGACCGTCTTGCCCGCAAAGAGACCGGGAGCGAAGCACGCCAATGCCTGGTTGCCGAAGTCCATTCGCGACGAGTGGCACGGCGGGGACGGGTAAGCAAATGGGAGCGAACGGCCAGCGGGCAGCTGCCGCCAGTCGCTGCCACCTCGTCGAAACGCGAATCCGGCTCCAACCCATACCAGCCCGTTGAAAAACCCTGGGGTGCCCTTCGACAGGCTCATGGCGAACGGGAAATTGCTTTGGAATCAGCGGGAACTTCCGATCGTGCTGAGCTTGTCGAAGCACGTGCTGGCGATTTTCAACGGCCCACTAGGCGTCCGCGCGGGGGACGCGAGCGTGGTGAGCATGGGCCGCCTACCTCCGAGCGCAGGGCTGGATCCTTACCCTCTCCCCGTCGTCCCCGCGCAGGCGGGGACCCAACCCCGCCGCCTCCAGCACCGGCCCGCGCAGCCGCTGCGAACCGATACACCTCCCCGGCCGGGTGCAACCGGCTCGGTAGTCGAAGGGGATCGCCCCCCTTGCCGCCGTACCAGGCCCGCAGGGCGCTTTCGCATGACGCAAAGGGGACACGAACCAATGCCGCCAAAGGCGGCCCTCCGGGTGCTTCGCACAATGGTGCCTGTCCCCGATGTCCCGCCGAATGACGCCAATGCCTGGTTGCCGAAGTCCACCCGCGACGAGTTGCACGGCAGGAACGGGGAACCTCCAACCCCTAGGCCCCCGCGTCCGCGAGGGAAACGCGAGCGTGGTGAGCATGGGCCGCCTACCTCCGAGCGCAGGGCTGGATCCTTACCCTCTCCCCGTCGTCCCCGCGCAGGCGGGGACCCAACCCCGCCGCCTCCAGCACCGGCCCGCGCAGCCGCTGCGAACCCATGCGCCTCCCCGGCCGGGTGCAACTCACATACCGTGAGCACATGGGCATAACCCCGCCCCATCCATCGGAGTCAACAAGAAAGTGAGCGAGCTGCGAGCATTTACCCATCACACGCTTTGCGCCTCAGCATATTTTCTGACACGCCGATATCAGCTAGCAGTCCATAAGAAAGTTCCCTGGCCTTCGAGACGGCGCTACGCGCCTCCTCAGGCCGAACGGAGAACCGAGCGATTCCGTTCGCGCTGAGGAGCCCCGCAGGGGCGTCGCGAAGCGCCCGGCAGTCTTTCAACAGGCTGCTAGGCCGAACTTCGCGCGGCATGGCGTGAGCAGGCACAGGCAAGCCGACGCGAGGCCGACGACTCGATGCAGCGCCCGTGCAGCACGGAGCGCCAATCCAAATCCGTCGCTTTGCGACGCCGCATGCACCGCGATTTTCGTTCAATCCCTTACGACGACCGACTCCAGCCGGCGACGCGATCCGCTCGGACGGAAGGGCAGATGATCCTCATTCCGCGATGAGCTTGTCGAGCAGTTCCTGGTCGGGCAGCGAGGTGGCGAAGCCTTCGCGCTCCAGCGCGGCGACGATCTCGCGTAGGTGGTCGCGGCCGAGCGTTTCGACGACGAACTCGCACTGCACCTGCTTGATCGACAACACCGAGAAGGCCCGCTGGTGCTGCACCTCGATCACATTCGCGTTGGCAGCGGCAATGATCGCCGAAGCGCGCGCCAGCGAGCCCGGGCGGTCGGGCATGCCGAGCCGCAAGCGCACCAGGCGGCCGCGCCGCACCAAACCCCGCTGGATGATCGACGACAGTACCATCAGGTCGATGTTGCCGCCCGAGATGACCAGGCCGACACGCCGCCCCGCGAAGCGCCCCTTCTCCTGCAGCAGCGCGGCCAGGCCGACCGCGCCCGCGCCCTCGACCACCGTCTTCTCCACGTCGAGCAGCAGCAACACCGCCGCTTCAATCGCGTCCTCGTCGACCAACACGATGTCGTCGACGAACTCGCGGATCAGCGGCAACGTGCGCCGCCCGGGCTCCTTGACGGCGATGCCCTCCGCAATCGTCGAGTCGCCGCAGGCGATCGGCTCCTCCGCCAGCGCCTGACGCATCGCCGGGAAGCGCACGGTCTCGACACCGACGATCTCGATGCTCGGCTTCACCCCCTTCGCCGCCACCGCACAGCCCGCGATCAGCCCGCCGCCGCCGACCGGGACGATCAGCACCTCGAGATCCGGACATTGCTCCAGCATCTCGAGCGCGATCGTGCCCTGCCCTGCGATCACCTTGGGATCGTCGTAGGGGTGGATCAGCACGTAGCCGTGGTCGCGGATCAGCTCGTCGGTGTGGGCGCGCGCCTGCTCGAGGCCCTCGCCGTGCAGGATCACCCGCGCACCGAAGCTCTGGGTGCGCTGCACCTTCACGTTCGGCGTGAACCGCGGCATCACGATCGTCGCGGGTATGCCCAAGCGCTGCGCGTGGTGCGCGACAGCCTGGGCATGGTTGCCGGCAGACATCGCGACGACACCGCGGCGCCGCTCGTCCGCACCGAGGGCGCTCAACTTGACCAGCGCGCCGCGATCTTTGAACGAGCCGGTGAACTGCTGGTTCTCGAGCTTGAGCACGACGTCGGCGCCGGTGATGCGCGCGAGCACCCGCGACGCCATGCACGGCGTGCGCACCACCTGCCCCGCGAGCAAATCGGCAGCCTCCCGGACCTCCGCCAGACCGAAGCCCGCCGTCATCAGATCGTTCATCTTACCCCCTGCATGCATCTTCCTCTTGCGGCCGTACTGCCGAAGCGCCAAGAATACCAGCCCATGAGCACGTTCTTGGTATTGACGGTCATCGGCGAGGATCGGCCCGGGCTGGTCGAGTCGCTTTCGGACACGGTCGCGAGCCACGACGGCAATTGGCTCGAGAGCCGCATGGCGCACCTCGCCGGGCGCTTCGCAGGAATCCTGCGGGTGTCCGTACCCGACGCGAAGGCCGATGAGCTGCGCGCCGCTCTCACCCAACTGCAGGCGCGCGGGCTGTCGATCGTCGTCGAACGCGGCGCCGCAGCGGCGACCCCGGCGGCAGCGCGGCTGCGGCTCGAACTCATCGGCGCCGACCATCCCGGCATCGTTCGCGACATCGCCCGCGCCCTCGCCGCGCGCGGCATCAACGTCGAGGAACTCGAGACCGAGTCGGTGAGTGCGCCGATGTCGGGAGAACCACTGTTTCGCGCGACCGCGGAACTGCACGCCCCGAACGATCTGTCGATCGACGAGTTGCGCGCCAAGCTCGAGGAACTCGCCGAGGATCTCATGGTCGACATCACCTTGGAGAGCATCGTGCGCGTGCCTGCCGCATGACCGCGTAGGCTCAAGTCGCATGCGCAAACTCGGAAAATTACTGTTGCTGCTCGCCGGCGGTGGCTTGCTCGGAATCGTCGGGATGCGGACGTTGATGAGCTGCACGTCCATTTCCCTGCCGTTCGGATTCACGCTCAACTTTCCGCGCGGCGGCGGGCCGGTGGCTGACGCTACCCTCGGCCAGAGGATTCGCGTGCCGAGCGGGTTCAACATCGGCACCTACGCCACCGGAATCGACAACGCTCGCTGGCTCGCCTTCACCGCAGCGGGCGACTTGCTCGTCTCCTCGCCGCGCGCGGGCAAAGTGTTCCTGCTCGCCCGCGACGCCGACAAAAACGGTAAAGCCGACGCCATGCGCGTGCTGCTCGACGGGCTCGATCGGCCACACGGCCTCGCCCTGCGCGACGGCTGGCTCTACGTCGCCGAGACCGGCGCGGTGCTGCGCACGCGCTTCGACGCGGCGAGCGGCGTCGTGTCCGGCGACATCGAGCGAATCGTCACCGACTTTCCGGCCGGCGGCAATCACTGGACCCGCACCATCGACTTCGGACCCGACGGCGGCCTGTACGTGAGCGTCGGTTCGAGCTGCAACGTCTGCATCGAGGACGACCCGAAGCGCGCGGCGCTGCTGCGCTACGAACCCGACGGCAGCGGCGGGCGGATCTTCGCGACCGGCTTGCGCAACACGGTCGGCTTCGCCTGGCACCCCGCAACGGGCGAACTCTTCGGCACCGATAACGGCCGCGACCGCCTCGGCGACGACTTCCCGCCGTGCGAGCTCAACCGCATCGTCGACGGCGGCTTCTACGGCTGGCCCTACGCCAATGGCGACAAGGCCCCCGATCCCAACTTCGGGCACCACACCGACAAGGTCGAGACATCGCTCGCGCCGGTCTTCCATTTCCGGGCGCACAATGCGCCGCTCGGCATCGCGTTCTACGACGGCAGTCAGTTCCCTGCGCACTACCGCAACGCCGCCTTCGTCGGCCTGCACGGCTCATGGAACCGCTCGCGCAAAGACGGCTACAAGGTCGTCGCCGTCTGGGTCGACGGCGACACCCCACGCGCCGAAGACTTCGTGGTCGGGTTCGAATTGGACGAGAACGTCATCGGCCGGCCGGTCGACGTCAAGGTCGGCCCGGACGGAGCGCTGTACGTCACAGACGATTTCGCCGGCTCCGTGTACCGAATCGCCTACGGCGAGAGTGCCGCCAAAAGATTGGCGGCTGCGCCGGAGCCTGCGATCGCGGTCGATCCGCTCGCGGATATCGACGTCATCGCCCTGGCGGCGGCGCAGCGATCGGGCGCAACGCTCTGGGAAACCCACCAATGCGCGACGTGCCATCTTCCCGGCACTCCCGGCATCGAGGTTCGCCCCCTGACCGGCCTCAGCGGAAAGTTCGGTATCGAATCTCTCGCCTCCTACCTCAACGCCCCGCAGCCGCCGATGCCATCGTTCGAACTCGACCAGATCGAGCGCCGCGAGTTGGCGATCTACCTACTCGATCGCTTCCCCTGACCGTCACCAGTCACCCTCCCGTCTTGGCCCTTGCCCCTTGGCCCTTCCCCCTCAATACCCCTTCACATTGCGCGCGCTGCGAAACTGCTCCCAGCCCGGCGGTACGGTATTGAGTTCCTTGTCCACTTGCACATGGATCAGTGCCGGCTTGCCGCTGGCGATCGCGCGCTGCAGCGCCGGGGCCAGGTCCTCCAGCTTGTCGACGAACTCGCCGTGACACCCGAGCTTCTCGGCGATGCCGTCGTAGCGGATCGGCGACATCTCGATGCCGCGTCCGGCCCACTCCGCCGCACCGTAGCCAAGTGCCTTGAACGCCGTCTTCTCCATGCCCCAGGCGTCGTCGACGGCAGCGACGACGATCACCGGCAGGTTCTCGCGCGCTGCGGTTTCGAGTTCCATGAGATTGAAGCCGAGCGCGCCATCGCCGGAGATCAGGCACACCGGCCGGCCGGGAGCCGCGAGCTTGGCCCCGAGCGCGAACGGCACTCCGGTACCGAGGTAGCCCATCTTCACCGAATACAGAAAGCTCGGCGAGGTCAGGATCGGGTGGTAGGCCACGCCGATCAGGGTCGTGTTGCCGCCGTCGAGCACGGTGATCGCCTCGGGCGGAAACGCTTCACGTACGGTGAGCACCATCATCCCGGGGTTGACGCCGGTGGTACCGGAATTGCCGAGGTAGGCGATGCCCTGCTCCATCGTCTTCGCCGACTGCTCGCGGTATGTCGCGAGCCCCTCGACCTCGGCGCGTGCCGGTCGCTTCGCCTTGACCGCTTCGAGCAGCGCGGTGAGCGCGGCCTTGGCGTCAGCGACGATGCCGACATCGACGGGTCGGTTGAGCCCGATCGACATCGGGTCGGCGTCGATTTGGATCGTCTTCTGCTCATCCGGATTGCCCCACACCGGCGGCATGCCCCAGGCATCGTATTCGCCGAGACGGGCACCGACGACGAGCACCGCGTCGGCCTGGTTGCGCGCCATGCCCACGCCGTTGAGATCGAACGAGTGGAAGTAGTGCGGGTGGTCTTCGCGAATGATGCCGCGGGCGCCGAGGCTCGCGCTCATCGCCGCACCGAGGTGCTCGCCGAGCGCGAGAAGTTCCCTGCCGGCATCCGCCCACAGGGCGCCCTTGCCCGCGTGCAGGAAGGGGCGTTGCGATCGCGCGAGCATGTCCGCCGCCCGCGCGATCGCCCCCGGGTCGCCGGCACCCATGCTGGTCATGCGGTAGCGCGCCGCCGGATAGATCGGCGGCAGTTCGGCCTCGTCGATCTCCACCGGCAGCAGGTCGTCGGGGATCGACACGAACGCAGGCCCCGGACGTCCCGTGGTCGCCGCGCGGAATGCAGCGCGCATCATTTCCGGTACGCGCTCCCATTGGCGAATCGTCGCGGCGTGCTTGGTGATCGGCCGCGCCATGCTCTCGGTATCGGCGGCCTGCCAGGCACCGCCGCGGTTGGGATCGGTCTTGAGCCGACTGCGGGTCGTCGCCAGGGCGACGATCGGATGCCCCTCGCCGTGGGCGCTGACCACGCCGGCGAGCATATTGCCCGTGCCGCAGGCAGGGTTGCCGAGAACCACGGCGACGCGCCGGGTGATACGCGCATAGCCCTCGGCGACGTGCACCGCGGCTTCCTCGTGGCGGGTATTGATGTAGCGAATGCCGTACTTCGGAAAGTGGACGACGATCGGAATGTGCGCGCCGTCGATGATCCCGGTGACGAGATCGACGCCCTCCGCTTTCAAGCAACGGACCAGGAGCTCCCCGACAGTAATGCGACCCATGCGACTTCCTCCTCAGTTGCGAAGTAGCCCCCTCCGCATGAATTGGTCTTGCGCATTCGTCGGCGCGACGCAATGTCCGACGCTTGGCACGCCCATGCCGCGGGTACGTGGTCGCACCCGCCGACGCCGGCGCGCGGGCTGCTGCGGCGGATGTATTGGCCGGTGCACCCGAGGTTGCCGCGCAAATGGGGCGAAGCGGACGCGCTGCGATCACTGCGCTGTATGCGACGATCGCCAGCGCCGGGAGTTCGCTCAAGCGACGCTGACGACCTCGATGGCGAAATGCAGCGTCTTCCCGGCGAGAGGGTGGTTCATATCGAGCGTCACCGTCTCGATGCCGATGTCGGCGACGCGCGCCTGGAAGTTCTGGCCGTCGCTCGTCTGACCGGCGATCATGCCGCCGACTTGCATCCCATCGATCGACTCGAACGCCGTCTTCGGAACGGTCTGGATGGCCTCGGGATTGACCGGACCGTAGGCGAGCTCGGGCTTGACTACGACGTGCTTGGCTGCGCCGGCCGCCAGGCCAACGAGTTCCTGCTCGAGCCCGGGGACGAGTTGGCCGATACCGTGTTCATACTCGAGGGGCTCGTGCTCGTCAGAGCGGTCGACGACTTCGCCGTCGACGCTGAGGGTGTAGTGGATTGCGACCTTCGATCCTTCGCCAATCACAATTGCACCTCCTGCTGGTTTACTTCGGCGCGTCCAGCGCCGGCGCCGGTGCCGCTGCGGCGGCGGGCGGGGCCGCTTCGATGGCAACGACCTTGACGTCGAAGCTGAGGTCCTTGCCGGCGAGTGGGTGATTCACGTCGATGACTGCCTTTTCATCGGTGACCTCCAGAAGCTTCACGGGGACTCCATCTGCGGTCATCAGGATTTGCCCGGCCTTGGCCTCGGCGGGAAGCTGCGATTTTTCCACGGTGATGCGGCGCGTATCGTCATAGGCGCCATAGGCATCTTTCGCGGCGAGTTCGACGTGCTTGGTCTCGCCTGGCTTGAGGCCGGTGAGCGCCTTCTCGAGCCCCGGCACGATCTCTTCCTCGCCATGGGTGTACTTGAGCGGCTCTTTGCCCACATTGGTGTCGACGATGCCCTCACCGGCCACGGTGAGCGTGTACTCGAGGGTAACGAGGGTGCCATCGGCGATGGCTTTCGGGACCTCCGCAGCGAATGCGGGCGAGGCCAACGCAATCGCAATACCGAGGCAAGCGAGGGCGCGGGTAGCGCCGGGCGTCCGCACTGTGGCGGACTCGACTGGGTTCATTTTCTTTCTCCTTCGACGTTGCGCCAGATGCGGCTTGGCGAGAAGACAGAGGCGCGGAAGGAGCTGCGACGAGATGGCGTCGTCGCGCATCGATCCCGGTCGCGATCTCCGGGGCAAGGCCTGGTCGGCGCCGCGTCCAGCGGCGTTTCGCGCGAAGTTATCAGGCACCCGCAGCACCTGCAACGCGGCGGCGCGCGGATAACACCGTTTCCGCGGTTGTGCCCACCGGCGCAGGGTGCTAGGCATACGCCATCGGCCGGCGACGGCGCGCCTGGATCGTTCACGGCGAGTGCCCATTTCGCCCCGGCGACGCGCCCATTCGGGCCGTCGTGCCGATGAAGACCACGCCCCGCACACGTTGCGGTGCCCATGACAGACGAGGATTGCACCGCTCGTGAGCGACACCATCAACACCTTTGCAGATCTAGATCTTTCCGAAACCATGCTTCGCCTCCTGCGCGAAGTCGGCTACGAAAAACCCACGCCAATTCAGGCTGCCACCATCGCCGACGCACTGCGCGGCCGCGACGTCGTCGGCGCCGCGCAGACCGGCACCGGCAAGACGGGCGCGTTCCTGATCCCGCTGATCGAGCGCCTGCACGCTGCGCGTGACCGGGGCGAGCGCCCCGTGGCCCTGATTTTGTCACCGACCCGCGAGCTCGCCGAGCAGATCCACACCTGGGCCGAGCGCCTGGGTCCGGATCTGGAATGCGTCCTGATCCTCGGCGGCATGAAGTACGAGCCGCAGATCAGCGCGCTCAAGAAGGACCCGGCGCTGATCATCGCCACCCCCGGGCGACTCTACGACCATCTCGAACAGCGTGTCATCACCCTCGACAAGGTGACGGCCTTCGTTCTGGACGAAGCCGACCGGATGCTCGACATGGGCTTTCGCCCGCAGGTCGATCGCATCATCCGCATGCTGCCGCGCAAGCGCCAGACGCTGCTGTTCTCGGCGACGCTCACGCCAGTGCGCGGCATCATCTCGCAGCTCAAGTTGCACGATGCACTCGAGGTCGCCGTCGGCACCGAAGCGCAGCCGCCGAGCGCGATCGAGCAGGACGTCTATATCGTCTCGCCGCTCAAGAAGATGCCCGTCCTCACGCAGCTCCTCGAGGGCCGCCACGAGAACTGGAGCTGCCTGATCTTCACCCGCACCAAGAGCAATGCCGAACACCTCTACCTGACGCTCAATCGCATCGGCTACTCGGTCGAACGCCTGCACGCCGACCGTGCCCAGGCGCACCGGCGCTCGGCGCTCGACGCGTTCCGAAACGGCGCATGCCAGATTCTGATCGCCACCGACATCGCCGCCCGGGGCATCGACATCGACGACATCAAGCTCGTCATCAACTACGACATGCCGCAAACCGTCGAGGACTACGTCCACCGCATCGGCCGCACTGCGCGCGCCGGCGCGCTCGGACACGCGACCTCGTTCGCGGGCGCCCAGGACCTGCCCCTGCTGCACCGCATCGAGCGCCACATCGGCATCAAGCTGCCGCGCCGCAATCCCGAAGCGCCAACGATCTTGAACCCAGCCGTCGTCGAAACCCTGCCCCCGGCTACAACCGAAGTTTAGAATCCGACGGGTCGGACGATTAGAACTCGTCTGAGGAATCGGACGGGTCGGACGATTCGGAGTCGTCTGATTCTCGCAGACGCGCCAGATCGCGGCGCGTCAACGCCGCCCAGGGCACGGCGCCCATGCGCTCGTTCTCGCGCAGCGCGTGCGTCAGGTGCTGGGCCGCGCAATCCATACCAGCAGCAATCGCGGCCAATCCGATGTAACGCTCGGGGTGACCGAGAGATAGAATCGCCGAGCCCATGCCGGTGCAGCGATCGCGATACGGTAGCAGCGCGTCGTACAGCTTGCGCCCGATCCGCTGATCGCCCACCGCCGCGGCCGCGGCGGCGGCGAAACCCATCGCCAGAAGCCAGGCCGTGTCCTGCGGCACATGGGCGAAATCGTCTTCGGCCACCTGCGCCAACTGCGCCGCGGCGACGTCGATTTGACCACGCTCGGCAGCAACGAGTGCTGCCAGGGCTCGCCACGTGAGCACCCGTGGGTTCTCGGCGATCGCGATCTCCACCAAGGCGCCGACGTCGTCCAAGCGACCGGTTTCCAGCGCCAGCAGCGCCCACTGCGCGCCGGCCATCGGGACGACGTTCGGATGATCCGTCGCCTGGCCGTATTCGAGCGTCTCGGCGATCAACTGTTCAGCGTCGGCGAAGCGCCCCTCGAACAATGCCAACGCCGTGCGCAGCCGGCCGACGAGCCACAGCACCCAGGGCAGCTGCGCTTCCTTGGCGCGCTGGAGCAACTCGTCCGCCTCGCAGCGCGCGCGCGGCAGTTCGCCGAGCTCCAGTAAATCGGTGACCAGGATATGGCGCAGCATGAGCTCCAATTCGGCGTCGCCGGCCTGCGGCAACAGCGCCTCGATCTCGGCCAAGCCGTCACGCCGCTCCTGCTCCGTCTGCGGACCACGGAATGCCCAACGCGTATACTGCAGCACCCAGGCTTGGATCTCGACGCCGCCGACCCGGCGCGCCATTGCCAGCGCCTCTTGCGCCAGTATCGATCGGCGTGCGAGCGAGCCGGGAACACTACCGAGTGCATAGTCCAAATGGGCCATGGTGAGCGCCTTGAACGGGTGATCCCCGGAGCCGAACGCCGCGAGCGCGGCCTCGAGCAGTTCGATCAACTCGGGGTCGGGTTGGCCGATGCGTTGGTAGCCATGACCGATGCCGATCGCGGCGCGCGCCAGCAACACCGCATCGCCCACCTTTTTCGCCGCCGCCGCACTCTCGCGGAAGGCGCTGTCGGCCGCGACGATCTGGCCGGCCCGCTGGCGCACCTCCGCGAGTCCGACGAGTAACTCCACTTCGAGACGGGGATCGCGCACCGCCAGCGTCGCCGCGGTGCGCAGCGCGGTTTCACAGTGGCTGACGGCTTCGTCATAGGCGAAGACGGCCGTCGCCCGCTGTGCGGCTCGGGTCGCAAACGACGCCGCCTTGCGGGCATTCGCATCCGTACCGCAACGCGCGAAATGGAAGGCGAGCTCGCCCGGCCCGGCCGCATGCTCCTCCGCCCACTCGCCGATGCGACGGTGCATTTCCATACGCCGCGCCGTCGAGGCGCGCTCGTACAGGACATTTTGGAACAGAGCATGCTGGAACTCATAGCGGCCGCTGACCTCACCGTCGGCGAGCACGGTCGCACCGGTCGCCCGCAACAAATCGCCCCGTCGCCCCAATCCCTCGCACACTGCCTCGACGTCCTCGGCTGCCGTTGCCAGCGCCGCGGCGACAGCCATCGTATGGAACTCGGAGCCGGCGACGCTCGCGGCTTCCAGGACCGCATACTCGCGGGCGTCAAGGCGCTCGAGGCGGCGCTCGATTGCCGGCCGCAATCCATTCGGAACGACATCGGGCGCAGCCTTTCCCCCAGAGGCACGCCAAGCCCCGTCGACGCTGTCGATGAGTTGCGCCTCGACGAGGTGGTCGACGACACTGACGACGAACAGGGGGTTACCGCTGGTGCGTCGCTCGACGGCCATGGCGAGTTCGGCGTCGACAGTACCGCCGAGGCGCGCTTCCAGATACGCGCGGATGTCGTCGCCGCCGAGGTACCACAGGGGAATTTCTTCGCATTGCCGCCGCGTCTGCAGCGTCTGTTTGATCTCTTTGAGCGGATGGTTGCCGACGATCAGGTCGACCGGCCGATAGGTGCCGATCACCAGCAGGCGCGCGGCCTGCTGACGCTGGCCGAGGTAGGCGAGCAGGGTTACCGTCGACGGATCGCTCCAATGCAGATCCTCCAGCAGCAGCACCAGGGGCCGCTCGGAGCTAGCCATCTCCAGGGTCGTCGCGATCTCGCGCAACATCCGCTCGCGGCTGGCGCCGCCGGCCGCCGGGTCGCTCGCCGGCACCTGGCCCGGCTCGAGCAACCACGGCAGGCGCGCCAGCCACGTCGGCGCGTAACGCCGCAGATGCGGCGTTATCCCCTGCCCCGCCGGCGTCCGCAGCAGGTCTTCGACCGCGTCGAGAACGGGCAGATACGCCTCGGTGGCGCCGTAGTCTTCGAGGCAATGCCCGCGTCCAATCTGGGGAGGCGCACTGGCTGTCGCCAGTTGTGCGAAGAAGCTCTCGACCAGCGCGGTCTTGCCGATCCCCGGCTCCCCCGTGACGAAGACGAGCTGGCGCTGGCCCTTCAGTGCCCGCTGCCACGCGGACCAAAGACGCGCACGAGCCTCATCGCGACCAACCAACCACGACGCCACGACCGACGCGATGCGCGGCTCGTTCAGGGGAACGGTTCCGATCGCTGTCTCCAATCGGGTTCGGGGCAACTCGGCCATCAGCCGATAGCCCCGGCGGTGCACGGTTTCGATCAGCCACGGCTGGCGCGCATCGTCGCCGACGATGTCGCGGATCTGCTTGATGTTTACCTTGAGCACGGCGTCGCCGACGAACGTACCGGGCCACACCGCGTCGAGTAGTTCGCGCTTGGTGACCAGCCGTTTGGGGTGGTCGCTGAGGTGGGAGAGCAGCGCGTAGGCCTTTGGCGGCAAAACCAGTCGTTCGGCGCCGCGCCACAGGCACTGGTTCTCCGCGTCGAGCCACAGCGGTGGCTTATCGGTGGGTGCTATCGGCACTCGCGGCCGTCTCTCTTCGCCGTTCGCATGGTCGACCGTTGGCGCCTCGGCTCATAGCAGAGGACGCAGCGCACGCGATAGCCAAGACGGTGCGGCGCTGGTTCAGGCCTCGTTGGTTGCTGGTTCAGCGACCGCAGGTGCTGCAGCCCAAAGCCGCTGCAGCCCACGTTCCGCATCGTCCAGGATGAGATAGAGGCACGGCACCAGGACGAGTGTGATGACGGTAGCGAACAGAATCCCGTACCCGAGCGAAATGGCCATCGGGATCATGAAGCGCGCCTGCCGCGAGCTCTCGAAGATCATCGGCGCCAACCCGCCGAATGTCGTCAACGTCGTCAGCGCGATCGGCCGGAAGCGGCGCACCCCGGCATTGAGAATCGCGGTCGCCGCGTCGGCACCCTCGGCTCGGCGACGATTCGCATAGTCGACCATCACCAGCGAGTCGTTCACCACCACCCCCGACAGTGCGACGATCCCCATCAAACTGATCACGCTCAGGTTGTAGCCCATGAGCTGGTGTCCGAGGATCGCGCCGACGATACCGAAGGGAATCGCCGTCATGACGATCGCCGGCTGGGTGTAGCTGCGGAACGGGATCGCCAGCAGCACGTAGATCACCACCAGCGCCAAGCCGAGCCCGGCGAAGAGACTATTCAGCGAATCGCGCATCTCCGCCTGCCGCCCCTCGAAGCTGTAGGTCAATCCGGGATGATCGCGCACCAGCGCTGGGAGGATATCGCTCTCCACCGACGCGAGCACCTGGCCCGTCGCGCCAACCGGCTGCACGTTCGCCGTGACCAGCGCCGTTCGCCGCCCGTCGCGCCGGGTGATGTCGGTATACGCGCGGCCACGTTCCACCGTGGCGACCTGCACCAACGGCACATCCCGCCCGGCCGGCGTGCGCAGCAAGAGCTGCTCGACGTCGTACTCGCTCGCCCGCTCCGCCGGGGGCAGGTGCACGAGCACCTTCACCTCGCTGCGACCACGCTGCTGGCGCAGCGCCTCGGCACCGTAGAAGAAGTCCCGCACCTGGCGCGCGATGCCGGCGTTGGTCAGCCCGAGACTGCTGCCCTCGGGTGCGACCTGCAGGTCGAGTTGCACCTTGCCCGCGGTGTGTCCGTCGCTGATGTCGCTGGTTCCGCCGAACTCGGTGAGCGCCTCCCCCAGCGTGACACCGGCGTGCTCGAGCACGTCGATGTCGCGGTGGCTCAGCTCGACGGTGATCGCCGGACCGCGCCCCGGACCGCCCCGGTCGGACTCGAACTGGATCGACTCGAGGCCAGCAAGCGCACCGACGCGTTCGCGCCAAAGGCGAACGAACGCGTCGGTCGACAGCGGCCGCACGTCCGGCTCCGTGAGATAGACGGTCGTCTCGATCTTGTTCTCCTCGACCAACGCGAACACACCATTCATCAAGCGCTCGCCGCCGTTCGCCGCGCCGGTGGCACGCGCCGCGGCGACGAGTTTGTCGCGCACCGCGGCGACCGTCTCGCGCGGACTGCCGAACGGCAACACCGCGGTCACGACCGCTTGATCCGACTCGACCGTGGGCATGAGGATGAATCCCAACCGGCCGCTCGTGGCCCACGCGACGACGATCGTCAGCAGCGCGATACCACAGGCGACGGTCAGGTAGCGCCGCCGCACCGCGGCAGCGAGGAAAGGGCCGTAGCGATTGGCAACGAAGCGCGAAAAGCCGCTACTGAACGCCTGCTGGCGACGGTGCAATGCGGCACTCCAGCCGCTGCGGCGCGGCTCTCGTCCGTGCGCCAGGTGCGCCGGTAGGATGAACAGCGCCTCCACCCACGAGATCAGGAATACCGTCGTCACCACCAACGGGATGACGCCCCAGATGAGCCCCATCATTCCCGGCACGAACATCAACGGCAGGAATGCGACGATGTTGGTGAGAATGCTGAAACTCACCGGCAAGGCGACCTCGCGTGCCCCGTGGATCGCCGCATCCATGAAGTTCATGCCCTTCAGGCGGTTCTCGTAGATGTTCTCGCCAGCGATGATCGCGTCGTCGACGACGATGCCGAGCGCGATGATGAACGCGAACATCGAGATCATGTTGATCGACACACCGAGCCAAGGCAGGAACAGCAGCGCGCCGAGAAAGGACGTCGGGATGCCCAGCGTCACCCAAAATGCCAAGCGGAACTCGAGAAACAGACTGAGTAGGCCGAGCACCAATATCAGCCCGAGCAGCGCGTTGCGCCCGAGCAGTTCCAGCCGATCACGGTAAATTTCAGATCGATCCTGCTGGATCGCGAAGGCAACGCCTGGCGGGAGCTCCGCCTCGACCTGCAACAGAGCCGCGCGCGTCGCGTCGGCTACTCGGATCGGCGTCTGCTCGCCAACCCGGAACACGCCGATACCGATCGACGGCTTGCCGTCGAAGGTCGCGAAGCGGTCGACCTCCTCGAAGTCGTCCTCGACCCGGGCGACGTCACCGAGGCGGACCACCCCGCCACCCGGTGTCGTCACGAGCGGGATTTCGGCGAAATCGCGTGCCCAGTCGCGCCGCGCCGACGTACGCAGCAGCAACTCTCCGCCGCGCGCCTCGATGCGCCCACCCGGTAGCTCGACCGCGGCCGCCTCGACGCGTTGGGCGACCTGCTCCAGAGTCAGGCCGTAGGCGCGCAACGCCGCTTGCGGAACTTCGACGTGGACCTCGTACTCGCGCGCGCCGATCAGTTCGACCTGAGTGATCTCCGGTTGCTGCAGGAGCCGGTCGCGGGCGTGTTCCGCGAGTTCGCGCAGGACTCGCTCGGAGGTGTCGCCATACAACTGCAGCGTCATCACCTCGCGCCGCCGGCTCAGCATTGACGAGACGGCGCGCTCGGCGTCCGCCGGGAAGGTCGTGACCCGGTCGATGGCTTGGCGGATCTCCTCGAAGACCTTCTGCCCGTCGGCCGTGGTCATGATCTCGATGTTGATCGTCGCCAGGCCCTCGGCGGCGATACCGATCACCTCTTCGACGCCATCGATGCCGCGCACTGCTTCCTCGACTGCAAGCACGATGCCGCGCTCCACCTCTTCGGGGCTCGCCCCGGGATAGGGCACCAGCACCGTGGCGATGTCGAGGTCGAATTCGGGAAAGACTTCCTGGCGGACCTGCGTGGTGAACAACAAGCCGCCGATGAGAAAAGTCAGCATCAGGATGTTCGGCGACACCCGATTGTGCACCATCCATGCAATCGCCCCGCTGCCGGCAGCGGTACCCTTCGACTCGCTCTCAGCCATCGGTCTCACCGTTGGCAGCGCGCAGGGGCATGCCCGCGACCGGCGCGGCCAGGTCGCTCGCTACGACCCGCTCGCCCCCCTGCAGCCCAGCGCTGACGACGACTTCCTCCCGGCCTCGGTAGGACACTTGCACCGGACGAATCTCCAACGCGCCGCTGTCGTCCATGAGCCAGACGTTGTCGCCGTCGCGCAGGTGGCTGCGGTCGACGACGACCCCATCGATCACGCGCCCGGCGATAACCACCCGGACGAACGAACCGAGGAGCAACGCCCGGCCGACGACCTCAGCGCCGTTTTGCGGCAGCGGATCGGCGATGGCAACGAGCAAACGCGCCATCCGCCCCTCTTCCTCGAGGTCGGGGTAGCGCCGCACCACCCGTCCTTCACGCGTCACGCCCGGCCCCCACGCGGCCTCGTCAGCAACCCGAGCGAGCGAGCCTAAATCGCCCGGCTGTTGGGGAATCGCAAGCCAACGCAGCTCGCGACTCGCAACGGCGACTTCGATCCAAAACTCGTCGGTCCCGACGAGCGTAGCGAGTACCGAGGTCGCATCGACCCGCGAGCCGAGGATCGCGGTCCGCGCCTCGACGACCGCGTCGAACGGTGCGCGAACCGTCGTCCGTTCCTGATCCAGTTCGGCGGCGTCGAGCGCTGCCCGCGCCGCGGCGACACGCGCCTTGGCCGTGTCCAGTTGGGGCTTGCGCAGGACGAGATCCTTGCGACCACGCGCGATCAGGTCGCCGAACATCTCCGATTCGCGCCGTGCTACCTCTTGGTTGCCCATCTCGAGGGCGAGCTGGGCTTCGGTGTCGGCAAGCTCGGCCGCGCGCTGGCGGGCGACGAGTTGGTAATCGCTCGGGTCGATGCGCAGCAGCTCGTCGCCGCTGCGGAAGCGGCCGCCGGGCTCGAGTTCGGGCGATACGGCGACGACCGCCCCCGCCACCTGCGGGCGCAGATCGACGCGGCGCGAGGCGATGACCGTGCCCATCGCCTCGACCACGGTATCGTAGCGCGCGTGTTTGGCGATCTCGATCTCGACCAGCCGCGCCTCGCGTGCAACCGACTTGCGCGCCGCCTGCGGTCGGGTCGTGAGCAAGAGATACGCGACGAGGCCAGCCGCTGCCAATACCGCAATCGGTAGGAGAAACCGGATGCCGCGGCGCAGCCGAGATGTCGTCTGGACTGGATTCACTGATCGGCTCCTGCGGCGAGCGCGTCGGCGCCCGCGAGTTCCGGCCGGGTGACGCCGAAGCGGCCGGCAATCGCCCGATGTAGCTCGACCCGGAAGCCGAGCAGCTCGCGCACCGCGGTTTCGCGGCTACGTTGCAAGTTCTGGTTGGTCGCAAGCGCGGTGAGGACTTCCAGGTAGTCCGTAGCACCGAATAGGTACTGTTCGCCGATGCGCTCGACGACCACCCGCGAGGTTTCGAGTTGCGCGACGAGGCTGGCGAGGTATTCACGTTGGGCGCGCTCGCGCGTCAAGGCATCCTCGACCTCACGCAGGGCGATGAGCACCGTTTGCCCATAATCGTGAACACGCTCGGAGACGACGGCGCGGACGCGATCGACTTCGGCAGCGCGACTGCCGCCGTCGAGCAAGGGCGCGACCAGGTTGGCCGTGAGCGTCGCCAACCAGTTGTCGAAGAGGTCGCGTAGGTCGCGCGCCGCGAACGATGCATTGCCGGTCAGCGAGAGGCGCGGATAGCGGTCGGCGCGCGCCGCGGCGAGGCGGCGGTCCTCGGCGAGGATCGCCAGGTAGGCGCTATGGACATCGGGGCGACGTGCGATGACATCGGCCGGCAGCCCGGCTGCAGGCAATTCGGGCAGCTCGGGCAGCGCTCTCGCCGCGGGCAAGTCCGCGGTTCCCGGCGCAACGCCGATCAGCGTGGCGAGCAGGTGCTCGAGCACGCCTGCGCGCGCTTCGAGCAACGGGCGCTCGCCGCGGGTCGACTCGAGCAACTGCCGCTGGCGCAAGACATCGGCAGCGGCCACCCGACCGCGCTGGTAGCGCAGGCCGATCAGCTCGAGCACGCGCTCGTTGGTGCCAATCTGCGCATCGAGCACGTCGACTTGCCGGCGCTGCTCGACGAGTTCGAACCAGGTGGCGGCAATCTCGGCGGAGAGCGTGATCGCGGCAATGTCGACATCGGCCACTCGGGCATCGACATCACGGCGCGCGGCGCTGCGCAGCGCACGGACGCGGCCCCACAGATCGATCTCGTAGCTGGTGGCGATGCCGAGGCGAACGTCGTTGCGCCCGCCCGCGCCGGAACCCTGGGCAGCGGTCTGGGTGAGTTCGGTGCGCGTGGTGCTCGCCTGCAGATCGAGGCTCGGAAACAGCGGTGCCGTCTCGCGCCGGGCGATGGCTTCCGCTTGCGCCAGGCGATCCCACGCGCTGCGCAGGTCGAAGTTTGCACCGAGTCCCTGTTCGATCAACGCGGACAGGTCGGGATCGGCGAATACCGTCCACCATTGATCCGCGAGTTGGCCGTCGCCAACGGTCGAGAAGGTTTCCGGCAACTCCACGAGCGGTGGCGTCTCGGGCGCGCGCGCAGCGCAGCCGCAACCGAGGACGACCAGAGCCGCGAGCAGCAGCCCTGGTCGAACGCCCGGCGCGTTCACTTGCTACCCGGGCCGCGCAAATCGCGCAAAGCATCGCGGCACGGCGCAGAGAGTTCCGCGCGGACGCCGCGCAGGCAGCGGAACAGCGGCTTACCGGGCGGTACGTCGGCGCAATGCGCGGCGACATCTGCCGCACAGGCCGCGCGCACTGCCGCGAAGCGTCCCTCGCGGAGGTCGCGTAATTTCGCGAGTTGCGCGTCGGAGAGCAACGGCCGGACCGCGAGCAACGTGCGCAGCTTGTGCTTGAGCGCTGCAGTCTCCAGCACGCCGATCGCGTCCGCCTGACGCATCACGGCCGCTTCATCGGGCCTGTCGGCGGACAGCATTTCGCGTAACGACTCGTGCGCCGCATGGAGATCGCGTTGGATGCGTTCGCCTGCGCCGCGATTCGCCGCGACGACAGCACGGATACGCGCGAGCGTTGCTTCGTCCAGCCCGATCTCATCGGCATGCCGTTCGAGCATGCGGGCCATGTGGGAATCATCGTGACGGCCCGCCAACGAAGGCGGTCCGGCATGAGCGCTGGCCGCGACGAGCACGGCGGCGAGCGAGACGAGAAACTCGAGTTGGCGCATCGGAAATCTCATGGGTCACAGGTCGAGTACGTCGGCAAGAGCCGCGTAGTCATCCGGAAGCATGTCGCTGGACTCGCCGAGGTCGGACTCGCCGAGAGCGAGGGTGACGAGGGTATCGCCGTGATTGGCGGTGGGGTTCGCGCTCGGCAGCGTCGCCGGAGGTCGCGTCGCGACGAGTGCGAAGAGCATCAATACGACCGCGACAGCGGCGGCGAAGGTCGGACGCAATTCCCAGCCAAACGCAGGTCGAACAGCGAGCCTCTCTTCGAGCGCTTCGCGGAAGAGAACGCGCTGCACCGGCGAACGCGGCTCGGGAGCGTAGAGGCTCCCGACACGTTCGACGAGAAGCTTCTCCTCCGGACTCGAGACTTCGTGCCGAGTGTGTGTCATTCGCTGTCCTCTTGATTCATCTTCCAGTCCGGCGCGGCGAGATCACCGAGATTGTCTCGCAGGCTGACGAGGGCGCGGTGCAGGTGGCTCTTGATGGTACCGGCGGACTTGCCGAGTTGTTGCGCGACCTGCTCGATGGAGAATCCCTCGAGATAGGCGAGCACGAATGCCTCGCGTTGTCCCTGTGAGAGACGGTCGACAGCCACCGCGATGCGGGCCCGCAGCATCGGCTCGGTATCGGCGCGCGGCATGGGGTCGGGCGGATCATGGTCCCATGCGGCGTTCCAGCGTGCGCGCACCGCACGCCAGCGGCGCGCGCGCCGTGCCTCGTTGACGAGAATGCCGTAGAACCAGGCTGCCATCGATGCATCCTCGCGGAACCGCTCGAGGCCGCGGAAAGCGCGCACGAAAGCCTCCTGCGCCACGTCTTCGGCGGCCGCATCGTCGCCGCCGAGCAGCCGCCAGGCGATGCGCACGGCGCGATCCTGGTGCTCCTTGACGAAGGCACTGAAGCGCGCGTCGCGGGCGAGCACATCGGCTCGGGCGCGCGCTTCAGCGTCCAACGGCGTGGCGGTCTGCATTCCCGCAGCATTCCAGTTCTATTCAGTCGGAGCGAGTCGTGCGTCGCGGTGGGCTTGGATCATTCGGCGCCGCCGCCGCGATGCTTGCGCCCTTTCTTGTGCTCGAGGGCTTCGCTCAGGCGCGCCCACTCGTCGGCGGTGACGGCGTTGCGCACCTGCAGAAGGGTGGCGACGCGCATTTTCTGCCCTTGTGCGAGCAGCGCGCCGATCGCATCGCCCTGGGCGACGACGGCGGCCGTGTCAGGTGGGTCGGCAGCTAGCAGTTCGTTCAGGCCGTCGTGGGCTTCGCGCATCTGCTCGCGAAACGGCGCGTGGGTATCGCGGGCGGCCGCGTAGATGGCGCGCACTTCCTCGGCGGTGGTCGGATCGAGTTCGGCCGCATCGATGGCGCGTTCGAAGTGTTTGCCGCGTCCGCCCGGACCATCCTTGCCGCCCCAACCGGAACCGCCGCCAGGTCCGCCGCCAGGTCCGCCGCAGGGGCCGGCGAAGGCAGTAGAGGCAATCAAAAGGCCACCGGTGAGGGTGGCGAGAGAGGTGAGAAGAGCGGATTTGCGCATGTCGAATCTCCTTGGTTCATGCCTTCGCAATGAAAGCACTCTGCCCAGTACTAGATCCGAGCGCGGCGTTCGGGTTACAGGCGGGAGGCAAATCTTTCGAGGCTCACACTGAGCCGACCGAAGACGGAGCGGCCGGCAGCTCGATCGCGACGGCGTTGCGATCGGAAACCGCCGCCCGAGCATTTCATCCCTTGCACGGATTCACGTGACGAAGATTTCCGAATCGACTGAAATCGCTATCTGTCGTGTAGAGCACGTAGCCTCTTTCCCGAGCGAGCACGGCGAGGTGCGCATCGGTGGTCAGATTGCCGGCCGTGCCCAGTCCGTCGAGCGCGACCTGCAAGTGCTCGAAGTGCCGTTCCGACGGGTGAGCGATGTGGACGTGGGGGAGATCCAGCCAGCTGGCAATGCGCCGCGTCACGTCCCCCACCGGCAACGGATTCTCCAGGATCCGCGGGTGCGTCGAGATTCGAATGAAGCCGAGGATCGTGACGATCGCGAGGCCGACTCCTTCCGTACCGGCGAGACAATCGTCCCACCACGCTCTCGCCCGTTCGTGCACGGGGGAGTCGGAGTTGTGAGCGTGGACCAAGACGTTGATGTCCGGCAGGATCATCCGCGGCGCGTCCGCCCCGCTGCCACGAACGCCTCCGCCTCCAACTCGTCCGCCAACTGGTTCAGCTTGTCCAGATCGACCCCGGGACGAAACCCGTAGGCGTGGGGAATCGTTTTCGGCGGACGCTGCGGACGTCGACCAGCTTCGCCCAGCCCCGCCCGCAGTGTCTTGTTGACGATATCTTTGAAGGAAAGACCGAGCTGCCGCGCTCGTTGCTGCAGTAGCCCTGCGATGTCGTCGTCGAGCGTCAGTGTCGTGCGCATGGCTATGTCGTAGGCAGCCGCCATTTTGATGTCAAGACATCAGCACGCACTGTCCAAGACGGATGGAGATGGTTTCGAATTGCGAGAGGCCTAGCGGGCTGCCGCCCGTTGGGGACGACGACTGCAATCGGAAGAATCGTGATCTGGATTCCGCGCCCGCAGGCGGCCTACCCTGCCACCCGCAGCCGCCCCAGCAACCGGTCGCGGTAGGTCGATTCCTTGGTCTCGTTCGGCCGCGTCGAGTCGATGAAATCGCGCATCGATACGGCGAGGCGCTCGGGCTCTTCGACGTGCAGGAAGTGCCCTGCCGCCTCGAAGATCTCGAGGCGGCTGCCGGGCATCGCCCGGTAGGCGGCGTGGGCGTGCGCGACCGGGATGATGCTGTCCTGCTCGCCCCAAACGATCAGCGTCGGCATGCCCGAGGTCAGGTACAATCGATCGTGCGCGCTCACCGTCTGGCCGCCGGGGTCGACCACCGCGCGCAAGGTGCGCACGAAAGCGCGTCGCGTCGCGGACTCCGCCAGCGAGGTGTAGGCGCGCCACATCTCGACCGCGTGTGGCGCGCTGACGCCGAAGCGCGCGAGAAAGGAGCCGAGTTCGTCGCCGCGCTCGCGCATGAACCAGGGGAACGCCATTGGCATCAGGTACTCGGTACC
>Ga0163153_10002832_pt1 | contig 24266 bp, 20 predicted proteins | sample OliLakLV19MP6IB1_FD_148629 | JGI IMG/M metagenome (GOLD analysis project Ga0163153, IMG submission 148629) | Freshwater microbial mat bacterial communities from Lake Vanda, McMurdo Dry Valleys, Antarctica - Oligotrophic Lake LV.19.MP6.IB-1 | ecosystem: Environmental > Aquatic > Freshwater >...
ATTTGTTGGTGGGCGTTGAGGCGGACTGTGGCATTAGAAATGGTCAGGTTTGTACTGATGGCAGGGGTGTTGTCGGATTTTGCCAATACAAGAGTTCCTCCATTGACAGCAGTCGCGCCGGTAAAAGTATTACTGGATGATCCACCGAGGACGAGAGTTCCTCCCCCTGTTTTGATCAACCCATCGGCTCCGGAGCCCGTCCCGTCTTGTATTGTATTAGAGATTGTCACCTGTCCTGCACCGCTGGCGACATTGACGGTTAGATTACGGGTCTGGTTGGCTTCGGCTAGGACGAAATTTGTGCCGTTAAAGAGTGTGGTCCCGGTATTTGAAATGGTTAAAGTGCGGTTACCTGCTTGTTGCTGGACATTTCCGGAAAGGATCAGGTTATTAGTGCCGGTGATGGCGGATGAATTACTCAGAGTGATCGCATTGGTCAGGACAAGGTTATTGACTTCCGTGCGCAAATTGCCCCCGTTGAATGTGAGAGCACCGGTTCCGAGAGAGTTACTGTGTCCCACACCGAGGGTGCCGGCAGTCAAGATGGTGCCTCCCGTATAAGCGTTACTCGACATCAGCAGCAAATTGCCATTCCCGGTTTTGATCAGTCCGTCGGCTCCTGTGCCTGTCCCGTTTTGGATATTATTAGAAATGGTAACATTGCCGGCCCCGGTGGCGACATCCAGGGTTAAATTACGCGTTTGGTTGGCTTCGGCCAGGACGAGATTTGTGCCGTTAAAGAGTGTGGTCCCAGTATTTGAAATAGTCAAAGTGCGGTTACCTGTCTGGTGGAGGACATTGCCGGAAAATACAATGTTACTATTGCCGGAAATGACAGAGGAGGCATTGATATTCACAGCATTAGTGAGTGTCAGATTATTGACTTCCGCGCGCAAATTGCCCGTGTTGAATGTGAGAGCTCCGGCTCCGAGGGCATTTGAGTGTCCGACTCCCAAGACTCCTTGGGAAAGAATGGTGCCACCAGAATAACTATTTGAATTCAACAATCGCAGGGTGCCCGCCCCGGATTTAGTCAGGCTAAATCCTGCGGCGGACTGGGTGATTCTATTCGAGAAGGTCACTACAGTATTAGAGAATACAGATAGGGTCCTGCTGGCAGTCAGTGTCGCCAGATTAGTAAAGGTAAGTCCATTAGTAAAACCCTCAGCACCAAAGGTAGTGGTCCCCGCTAGAGTCACGGCATTTCCGATAGTCCGGTCTGCCCCTTCTGCTCGGACAGTGGCTGTCCCAAGGGACAGAGTGCCCGCTCCTGCGGCCAGATCACTCCCGAGCCCTAGAGTACCGGCACTGTGTGTGAGAGTGCCGGTAAATGTGTTGCTGCCCGAGAGGGAGAGAGTCCCTGCTCCGGATTTGATCAGGCCGTCTGCCCCGGTTCCTGTTCCGTTTTGGATGGAGTTCGAGATAGTGACTAACCCCGCGCCGGTGGCGACATTGATAGTCAGGGTGCGGGCTTGATTGGCCTCAGCCAGCACAAAATTTGTTCCATTAAAAATCGTTGTGCCGGTATTCGAAATGGTGAGGGTGCGGTTGCCGGTTTGATGGAGGACATTACCGGAGAAAGTAATATTACTATTTCCATTAATAATCGAGCTGTTATTGATATTTACGGAGTTTGTCAGGGTCAAATTATTCATGTCCGCGCGTAAAATGCCTGCATTCAAGGTGAGTGTGCCGCTTCCTATGGCATTTGCATTTCCCAGTCCTAAAAGGCCGGCGGTGAGAGTCGTGCCTCCTGAATAAGTATTACTTCCGTAAAGTAAAAGTGTGCCTGCTCCGGATTTTACCAGACCGTCGGCTCCGGTTCCTGTTCCGTTTTGGATGGAGTTCGAGATAGTGACTAACCCCGCGCCGGTGGCGACATTGATGGTCAGGGTGCGTGTCTGGTTGTTTTCCGCAAGAAGCATGGTATTGCCATTAAAAATCGTTGTGCCGGTATTCGAAATCGTGAGAGCGCGGTTGCCGGTTTGATGGAAGACATTACCGGAGAAAGTAATATTACTATTTCCACTAATAACAGAGCTGTTGTTAATATTCAAAGCGTTAGTAATGAGCATGTTGTTTGCTTCGGGAAGGAGGATGCCCCCGTTTAATGTGAGTGTCCCCGTGCCGATGGCACTGGCAAGTCCAAATCCTAATGTCCCTTGGGAGAGGATCGTGCCGCCGGAGTAGCTGTTTGAACTGAGTAATCTCAAGGTGCCAACTCCGGATTTGGTCAATCTTAGTCCTGCTGAGGATTGGCCAATGGTATTTGAAAAGATGACAATGGTATTAGAAAATACAGATAATATCCTGCTTCCGGTGAGGGTCGATGTGTTGGTGAATGTAAAACCATTAGTGAATCCGGCAGCCCCAAAGGTAGTGGTCCCCGCCAGAGTGAGCGCATTGCCGATCAGTCGGTCGCCGCCTTCGGCCCGCAAGGTGGCCGTACCTAGGGAGACAACGCCTGCGCCAAGGGCTCGGTCATGACCGACCCCGAGTGTGCCTGCCGAGACAGTCATTGTGCCGGTGAAGGTATTACTCCCGAAAAGAGATAAACGGCCTGCTCCGATCGAGCTGAGTCCATCGGCTCCTGTCCCTGTGCCGTTGACGATTTGATTTGAAATGACGACTCCTCCACTGGTTCCCGCGACGCTGATGGAAAGGGTGCGGGTTTGATTATTCTCCGCTAAGGTCAATGTATTGCCATTAAAAAGGGTCAATGCGGTATTCGACACGGTCAATGTACGGCTGCCTGTGGACTGGGTCACATTGCTGGTGAATGTGATTTGATTGGTGCCGGCGATGATGGAATTTGCAGTGATCTCTAGACTGTTAGAAAGGGTGCGGTTGCCCCCGTCAGCTCTCAAGGTCCCTCCGTTTAACCGGAGAAATCCAGTTCCAAATGAAGAGCCATTCCCAGCTCCCAAGGTGCCGGCGGAAAGAATGGTGCCACCGGAATAACTGTTACTTCCATTCATCAGCATGGTCGAAGTACCCGTTTTAGTGAGTGAACGACTGCCACTCTCAGTGAGGGAGCCGTTAAAACTCACGATGCCCGTACCTATTCCTGTAAATGTAGCGTTTGATTGGAGGTTGATTGCCGCGGCTATTTGCACGTTTCCCCCGCCATTTTGGGAGAATGAAATGCCATTAGAAAATAAATTGATCGTGCCATTGGTCAGTGTGTAGATATTGGCATTACTGAATGATAGACTCTGGGCATCGTAGGTATTGCCTTCCAGATCGACCGTTGCATTTGAGGTGATATTGGTTCCGAAAAGAACCGGTGTATTTGATTGGGGGATCGCTGCGGGATTCCAGTTTGCTGCCGTACCCCAGTTACTACTCCCGTTATAAATCCATTCACTCTGGGCATTTGATACGTTTGATAACGTAAAAAATGAAAACACAAAAATAAGGGAATAAAAACTTTTCACGAGCGCTCGAAAAAAAGGGAATGAAAACAATAAGTTTGGGACAAAATCTTATTTTTCTTAATATAAAGTCCTAATGAAATAGCGATAGAAAATTTCGACGAACGGTAGTAAATAATCGATAAGCGGTAGTTTTTATGTAAAACCTCTAATTTTCCCCGAAAATAGGGTTCATAAAAGTAGTGCACTTTCATGTCCGCGATTTTGAATGATAATCAGGAGGTCAAAAGAGTCAAATCACCGCATTATCAATCAAACGCGTTTTTCCAAAATAGACGGCTAAGGCCACGAGGGTTTTTCGCGGCACAATTTGCTTCAGGGGAATAAGGCTTTGAGAGTGTCGGAGCTCGATGTAATCGATCCGGGCGTCTGGAGCAAATTGCGCGATCATTTTACCGATGGTTTGCGCAATTTGTTTGGGGTTTTTGCCATCACGGGCCATTTGTTTAGCCGTTTTGAGGGTTTGGGACAGGATCACGGCCTTCTGGCGTTCGTCGGGGGAGAGATAAATATTCCTTGAACTCATCGCGAGACCGTCGGGTTCGCGGGTGATGGGGGCGCGGATGATTTTTAGGGGGAAATCAAGGTCACGCACCATACGTTCGATCACCGCGACTTGTTGGGCGTCTTTCTGGCCAAAGACTGCGACGTGGGGCAGGACGAGGTTAAAGAGTTTCCCCACGACCGTGGTCACACCCCGGAAATGGCCGGGTCGGGCGCCCCCACAGAGTCCGGTCGAAAGGGTTTCTTCATTAATCCAAGTCGAGGAATCCGGGGCGTAGAGGTTATCGGGATTAAAAATAATGTCCGTCCCGCGCAATTTGCACAGGGCTGCGTCGGTCTTGAAGGGGCGGGGATAACGGGAAAAATCTTCCTTCGGCCCGAATTGGGTGGGGTTCACGTAGATACTGACCACGACATAATCAGCTTTTTTGCGGGCGAGATCGATCAGGCTCAAGTGGCCTTCATGCAGGGCTCCCATAGTGGGCACAAAAGCAATCGTTTTTCCGGCTTTACGAATTGCTAAAGCTTTTCTTTGCATTTTTTGCGGGAGTCGAATAATTTGCACGGCCATAACCACAACAAAAAACACCAATAAAAGCAAAACGTATGTCTGAGAGTTATATCCAAAATCTTTTTGCCGAACGCATCGGCGGAAAAATGTATGGGAAATCCACAGCGATTTATAAATTTGAAAAGATCAAACGCGCCAAACGGGCGGCGATGGATGCCACGCCGGGGATGGCATTGATCGATATGGGGGTCGGTGAACCCGATGAAATGGCTTTTCCGGAAGTGATATCCGAGCTGCACCAATCGGCTTTAAAGCCGGAGAACCGTGGTTATGCCGACAACGGGGATGCTGTCCTGAAACAAGCCGCGGCCCGTTATATGGATAAAGTCTGTGGTGTACCGGGGATCAATCCGGAGACAGAGGTCATGCACTCCATCGGGAGTAAGGCGGCCTTGAGCATTTTGCCCGCTTGTTTTATTAATCCCGGGGATGTCGTCCTGATGACTACACCAGGTTATCCGGTTTTCGGGACCCACTCGAAATATTATGGGGGTGAGGTGTATAACATGCCCCTGACAGCGGAGAATCATTACCTGCCGGACCTGAGCGCGATTCCTGCCGAGAAATTAGCCAAGGCAAAGGTCATGGTGATCAATTATCCGAATAACCCGACAGGAGCTTCGGCGACAAAAGAGTTTTTCACCGAGGTCGTCGCGTTTGCGAAGGAACATCATATTATCGTGATCCATGATGCCGCTTATGCCGCGCTGGTTTTTGATGGTAAACCCTTGAGTTTCCTCTCCATTCCCGGGGCAAAGGATGTCGGGATAGAGCTCCACTCGACGAGCAAAACATTTAATATGACCGGTTGGCGTTGCGGATTTGTCGTGGGGAATGAACTCCTCGTGAAAGCTTATGGTGACGTGAAGGATAATAGTGATAGTGGTCAATTCCTGGCGATCCAACACGCATCCGCCTATTGTTTTGATCATCCTCAGATTACCGAGCAAATTGCGGAGAAATATTCTCGCCGCATGGATATGCTCGTGGCTTGTCTCCAGAAAAAAGGATTAAACGCCAAGAAACCCCAGGGTTCATTTTTCCTTTATTTAAAATCACCGACAGCGGCTGTTATTGGGGGTAAACGCACGGAATTCAAAAATGCCGAGGAAGTCTCCCAGTACCTGATCATGGAGAAACTCATCTCCACCGTTCCTTGGGATGATGCGGGTTCACATTTGCGTTTCAGTGTGACTTTCGCTGCCAAAGGTGAGGAGGCTGAGAAAGCAGTCATCGCCGAGATCGAAAGCCGATTGGCGGATGTCAGTTTCGAGTTTTAAGGTACATTTTCATCCTCTTTATTCGTTTGCTGGAATTGCCCGTGGTTGACTCCACGGGCAATTTGCTTAAAAGTAGGATTATATTGCCAGTTATGAGTGAGACACCATCATCCGCGAGATTAAAGGTCCGGGGGAGAGATCCCTTAGGACTCTATGCCCCTGCTGAAAAGAAGTTTTTCTGTATGGCAAATCGAATGGTTTTGGGACCTTACACCCCAGCTGAAATCGGCTATTTTCTCGTCGATAAATCCCTCAGCTACGACGACCTTGTCCTCGATGATGACTCGAACCAATGGTTCATGATTAAACAATACTTCGAGTTTGATCATCTTGAAGAGTAGTTTTTGTCTTCCTCTGCGTCACTTCACAGTGCGGTATTGGACTAAAGCTTCTTTTTTTAAAGCGGAGCTGATGTTTATTGCGGGATCGAATAGTGACCGGTAATGACAAACTCAAAGAGCCGGTCTTCTTCTTGAGTGCCGGACCCGATATTATGGATGACGAGGGGGATACTGGCCCGATTCATCCGATCACTGACGATCATGATATGGGGGAGGTGGGGAGGGACAGTGCAGGTGACTAGATCGCCGGGCTGATAATCTTTTGGATTCTTAGTGAGAGGGAGTGACCAGCCTTTACGTTTAAAGTAGGTTTGGAGATTTGGCACACGCCGATGGTCGATATTTTTGTCAGGACGTTTGAGACCCCAGATTTTCGGGTATTCAGAAAAATATTTTTTCATGTCTTTATGAATCTCTTTTTGCAGGTCGATACCCAGGGCTGATCTCAAGGCGCGGATGACGACATCTGTGCAGACTCCGCCAGCAAGTGGGACATCACCATTTGGATAATCCAAAGACCGGTAAGCCGGATCATAACTCGTGGTCTTCCCGATTTGTTCCCGAGCACAAATCACAAGGGAGACCGGTGGCTCAGTCCGGGATTGCGCTGGTAATGAAGGGGTAAAGGGGAATGTCAAAAACAGGAGTGTCCCCGTGATGAGGAGGGTGTAGGGATGTATCGGCTTACTCATGATTTAAAAACAAGACTTTGCGAATGAAGTTTCCCCTTGTTACGATCTAAAAGAGACTTTTTGACAAGGGCGATAAGAATGGGTTCTATCAAAGGCGATGATCCTGATTCCTTACAGGGTAAATGTACTTTATCCTTACCAGCCATGGGCCAATGTTTTACTTGTGGTTTTGAATGTCGCTATTTGGGGATTGGAATGGCTCGGGTATATCCCGGAATCTGTGATCGAGTATTTTGTCCTCGACGGATTTGCTCCGACGAGGTTAATCGGCTGCTTCTTCCTCCATGCTGATTTCTAGCATTTAGCGGGGAATATGCTTTATCTTTGGATATTTGGTAATGCTATTTGTGCCAATGTGGGTAATTTGCGCTATTTAGGATTATATTTTGCCTTCGGTATTTTTGCTTCCATTACACACCTGCTATTCAGTGATATGCCTGCGGTCGGTGCCAGTGGCGCGATTAATGGGATGATTGGTTTTTATTTCATCCTTTACCCGTATAACCCGATTGAGTGTTGGTGGTTTTTTATGTTGAGAATGGGGACTTTTGAAGTGGCGGGAATATGGTTGATCGGACTTTGGTTTTTGTCGGATATCATCGGAGCAGTTTTAGGCTGGGGGATTATTGCTTATTGGGCTCACTTAGGAGGTTTTTTGATCGGCGTGCTTTGTGCATTTTTGATGTTAAAATATAAGGTTTTAGTCCTGAGCGAGGATGATAATGAGACAATGGTTGATTATTGGAATGTAAAGTACAGTGGTAAAAAAATGGAAAAGAGTGAGCGTATCCGCACGTCCATGCCAGCGTCAAATCCCTACATGCATATTTCTCCGGTCATAAGGGCAGGAGCCGCCTTGCCGGAAAAAAGGGAATCACTCAAGTTCCTGGAGTTTATCAAGAGTAAGCAGGAAAAAGTGAATACTGAAAAGGAGCCGATTCCTGAAAAGACGGGTGGGGAGGAAATGAGTGGAATAGGAGAAAAATCATATCATTGCCATGCCAATGGGATGCAGACCGGTCCCTTCACTGCGGCACAAATAGGAGAAGCGATCGCTTCAGGTAGTCTCACTGTGGATGATTGGGTTTATGCACCCGAAGAGAATGATTGGGTGCTCATGAGGGACTATTTCGAGTTTGAATCCTGAGGGTTATTTTTTAAGTGTGTCGCTGATGAATCTAATATCATCATCGGTGAGAGGGGGATGGCTGGCACTAATATTACATTGGGCTTGGTGCAAATTGCGGAAGCCGGGGATAACACACGCCACCCGGGGGTTGTGCAGGACGTATTGCAGGGACATCCGCGCAAGTTGCTCGGGGGTCGAGCCAAATCTTTCCTTCAGGGTGGAGAGCTTTGGTTTGAGCTTGCGCAAATTGTCTGGCTGGAACCAGTAACCATTCTGGCGGTTGTCGCCGGCTTCAAATTTCACGGGTTTATCCGGATCATATTTGTCGAGTAAAATGCCTTGAGCCAGAGGGCTGAAAGCGACAAAAGACAGTCCTTGGACTTTGAGTAGGTGATCGACTTCTGAATCCTCTCGGATGAATTGGTCATCGAGGGCGTGGGCCCAGCTTTGCAGGACGTGCGGTTTAATCACAGGGACGAGCCGGGTAAAGTCCGCACTGGAGTAGGCACTGAGTCCTTTGACCCGGATCTTTCCCTCCGAATGGAGTTCGTCCATTACCTTGACCGCACCGTCGAGATACCGGTCGTCTTTTCCAAAGTCTCCGTGGTGGAAATAATAGATGTCGATATAGTCGCGCCCGAGATTGATCAGGCTTTGTTCAAACTGCCGTTTGATGTGGAAGGGATGGTAGGCGTGTTCAGCTGTTCCTGCAAAATGCCCGACCTTGGTCGCGATGATGAGTGTCTCAGACTTGCGTCCGAGCTTTTTGAGGACGCGGGTCAGCATGCGTTCGGCCTTGCCATTACCGTAAATGTCCGCGTTATCAAAATGGTTCACCCCGGCATCCAGCCCGGCGCAAATTGCCTCGCTGATTTCATTTTCATCGGGTCGCGCCCAACCGACGGATTGACCAGTGGGTGTGAAATTAATGCCGCCCATCGTCCAGCAGCCGAATGAAACTTCCGAAACCTTGACCCCTGTTTTCGCTATCTCACGGTAATTCATACGCCCATGCTCGTGTGACATGTCGAGAAGTCAATAAAAAGACTTTGGAGAGGATGTATTGCGGCGTAGTAATGGGTGAAATGATAATAACCATGCTGATTCACAGGTTTTGGATAGTCCGGTCTGGACTAGTTCTAGTCTTTCCTTTGGGGGGAACTGTATCTCTTTGGGCTTGAGAAACGGGGTGGGGTGTATAGAAAAGAGACCGGATACTTTCTCCCAAATCATGGCCCAAGTAAAAACACTGCTAAAATGGATGGTCCTAATGACAGGACTCTTTGTGGTCACGTGCTTACATGCGGAGATCAGCCCCGACCTTTTAAAAAGGGCGGAAGAAGACGATGCCCAAGCCAAATATCAAGTAGGATTAAAATACTTCCGCGGGGACGGGGTCGCTAAAGATCAGGAAGAGGCTGTGGGATTTTTCCAGTTTGCAGCGGAAAAAGGAATCCCTGAAGCCCAATTACTCTTAGGTGTTTGTTATTCCAAAGGTGTGGGCCTCGAAAAAAATGATAAAATCGCGGCGGAATGGTTTACCAAAGCCGCCAAACAAGGCCTGACTGAAGCCCAGACCATGATGGCCCTCTATTATGATGCCGGCATCGGGGTAGCTCAGGATAAAAATGAGGCTTTTAAATGGTTTTATGCCGCAGCCGAACAGGGTGATCCCTCTGCCCAATATAACATCGCCCTCCGTTGCTTGCGCGGGGTAGGGACCGAAGCCAATGAAAAGGAGGCGGTGGAATGGTTCCGTTTGGCGTCTCTCCAAGGAGTGCCCGAGGCTCAGAATAATCTGGCCGTTTGTTATGCGGAAGGCATCGGGGTCGGAAAAAACAAGGAAGAAGCCCTTTTTTGGTTTTACACAGCATTGGCCGGAGGGGTGAAATCAGCCAAAGAACCCATTGCTATCATCGAGAAGGAGCTCGACGGGAAAATGTCTGTGCTGGCCAAGGAACGTTGCAAACAGGTTCTCGAACAAGTGAAACTGAAGCAGGAAAACGAACCCCCGCCGATTCTCGTCGAGGAAGACCTCCCGGCCAAATAGGAAGGTCCGGACAAAAAATGGGAGCCCAAATCGGAGATGAAACCAGCGTTATCCGTGGCCTCCGGACGTAGGAGAGCGAGAGAGCTGGCCGGTGAGATAATCCATTTACACCATAAATCGTGCAGGACGTATGGGGGCCAGAGTCTGCTTGACGATCGGGGTAAATGTCCCGTAAAAAATACGCGTGACGGGGAAAATGTTTTGTGGGCAAATTGCGCGTATGACACGTGAGGAGATTATTCAGATTTTTAAGGCTTCCGGCGCTTTGCTGGAAGGGCATTTTGTATTGCGTTCAGGCCTGCACAGCCGCCAGTTTTTCCAATGTGCACTCGTGCTCCAGGAAATGCCTGTGGTGGAGCGACTCGGGAATGCACTCGCCGCACTTTGCGCAGGAGTGGAGATCGAAACGGTTGTCGCCCCCGCCATGGGAGGCCTTGTGATAGGGCAGGAGGTCGCCCGTCAGCTCAAAAAACGTTTTATTTTTGTGGAGAAGGAAGAGGGTTCGCTCGTCATGCGCCGCGGGTTCAAAATCCGACAGGGGGAAAAAATCCTCGTGGTCGAGGATGTGATTACCAAAGGCGGACGTGCACAGGAAACCATTGACATTATCCGGGGGCTCGGCGGGGATGTGGTGGCCGTGGCTTCCTTAGTGGACCGTTCAAATGGGAAGGCCTCTTTCGGGATTCCCTTCAAGAGTCTGCTGAGCCTAGAAGTCGAGACATTTGATCCGGACAATTTGCCTGAAGACTTGAAAAAAACCCCGGCCACCAAACCGGGGAGCAAATAGGCCTTCTCCACGACAAACCTTCCGCAGGAGTAATTTAGGTTGAACTCTCCGCCGATTTACGAGAGATTTTCGGGCTTATGCTTAAGTGGATTATTAAAAAAATTCTTGGTACAAAAAATCAGCGTGAAGTGCGCAGACTCGAACCGATGGTTCCCATTATCAACCAGTTTGAGGAGGGTTACCGATCATTGACTGATGAGCAGCTCAGGGCCAAGACGGAGGAGTTTAAGGCCCGTTATGTGAAGGGTGAGACTTTGGACCAGCTTTTGCCTGAGGCTTTTGCTGCGGTAAAAAATGCTGCTCGGCGTTTTACCGAGGGCAAACAAGTCATCAATGTCCGGGGTTATGAACTGCCGTGGGAAATGATCCATTTCGATGTCCAGCTCATCGGTGGTATGGCGCTCCATAGTGGACGGATCGCTGAAATGGGTACTGGGGAAGGAAAAACCCTTGTGGCGACCTTGCCCGTTTACCTGAATGCCCTGACGGGCCGGGGTGTGCATGTCGTCACGGTTAATGATTATCTGGCTTCCCGTGACTCGGAGTGGATGGGCTCCCTTTACCAATTCCTCGGCTTGACGGTCGGCTGTCTCCAGCATGATTTGCGTGGACCCACACGGAAGGAACAGTATCAGAGGGATATTACCTACGGGACGAATAGTGAATTCGGTTTTGATTACTTACGCGATAATAGCATGGCCACAACCAAGGAGGCCCAGGTCCAGCGGGGACATTATTTTGCGATTGTCGATGAGGTGGACAGTATTTTGATCGATGAGGCCAGGACTCCTCTGATTATTTCCGGACCCGCCGCAGTTTCCCAAGACCATCAGTTTGACCGTTATAAACCCATGGTCGAGCGATTAGTGCAGGAACAAATCCGACTGGTAAACGCGATACTGAACGAGGTGGATGAATTGATCGCCAAAAAGGCGAATACCTCCGATATTGGTCGCCTACTTTACAAAGCGCGTTTAGGCATGCCCAAGAGCCGGCGCCTGCTCAAGATGCTTGAAGAAACCTCCAGCCGTAAGGCGTCGGAAAAGAGCGAGCTTTTCTATTACAACGACACGATGAAAGAGAGATTTTTCGAGCTGAAAGAAGAAATGCTCTTCACTGTGGAAGAAAAAAGTTTCGAGGTTAACCTAACCGAAAATGGACGGCAATCGATCAATCCGGGGGATGAACATGCCTTTACCCTTCCTGACATGATCAAGGAGCTCGCTGATCTGGATAATGTCACTGATATCACCCCGCAGGAACGTGTCCAGCGTAAGCAGGTCATTCAAAAAGCCTATGATGAGGTGAATGAGAGGATTCACTGTGTAGGACAGCTTCTGCGTGCGTATTGCATCTACGAAAAAGATGTTCATTATGTCGTCCAAGATAATAAAGTCCAGATCGTGGATGAATTCACCGGGCGTGTCCTCTCCGGACGCCGTTGGAGCGATGGTCTACACCAAGCGGTCGAAGCGAAGGAATGCGTGAGTATCGAGGAAGAAACCCAGACCTACGCCACGGTCACCATCCAGAATTATTTCCGCCTTTATGGGAAACTCGCAGGGATGACAGGAACGGCTGAGACGGATGCCGCTGAATTCAAAGAAATCTATAAAATGGATGTTGTGGTCATTCCCGCGAACCGTATCTGTGTGCGCAAAGACAATAATGATGTGCTTTATAAGACCAAACGGGAGAAATATAATGCGATCCTCAAGGAGATTAAAACAGCCTATGAACGCAAGCAGCCTATCCTTGTAGGAACCATTGCTGTAGAGGTTTCCGAGCTCATCTCGCGAATGCTCAAACGTGATGGGGTTCCCCATACGGTCCTGAATGCGAAATTCCACCAATCCGAAGCCGAGGTCGTCGCCCGGGCAGGGCATTCCGGCTCCGTTACGATCGCCACGAATATGGCAGGACGCGGAACTGATATTAAGCTCGCTAAGGGCGTGGATGATGTGGGTGGCCTGTATGTGATCGGGACCGAGCGGCATGAATCGCGCCGTATTGACCGTCAGCTGCGCGGACGTTGCGCGCGTCAAGGTGATCCCGGGACATCCCGTTTCTTTGTTTCATTTGAAGATGATCTGATGAGGCTTTTTGGTGCGTCGGAGAAAATGACCTCCCTGATGGAGCGTTTTGGCTTTAAGGATGGGGAGGAGCTCCAGCATCCTTGGTTAAATAAATCGGTGGAGACAGCCCAGAAACGTGTCGAGCAACACCATTTCACCCAGCGTAAACGGACCTTGGAATATGACGACGTCCTGAACCAGCAGCGGACAATCGTTTACGGGTATCGCAATGAAATCCTGATCGCTGAGGACCCCCGGCATTTTATCTTTGAGGCTGTGGAGGAGGTTCTTGAGGCGAAGGTTACAGAGCTTTACCTCACCGAGGACGGACTGGTCAGTGAATCCGCCAAGGAAGATATTATCGGATGGGTTAATGTCACATTCCCGTTGAATCTGGAAGCCTCCGATGTCGATTGGGATAAGAAGAACAAGGATGAAGTGGTCGAATGGGTGATCTCGAAAGTCCAAGAAGCTTATTCCCTCAAAGAAAAATATGAGGATCCGGAGTCTCTCAAACAGCTCGAGCGCTACACGGTTTTGTCCGCCATCGATAAGCTCTGGCAGGAACACCTTTATGGAATGGATGGCCTGCGCGGGGGAATCCATCTCCGTGCTTATGCCCAGCGTGATCCCCTCGTGGAATACAAAAAGGAAGCCTTCGAAATGTTCAGCGTGATGTGGGCCCAATCAAAATCCGAAATAGTCAGTAACATATTCCGTTCAGCTACCAGCCTGATGGCCTTTGAGAAGTTCCTTTCTGCTTTACCGCAGAAAATGATCCATCAACAAATCTCCGCATTTGGTGATGCAGCCCCTGAGTCACAATCTTCAGGTGCAGGGCCGACAAAAGCCAATGAGGAAACCGTCAGTGAGGCCATTAAATCCGCGCCTGTCCGCCGTGAAGGGCCAAAGATTAATCGCAATGATGCCTGCCCTAAGGGCAAAAAGAATGATCAAGGCAATGTCCTGAAGTTTAAGAATTGTTGTGGCAAAGAAGGTCTCGACAGCTGTAAATTCCAATAAAAACCATCAAAAATCACCCCCTTATGAGTATGAAAAATAATGGTATCCCCCCTGAAATTCGTTTTTTCACCTTCGACTTTACCGTGCGTGACTGGTCGGGGGCGAAAGTCAAACCCACTATCCGGCAGTGTGTGGAAACGATTAAAAAAGCCGGTTTTAAAGCGGTCGGACCTTGGCCAAATCCTGAGCTCTTGCAGGCGACGGCGGAGCTAGGGATGGAACGTATCGCTTACGTCGATGCGAAGGATCAGACTTATGTCGAGTCCCTCCAGAAAGCCCTCTCGATGAAACCTTCACGGGTCAATGTCCAGCTATGGGATCATGATACACCGCCAAAGGTGGCCGTGGAAACATGGATCAAAATGGAGAAACTTGCCGGTAAACTCGGTCTGGAGCTTGATCTGGAAGTCCACCGCGACACCTGCACTGAGACACCGGAAAAGACCTATGAGATTGCAGACCTCTACTTGAAAAAAACAGGGAATAAATTACGGTTTTGTTTCGATTTCTCCCACATTGCCTTGGTCAAACACGTTTATCCACCATTCGCGAACCGTTTACTTGATCATCCTGATCTGGTGCAACTTGCCCGCCAGCTCCATTTCCGCTCCTTTAATGGTCACCACTGTCAGGTGCCTGTGATCGACCAGAAAGGTAAGTTGACTCCAGAAGGAAAAGATTATCTGGCTTTTGCTGATGAATTACTCAAGTGCTGGCTTAAAGGTGCCAAGGGTGGGGAAGTCCTCTATGCTAACCCCGAACAATTACCCCCTCCCGGCTACGGCCTCGACGGTTTTGCGACCCTCTGGGATGAAGTCAAATTCATGAAAGATGAACTCCAGAAGCTCTGGGACAAAAACCTCGTCCTGTGGAAAAAAAGCAAATTGCTCTAGAGCTTAAATGCCTCTTTTGCTCGGAGATTTCACCCCCCTAGAGGAAAAACAGGGGGAGCAGACCGAGTACAGCAAGGATGATCAGAAAGATAAGGCTTTTTTTCCCGGTTTGATTCCGAGAAAAGAAAAGGGCGTAGATTCCTTTCATGATATTATTTGATGAGGCTGCCACACAAATGCCCATTGATGAGATCATGGGGTCGATACCTTGACCGGTGGATTGGGATATCCCGAGGATAAAAGGGTCCACGTCGATTGTCCCCATGATGGCCGCTAAAATCACGACCCCGGCATTCCCCGCAAATTGCAGTGTGTAATAGGTCAGGATAAGCATACCTACAAAGAGTGCCGCAAAGATGCAGGCGGCAGATAAAGCCAGAGGATTCTGGTTTTTGATTTCAAGGCTGGCATCCCCCTGTTTGCTCATTTTTTGAGAAATCCAGAACCACCCGAAACAAATAGCTCCAGCGGATAAAAATAGAAAATAATAACTTAGTGGCCGGGGGAGCGAAGGGTTAAACAGGGCAAGCAGGATAACGATGCGTAGGTACATCACTCCTGAAGCCATCAGGATTCCCCCAGCAAAAGCGGTATTTTCCGATATCCCTGCTGATTGCCGTGCGAGGGAGACAGTGGTCGCTGTCGAGGAGTACGCCCCGCCAAGTAAGGCGCTTAGGGCGATCCCGCCCCGGCCTTTAGCCCAGAGCTGGAGTAAATAACTCCCATAGGAGATCGTGCTGACAGCGACCACGATTAACCACATTTTAAAGGGGTTGAATTCATACGGGCCAAAATTTTGGTTAGGTACGATAGGGAGGATGACGATGGTTAAAACGAGGAATTTTGTAAAGGTGACCACATCTGCCCGAGGGAATTTTTTTACAAGGTTTCCCAGGCCGTCTTTGAGTTCCAGCAAGAGGACTCCGAGGATGGCAATGGTGGAGGAGAGCCAGTAATGCTCGTAAAAAACAAGTGCACCGAGGACATAGGTGGTCAGCCCTGCGACCTCGGAGGTCATTCCTGCGGATTTTGTCGTGCTGAGTTTATGCTTGAAAGATAACATCATGAGTCCCCCGACCACGAGGAACCCAGCTGTAAAGGGGAGGGGGGATTCATCAGAAAGATAGGCGAGAGCAAAACCCGTGAGGCCGATCAGGGGGAATGTGCGGATGCCGCCAAAGGCGTAATCCCCGGAATTCGACTTATGGTCTTCACGTTCCAGTCCTATGAGGAAACTCAAGAATAGTGTCAGGAAAACTTTAAACACATCGGGACTGACCAGTGATGAAAGTGTATCCAACATTGCCCCTAATATACACCCGCGCAATTTGTGCGGGCAAGGGGAATTTTCTGGGGAGCGAACCGGATTACCGACAGGTGCTCGTGGTGAGGATTTGCTCCCCGTCCTTTTCGCCAGGGAAAAACCGGCGCGCCCACAGCGAGACATAAACCAATGCGACAAGGGCGGGAACTTCGATAAGGGGGCCGACGACAGCAGCGAGGGCGACACCGGAACCAATCCCGAAAAGGCCGATGGCCACCGCAATGGCCAGTTCAAAGTTATTGCCAGTAGCCGTAAAGGCGATGGACGTGGTCTGGCTGTAGTTAAACCCCATTTTCCGGGCGAGGAAAAATGAGGTGGTCCACATGATGGCAAAATAAACAACCAGGGGAACCGCAATCCGGAAAACATCATACGGTAGGTTTACGATTTTCCCCCCTTGCATCGAGAACATCAGTACGATCGTATAAAGAAGTCCCATCAAGGCTGTGGGCCCGATTTTTGGGAGGAATGTGGATTCATACCATTTCTCACCCTTGTTCTTTACGAGGATAGTCCGAGTGAGGAATCCGGCGAGGAGAGGGAGACCGAGGAAAATAACGACGTTTTTAGCGATTTCGAGCATGGAGATATTCACCACGAGACCGGGTATTCCGAAAAATCCGGGTATCCATGTCAGGAAGATATAACCGAGGAATGAATACATCAGGATCTGGAAAACGGAATTTAAGGCGACCAAGACAGCAGCGACTTCATTGCTGCCTTTAGCGAGTGTATTCCAGATCAGGACCATGGCGATACAACGTGCCAGTCCGGTCAGGATGAGCCCGGTACGGTACTCAGGCATATCAAAAAGAAAAATCCAAGCTAGGACAAACATGAGGACGGGGCCGATGACCCAATTTAACAGGAGTGAAAGGGAAAAAAGGCGGCCTTCCGATTTAAATTCACCAAGTTTTTCATATTTCACCTTCGCCAGCGGGGGATACATCATCCAAAGGAGACCGATGGCGATCGGGGTACTCACCCCGAGGATTTGGAATTTATCCAAGGCGGGGCCTATGGCCGGGAATACTTGACCGAGCAGGATTCCCGCCCCCATGGCGAGGAATATCCAAAGGGGTAGGAAACGGTCAATAAATGAGAGGGATTTGTAAATTTCTCTCTTCATGAAGGGGAGGAGGCTTTTTCTTGGGCGATTGCCTTTGTGATCTCGGCGAGTTTGAGTTTATCAAAGGTATGGAAGGGAAGGTTCGTGAAGATGTCTAAGCGGCGGTAGATTTCCTGGGAAATCCTGAAGAAGGCCCGTTTCTTTTGCTCGTCACTTCCTTCCACGGCAGCCGGGTCTTCCGAACCCCAATGGGCGATGATGGGTTGACCTGGCCAGACGGGACATGATTCACGGGCATTATCACAGACAGTGATGACAAAATCGAATTTTGTGTCTTTGAATTCATCCCAGGATTTGCTCCTCGCATCATTCACCTCGATTTTATAGATTTCCTGGAGTGTTTTCATGGCTAAGGGATTCACTTTCCCTGTGGGATGTGAGCCGGCACTATAAGCTTCAAATTTATTTTTACTGAGGCGTTTCATCAGGTATTCAGCCATGATGCTGCGGGCACTATTTCCCGTGCACAGGAAGAGAATTTTATAAGGTACTTGTTCGCTCGTGGACATAATCATGATCCTTTTAGGGTATTGATTGGTTTGGGGGATTTACCCGCGGTTTTGCCCGGTCCACACGGCATTTGGCCGGGGCCGCGCAATTTGCGCAGGACCTTAAGATCATCAGAGAAAAGCTTTTCGCTCAAGAGACAGTCTTGTAAACATTCCAGGTTTTTGCGGAGTGATTCCCCCGGATGCGCGGGCAAGGCGTACATGACCCAGTTCCCACAACGCGACGACTCGACCAGACCGTTTTTCTTCAGGTAATGGAGGTGTTTCGAGGCATTGACTTGGCGCAGGGCGAGGGTGTCTTGGATGTGACAGACACAAAGCGGACCTTGGAAAAGGAGATTGAGGATCCTTAACCGTGTTTCGTCACAGAGACAATGATAAATGCCGACCAGTTTCACGAGGATGACGAATGAAACAGGTTTTAGTTTATTCCGCAAGAGGAATATTCCTTTAGGGGAATACTATTTGAGTGTATCGGGTAATTGGGATAGGAGCTTTTTGATGTCCTGGACGCGGTCTTTATGGCAGATGAGCACGGCATCTTCAGTGGTCACCACCACGAGGTTATCCACGCCGCACAGCGCGACGGTTTTATCCTTGGAGAAAACAATATTGTCTGAAGAGTCGATCTGAGCAATTTGCCCGACGACGGTATTGCCTTGTGTGTCCGGGGCGAAATGATCAGGAATCGCTGTCCAAGCTCCGACATCATCCCATTTGAATTTCGTTTCGACGACGGCGACATCGCGGGCTTTTTCCATGATGCAGTAGTCGATCGAGATTTTGGGGAGATTAGCGAAGTTATTCTTGATGAATTCTTCTCGGGAGGTTTTGGGGAAGTCCCGGATAAACTGGGCAAGAGCCGGTGCGTTTTTATCGGCCTCCCCGAGAAAACTGGATATTTTCCAGCAAAACATTCCGGAGTTCCAGGCGTAATGACCATTTTCGAGGTATTTTTTGGCCGTGTCCAGATCTGGTTTTTCGACGAACCTGAGTAATTTTCTAAACTCAAAAGCGGGGGATTCAGAAGGAAGGGATTCACCCATCTCGAGATAACCAAATCCGGGGCTGGCCCAAGTGGGTTTGATAGCAAAAGTCACGAGGGAAGCACTAGTAGCGGCAAATTGCACCGCCGCCGCGAGATTTTCACGGAAGGTTTCAGAGGGGCTGATGACATGGTCGGCGGTGAGCAGGGCAATGACCGCATCCTCTCCTCCAATGGCCCGGGCGATTCCATTGGCAAGGGCGACGGCCGGGGCCGTATCGCGTTTTTCGGGTTCACCAATGATCTGGGAAGCTGCGAAATCTGGGAGATCCTGCCTGATCGGATCGACTTGTTCATGGTTGGTCAGGATAAAGAGGCGTTCGGGCGGGACCATGGGTCGGACGCGGTCGACTGTTTGCCCGAGCAGGGAGCGTTCACCAAAAAGGTGGAGCAAGTGTTTGGGTTTTTGGCGGCGACTCAGGGGCCAGAAACGTTCCCCGCTGCCCCCGGCCATAATAAAAATGAAGAGGTTATCTTTCATGTCAGGAAGAGTACCTCGCGGAGCGGGAAAAAGCCACTTAAAGATATGTGAGCTTGAGTTTTTAAAGTGGATGGGTTACATCTGGTTTTGTCTCTGTAAGAGTGGGGGGTATAGCTCAGTTGGTAGAGCGTCTCGTTCGCAATGAGAAGGTCAGGGGTTCGACTCCCCTTATCTCCACCAAGTCCAATGATCAATCGTATGGGATAGAGTAACTCGACAAAAAATTTGGGGGACTTCAGATTTTCGTGTGGGATTCTTTATTGAGTATAAATCATCAAGATTGATATTAACCCAACAAAATCAGTGAGTTTTCCAGTCTCAAGACCCCCTAAAAGAAATAGGGGTCTTGAGACTGAAAAATGAACGGAGCATCGTCGAAACAGGCTTATTAAACAGTGTTTGAAGTGTATATCTGTAATATCAGCAAATGATTTCCCCCCACACTGATTCCCTAAGACCCAAATTTGGAACAGCGATTAGAATGAGTCAAGGAGGGGAGTTTGGAAGGGTTTTTAAAAAAAAAATGGTGGAGCCGCGGGGGATCGAACCCCGGTCCTGGGATGGCATTCTTAAGGCTTCTACAAGTTTAGCGGATCAAGGGTTTTAAGGCGATTTGCTCACGGACCCACTGACGAGACAAAAAGCCCGATCCTGTTCAGATATTCATACCACCCGTCACAGGCGGGAGTCGTGATATGAAACTCGCTAAATGTCGTCTTAACCTGTCAGCGAGTATCGCAAGTCAAGACGTCGCAACACTAGGCTGCGAGAGCTAATTCTTCGTTAGCATTATGGTTTGCCCGAGTTTTTTAAGGTAGGAACACGGACGTCCTCCACCTGCCACACAAAAGTCAGCCACTCCAGTCGAATCCAATTCGGCCCCATCAAAATATTCAAAGAACTAATGGATACAGTACACCACCTGTCAAATATTGCCAGCGGGACTTTCAAATCATGAGAGATTCAGAGATTCTTACCCGGATGATGTTTTTTTTGAGGGAGCGGGAAGGGAAAATCCGTTAAGGTTTTGTTTGGGTGTCGTCGGGCACTTCGATCATCCCGCGCATCTGGCCGATGAACCCGTCCATAAGCTCGACAGTCTGTGCTTCATTGAGGCCTTGGGCGTGGTTGATCCCGGTGACTTCGGAGAAGAATGTTAAAAAAGCCCAGCGGTGGTTGATGCGGTCAAAGAGTTTGTCAGTGGTGGACCAGAGCACTCTTTGCCAATGGTGGGGAGTCTTGCGGAAATTTCCTTCAAACCAATAGAGGTTAATGAGTTTGCGTTTGATTTCCCTGCCGTCGGGGAGTTTATCCGTGCGTTCGAGCAGGAGCTTGGTCACTTTTATCGGTTCGGCTGCGGCTTTGGAGTCGAGAGTCACCACCTCCGAGGAGACGATGGTCCAGCCTTGGCCGGGCAGGCAGTATTCAGGCCTGTGGATACTGCGGCCTTCGCGGCCTCCGATGAGGGCTGTAGCGAAAATTTCGAACCCACCGGGATTCCGGTAAACTGATTTTGAAATGATTGTATCCGAGGGGAGGATATTTTTTTCCATATCACTGACGGGCACGGGTTGGCCGAGCCACGTACCGACAAATGAAGGCAAGGGGAGCTTGACCGAGAGGAGATCCGACGTTTTGACTTCGCCCATGAGATTTACAGCGGCGACCGTGCCGAGAAGGATCACGATGACAATGATGTAACCGATCATTTCTTTCTTTTTATTTGCCGGAGTCTTGGTTGTTTGACTATTTTGTATCTCTGATTTTTCTTCTTTTGGATCGGTGTTGTTTTTCATATAGGATTATGGAAATTATAAGCTTAACTCCATTGACTTGGAGGCAACAAATTAATAAACTTATTTTGTGAGTTTTACAAACAATAAGCTCTTCATCGGAGTACCTCAAGATTTTCTGAGTAATATCGAAGGGGGATTCCAAAAGATCGACTTAGCCCCCAGCGAAATCATATTTCGTGAAGGTGACAAAGGGGATTGTCTCTACCTCATCGAAGATGGGCAGGTCAAAATCACCAAAAATACCACGGGCTCAAGCGAGCAGGTATTGAGTGTTTTACAGCCAAATGACTTTTTTGGGGAGATGGCTGTTTTGGACCAGAAACCCCGTTCAGCTACTGCTACTACGGTGAGTCACTGTATTCTTTGGCAAATCTCCCAGGCCCAATTCCAAGCGATTATCGTTAACCGTTATCCCGAAATCGCGGTTAACCTGATCAGTATCATTATCGATCGTATCCGCTCCTTGGATCACCTTTTTATCGATGAGATGATGAAATCCGAACGCCTCAAGCTTGTGGGGCAGATGACCGGAGGGATCGTTCACGATTTCAAAAATCCCATGGCCGCTATTTTAATGGCCGCCCAGATTTTCGAGGAGAGAAGTCCTGATCACGAGCTTAAGAAACTTGCCAGAATGATGGTGGACCAGATTAGCCGGATGAATGCGATGACACGGGAGTTACTGGATTATTGCCGGGGTGAGACAAAGCTGGATATCAAATCTGTGCCCATTGAGGGGATATTAAATAAAACGGTGGAGCTTTTTACGGCGGAAGCTGCGAAACGCCATATTCATTTTGTCTTGCAGAGCGAGCCTCTCCCGGTGATTAGTGCTGATGACGGTAAAATCGAGCGCGTGATCCAGAATCTCGTGACCAATGCATTTGAAGCCATGCCTAAAGGCGGGCAAATCACGATCAATGCCGGGGCGACTCTTGATTCAATCAAGATTCAAATCGCCGATACGGGTAAGGGGATACCGGCCCGGAATATCGCGAAGATTTTCGAACCCTTTTTCACAGAGGGCAAACAACAGGGCACTGGACTGGGGTTATCCATCTGCAAACGGATTATCGAGGCTCATAACGGGTTGATCTCGGTGGATAGCCACGAAGGAAAGGGAACCACCTTTACGATTCAATTACCCTTGGTGACCACATCATGCCTCGCCCCGTTGAAGACTGCATAACTTCTTTTGCCGTTTGATGCCGTTCCGATCCCACAAATCGTCGAGTCTTTCTTGAGCAGGTTTGCCCGGTGCCCGTCGCTTTTCATCCAAATGGCCACGATATCCTCTGCTGACCATTGCTCGGTCGTGTAGGCGACATTCTCTGTAAGGTTATTCATTTGATTCTTTTCGATGAAATTCATCAAATCGCTCGCTGAGCGGTGTGACATTTTATCTTCTTTGGCCATGTGTTTTGCCCAGGCCTGCGCAAATTCCGCGAGTTTTGACTCCAGCTCCAGAGGACAGAGATTCCGGGTTTTGCGTTCCTGATTGATCAAGGGCAGGATTTCTTCCGCAGTGGGTCCGTGTGAAGGCTGTGATCGAAGTGTTTGTGCATGAAGGCAAAGCGTGATCCCGCATGAAATCAAAAGGTAAATGATTATTTTTTTCATACTCGATATATAGGGGAAGAGGAATCGTTTGACTAAGGAAAATTTTTAGATGAACATATTAAAGGGTTTCATCCGAAACATAGCCGTTTTTTTTATCCCATGGGCCGTATCAATATTTTATCCGAAGTGGTCGCTAACCAAATCGCCGCTGGTGAAGTGGTGGAGCGTCCTGCCTCTGTGCTGAAGGAGTTAGTCGAGAACTCCCTCGATGCCGGGGCAAAACGGCTCCGGATCGAGATTAAATCAGGTGGGCGCAGCCTGATGCGCGTCCAGGATGACGGATACGGAATGGATCGGGATGATGCTTTGCTCTGTCTTGAACGCCATGCCACGAGCAAGATCAAAAGCGCACAAGACCTCTTACATATAGGGTCTTTCGGTTTCCGCGGTGAGGCAGTCCCGAGTATCGCCAGTGTTTCACGATTTAAACTGGGGACCTGTGCTTACGGGGAAAATGAGGGGACGGAAATTTCTGTCGAAGGCGGAAAAATCACCCAGGTCAAAACCTGTGGTTGCGCTGTGGGCACAGATATCGAGATCCGTTCGCTTTTTTTTAATGTACCTGCTCGGAAAAAATTCCTTAAATCCGATAATACCGAGACATCCCATGTGCAGCAGGTCATCCTTTATCAGGCATTGGCCCATCCGGATGTGGCTTTTACTTTTATCCAGGATGAACGCACCGTGTGGCAACTGGCCTCGACGAATCATTTGCTCGAAAGGATCCGCCAGCTTAAAGGAATGGATTTCTGTAAGGAGCTCCTTGAGGTCAAACACGAGAGTTACGGTGTCAAAATATCGGGGTTTATCGGGCAACCCGGCGTCAGCCGTTCCAGCCGGTCCGAGCAAATTGTTTATGTGAACCGCCGTCCGGTGGATAGTCGGACAATTAGTTTTGCCCTACAGGAGGGGTATCATAATGCCCTTATGAAAGGGCGTTATCCTGTGGCTATTCTTTTCCTCCAGATGGATCCGGCTTTGGTGGATGTGAATGTCCACCCGTCGAAAAGGGAGGTTCGTTTCAGGGATGATGCCGCCATCAGGGAGGCCGTTGTGGAATCGATCCGGGCGACACTGGTGACGAATAACTCCCTTTTAACATCTACATTACCCTCGCCGATTCCCGACCGTTTTCCGGCTCCCCCGCAACTTGCTTCCGCTGGGGCAGGTGGCAGACGTTTACCTCCGACGGTGACGAGGAATCAGTCTTTTGCGGCCCTTTCAGCTTTTAGTCCGGTTGACGGCATACCCCCGGTCATTCCCGAGGCCCAGGACGTGGCCCATGATTTTCCTGAAATCAAGGATGAATCCCTTTCCGGGCGACCCCCGACACGTCCCGAATGGAAAGAGGGTGATAAGGATGTTTCTGCCGGGGGGCTTTTCAGGATCATCGGTATTTTTAATAAAACGTATATTCTCGCCGAGAGTATCGATGGGCTGGTCCTAATCGACCAGCATGCGGCGCATGAACGTGTGATGTTCGAAATGCTCCTAAAACAATTTGCCCTGCACAAAGTCGAGACACAACAGCTCCTCTCCCCCGAGACGATCCACGTCGAGCCCCGGGATGCCATGGTGCTTAT
>Ga0163153_10002834_pt1 | contig 24257 bp, 15 predicted proteins | sample OliLakLV19MP6IB1_FD_148629 | JGI IMG/M metagenome (GOLD analysis project Ga0163153, IMG submission 148629) | Freshwater microbial mat bacterial communities from Lake Vanda, McMurdo Dry Valleys, Antarctica - Oligotrophic Lake LV.19.MP6.IB-1 | ecosystem: Environmental > Aquatic > Freshwater >...
GGCACTACCAAGACCTCCCACTATGAATTCAATTAAACTTTGCGCCATGAAGAACGGACTCCTCTATTGGTTGCCACTCTGCCTGTTTGCGAGCGATTTGTCAGCTCAGCCCGTGGGCACTCTGGATTTAGCCACTGTCAGCCCGAATGAGGGGCTATATCAGCGCGTTTTGGGCTCGGTAGGTGATGGTGCCGCGGGCATACCGGTTGCGGGCGGCTACGATGTTGATAACGATGGCCACGTGGATTACGCCTTTGCGGCGCAGCGGGCCGGCGTCACTTTTGGACGTGCCGATGCGGGGCAGATATTCCTGGTGTTTGGTAACGGCCAGATCAGCGGGCAACAGGATACCCTGAATAACCCGAGCAACATTTTGCGCATTATCGGTGATCAGGTTAAAGAGAATGCCGGTAGTGAGATCTGGATGGGCGATGTTACTGGTGATGGTGTGGGTGACCTGATTATCTGCCGGCAGAATTACTCACCCGGAGGAACCCGTATTGGTGCGGGTGCATTGACCTTGTTACCCGGTGGCAGCGCTCTACGCGATCTGGCCAGCAATAACACCACGCTGGATTTACGCAATCCGCCGGCGAATTTACCCATCGTGAACATTCTCGGAGCATTTGGCGCCAACAATTCCGCCTCACCTTCGCGTTTGTGTATCTGGGCTCGTGCAGGTGATGTAACCGGCGATGGAATACAGGATCTCGTCATTGGCGCAGACCGCGAAGCCAGCAATGGTGAAGCCAATTCAGGTGCTGTATATGTGGTTCGTGGCGGAGCTCACCTGGCCGTCAGCCAGACGATAGACCTGGCCAGCTTTGGCGCAGTGTCGGTGGGCAACATTGCGCGGATCAAGCCGCCCATTGGCAGCACAGGATATGACTTGGGTGCTACCGTTCAGGTCGCTGACCTGGACAACAATGGCAAAGCCGAAGTTCTGGCTGCAGCGGCTCTGAATCGGGCGGGTGCTGGACTACCACCCAATGGTGGCACGGGCCGCGGTACTGGCGGTTCGCAAGATGGCACCGTATATATTGCCTGGGACAATAACTTCACTGGAACCTGGATTCCAGCCCCGGACTTCAGAATCGGCCAAGGCCCCGGCAGCTTTACCACCATTGAAGGCAGCACTGCCAACGGGTCATTTGGCGAAGAAATGCTGGGCGGCCTCGATTATGACAATGACGGCAATGCGGATCTGTTTGTCGGTGACCTGGTGGCCGATGGCTGGGGCGCCATATTCAATGGCAACAACGCGGGTACCGGACACGTCATCTACAACGCTGCCAGCCTGAAAGAACTGAGCTTTGATCTGGACTCACCACCCATCGGCTTTACCATGGCCACCTTTGTAGGGCCTGTTCCAGGAGCTATTGCCGGCGACACTGCCATGCATGGTGATTTTAACGGCGACGGCATTGATGACCTGGCATTTTCATCTCCCAAAGATAATCCGTCTCCCAAAGATGCTCCGCTGGGCCGCAGCAGCGCCGGCACTCTGCATATCATTCTTGGCCAGAACGGTGTTTACCCGGCACTATCAAGCCTGAAACCGTCCAATTACCCCAGCAGTGGTGTCAGTATTTTTGAAATCTATGGCGCAGAGGGCAGTGGCAATGGCTGGGTCGGAGACGTGCTGGCTTACAGCGGTGCAGAAGGCGATGTCAATGGCGACGGCGTCAGCGATCTGATCGTCAACGAAATGCAAGGTGATGGTTCCGTTGACAATGATGTGGGCAACCTGCTGATCATCGATGGCGCGGTTTTGTTTGGAGTGGGTAATATTTTTGGCGACGGCTTTGAAGACAGTAACTGATCAGGGCGTTTGATTCTCGAAACCATCGGTAAAGATATTCTCAGGCACCGCATCACAGCTCAGATTGTAAAGCGCTTCCCCTTCATCCGCGTCATCCGTGGTCAATCGCAACTGCGCCTGTTTGAGCCCTTCGGTAATGGGGGTACATTCAAACTCCACTTGAGTTGATTCGCCGCTTGGAACACTGGCGGCGCAATGCACAATGGAATAATCGACGCTTGCGGGCCCGGTAAAGTCACAGGCCAGCGCGAGGGCTGAACTACCGGTATTTTGCACCGTAAGCTGAAATACGGGTCCGGGCTCACCGATGTAGACGATACCAAAATCGAATGAGCTGCCGGCCACCGGGTCCGGATCAAACTCGGGTGCAACGCCTGTGCAGGACAGCGGAAAGCTCAACAACCCCTCATCTGTGTCATTGCTGGTGAGTTCCAGAACGGCAGAAAAAGTATTCAGGCTAATCGGCTCGCACCGAACGCCAACAGACAGCTGCCCTGCTGCCGGAACGCTGGCGGGGCAAGCCGTGATAGCAAAGGCGTCTGAATCAGCCCCGGCCAGATTACAGGCAAGGCTTAAAGGCAAATTGCCGCTGTTGCTGACTTGAATACTCTGCACCGGGCTTTGTGTATTGATCAGCACCTCGGAAAAAGCCAATTCCGAAGCTGCCACGGGTGCGGTCGCGATTTCCACACCAAGCCCGGTGCATTGCAGGTTGTAATTGAGTTCGGGTTCGCTGAAGTCATTGGTAGTGACGACCAAGGTAGCGCTCAGCTCTCCAATGCTGGACGGATCGCAGCGCAAGGAAATATCGTTGCTGGTAGTGGCGGCAATCACGCTGGGGCACTGCGTCAGGACAAAATGGCTGGCTTGCAAACCGTTGATTGAGCAAGCCAGGGTGAGGTCGACTTCACCACTGTTACTGACTTCCAGATCAAACACCGTCCCTATACCGGCAACAGCAACATCACCCAGGTCCAGCGTACTTCCGGCCACCGGAATGGTTGCTACTTCGGGTTGCGGTGAGATCAAAGAATCCAGCGCCAGGTCAAGATTGATGCGGCGCATATCGGTAACGCTGCCACTACTGCGTTGGTCATCAACGGAAGTTCCAGTATCCCGCAACGCCGCTAATATCTCTTCAATGGTTGATTCGGGTGCTACCTCCCGCAACACGGCCCAGGCACCCGCAACATGAGGCGCTGACATGGATGTGCCAGTATTGGATACAACGCCACCACCGGGGGCTGCTGAATCAATCAAGCTGCCGGGCGCCAACAAGTCGAGAAACGTTGCCACATTCGATGTGCTGGCAATGGCGTCAATGGCGTCAGCATAAGTTGTATTTCCAACACTGATAACAGAAGAAATACAACCGGGTTGTGAAAGATTGGTTCGGTTGCTGCTATTACCGGCAGCAACAATAGTTGCAATGCCGACTGCACGAAGATTATCAATGGCAGCCTTGCGAGCTACATTAGCAGCATCGCAGCTGGCTTGACTGGCATAGGTCGAGCTGCTGCCCAAACTCATATTCACAGCCGCGATATTGTAGCTCGCGCTTAGCGTCAAAACGTGTTCCAGGGCCAATATCTGGTCTGAAGGGTATGAGCCAGCGCTGCGACTATTGGTACAGGTTGAACTGCTGGAAATGCAGGAAAACACCTGGATGGTAATCAAGCCGGCGCCTTTGGCAACACCTATATTGGGCCCCACACCGTCGTTACCCACAGCAATTCCCGCCACATGTGTGCCATGCGTGCAGCCATTGACGTTGGACGGACAGTTTTGCCCGGAACCCGGCGCCATTGAACTGCTGGCTGTGCCTGGACACAAAGACTGGCTCTTGTCAGCCACACTATTGGTCGAAAAACACGCCTCAGCTTTCAGCTTTGCCGCAGGAAAGAAGGGGTGGGAGGTATCCACTCCTGTATCCAGTATGGCTACCACTTGTCCGGTACCGTCATAGCCGGCAGTCCATGCAGTATCGGCACCAATTATCGGAATGCTACTGGCCAAGGTTGGAAACTCCGGGATATCTTCCTGGATATTCAGTACTTCAGGTAAGTTTGCCAGAGTGTCGACCGCACTGGCATCCGCTGAAAAAACCATAAAGGGAATAAAACGGAAACGCGTGACCTCCCTTAGCCCCGGTTGCGCAGCGCGCTGAAGCAGTGCTTGCTGCAGCCCGGCAATAGTTTGCGTCTGCGCCTGTCTTGCAGCCGTACCCATGCCAGCAGGCATCTGCCCCACTTGCGCAAACTGTACAATAACCCGAACTTCACCCTGGCTAACGGCTTTGGCACGCAAGCTCGCTGCTTTTCCGGCTGGAATCGCAGCGTGCAGTACAGAGCTGACACAACAAAGTGCCAGCCCTGCAAACAGAATACGTGCCCATCCCCCCTGATTCATTAGTACCTCAACAGCCTATTGGCAACGCAAGGCTTCAAAGCCTGAACGTTGAATCATCTCGTTGTCATCAATGCGGAATACTTTTCCGGCATCCAGATCGGCCACGTAAAGTTCACATTGCTCATCCTGGCCAAAAGCCGTAAGACTGGTCAATATCGACGCTGCTGCGTCCCATTCCAGACTACCCCATACCCCGCTTTCTTTTTTGGCCAGCCAAATCCGCTCCGAGCAATAATCTCCATACACATAATAACCTGCCAGGGCGCTACCTGCACCGCGATACACATATCCGCCCGTGATCGAACACTCGGAGGTGTTGGTGTCGCTGGAATATTCAAAGATCGGCTCGATGGCATTGGGGCAAGTCACATCTCCACGAAACGGAAGCGTTCCTTCCCGACAGGGCCAACCAAAGTTCAGGCCTGCAGCACCGGTTGCTGCATAGTCCACTTCTTCCCGTTTTCCCTGGCCCACATCACCAATATACATTTCTTCGGTTTGGGCATCGAAGCTGAATTTCCACGGGTTGCGCAAACCCAAGTGCAGAATCTCATCGCAACCGTTGCCGTTGCCAGGGAAGGCGTTACCAGGAGGAATGCCGTATTGTGGATTCAAGCCACATAATTCGGCACCGCCGGGTGCAGCGCTGTCTACATCAATCCGCAATATCTTACCTTTCAGGGTATTTACGTTCTGACTGTTGTTGAAGCTATCGTTGGCACCACCGCCATCACCACTGGCTATGTATAGATACCCGTCTGCGCCGAAATGCAAATCGCCGCCATTGTGGTTTGCTGCATCCTGAGTAAATTCCATAATGACTGTGGCCGTGGTATCGGCGATATTGGGATTGCCGACGTTCTGTTGGTACATGGCCAGCACACTGCGGTCTGCTCCTGGGTCAGGGTCTCGAATGTAATACACATAGAATTTTCGATTGCTGGCAAAGTCAGGATGGAAAGCCAGCCCCAGCAGGCCCTGTTCGCTGAATGACCCGCCGCCCACGATCAAGCCACTCAAGTTCAGATAAGGAGAGGGCAGCAAAGTTTGCGTTGCTGTATCAAAAATCCTGATAAGCCCGGTTTGCTCAACAATAAACAAGCGACCCGAGTCGTCGCCAGCATTGGCAATCGTCACTGGCCTGCTCAAGCCTGTAGCGATTTCGGTGAGTGCCAGATTATCTGTAGGCATCGGTATGGAATAGTCCACCGTCAGGAGTGGAACAGCCGATGCAACCGATTCGCGCGCAAAAACCCTTCTGGCTGAATACGCCGGGGTTTCATTTCCAAGCAAGATCCAACCGTGGTTGGTTGCCGGGTTGTTAACCCAGCTTTTTACATCGCCACGAAGTTGCGTGGTGGAAGCGAAAAACAATTCCTCCAGGACCAAGCCATAGCCAGCCAGCGCTGAAGGCGTTAATTGATAATCTCCACCAGGAGTAGTCCACAGGCTGTTGGGATAAACCCGATGCTGCCAACTTGCATCACCGGCGACAATCACAGCCCCCTGCCCTTCATTGCCGTTGGCGTCGGAAGCTCCTTCACCCCAGGACGCGGTGACCCGATGCAAACTGGCGTTGCCTCCAGCGGGAGTGACCATGGGCACCTGGTTGATTGCAAAGGCCAGACTGACGCTATCAATAACTGCCGCACTGGGTATCGCTGACAAATCAAACTTCACCAGGGCCCGACGCAGTTTTTCTGCTCCCAACTGGGTAGAACCGACTTTGCCGAAGAAAAGATATTCACCCGCGCCATTACCGAGGTCACCTTCATCATCCTCGTAAAGAGTGGTATCCATTACCGGGGTCAATACCACCTGTTCAGCCAGCGCCAGAACCGGCCACATCGCCCACATAAAAACACTCAAAAAAATCTTTGTCTGGTAGCTCATTTTCACTTCCGTTTGATTGTTAATCAGCAGACTGTGCTGCCACCCATCATCTTGCTGTCTATTTTCGCAGAAACGCGCGCATAAATCGCCGAACATCCTTTATACTGGCCCGGTTGCAAACAAACTGTGAATCATACAGGTTCAAGGAGGAACCATGACTCAGCAGGCTGCTGGTATTTCCCGTTCACGTCGTAAAGTCATTGGTGGCAGTCTGGCGTTAGGCGCCACTGCGCTGATTGGTACCGATACCCTGTCGGCTAAAGACACCACGCCAGACAAATTCAAAAACTCCAAACCTCTGTGGCCGGCGCCGGAAACCAGCCTTGCCGTTGTGTCCACGCCTCCGTTGGCCGCGCTGGTGTTGAACAAGGCCGCCTTTGGGCCCAGGCCGGGTGACATCGAAGCATTTGAACTATTGGGCATTGATGACGACAGCCGCTTGATAGCCTGGGTGAATAACCAGCTCAATCCAAGCGTGGCGGATATTGAGGTTGATGCCCGCCTGGCAGATTTGGCGGCCAGCCCGGTACCCGCTGACGCAGTCGCATTCGATACCATAGAGAAGACCGCACTGCAGCTGTGGACCGATCACGCCCGCAATGATGATTACCAAATACGTAATCGTCCGGTTTGGCAGATGGAACGCCTCAGCATTCTGCGCGCGACTTATAGCGAGTGGCAGTTGCGCGAAGTGCTGGTGGATTTCTGGTTCAATCATTTCAACGTTATCGGTGGTGAATTTCCGGCTCACGGCATGATGCCGCATTACGACGGCATCATTCGGCAACATGTTTTTGGCAATTTTGGCGACATGCTGAATGCGAATGCGAAAACAGCCAGCATGCTGTATTACCTGGATAACTACGTAAACACCTGGCCCTACCCCAACGAAAACTACGCTCGTGAAGTGCTGGAACTGCACACCCTGGGTGCCATTGAGAATTACTACGGCGCTGTTGAGCCATTAAGCCTGGGTAACAACAGCCAAGGGCAACGGACCGGCTACACGGAAATCGATGTATTTGAATTTGCCAAAGCTTTGACCGGCTGGGGCGTCTCCGACACATCCTACGGCTCTCCCGACACCGGTGAATTCGTATTTCGGCCCTTAAAACACTACCAAGACTGGGCCACGGCACCGCTACGCATCATGGATGTAACCATTCTTGCCACCGGCGGCGAAAGTGACGTCACGAATGTTCTGGATTACCTCGCCGGCCACTACGGCACGGCCCGCTATATTGCCTGGAAAATGTGTGTTCGGCTGGCGGGAGATGATCCGCCTGAGTCGCTGGTTGCCAGCACTGCGGACGTGTTTTACACACGTCGTGACGACAGCGACCAACTCAAGCGGGTATTCCGGCACATTCTGCTATCAGCCGAGTTTCAAAACACCTGGGGCGAAAAAATAAAACGCCCGATAGAAACCGTGGTTCGCGCCATGCGGGCAGCCGATGTAGATTTGAGTTTCAGAATTGATCACAGTGTCAGCAACAGTGTGTGGTATCGGTTGGCCGATACGGGCCATTACCCCTTCGGCTATGACGCACCCACCGGTTATCCGGATGCACAATCCCAATGGCAAGGCAGCGGGCCGCTGATCATGTCCTGGCGGGCGGTCACTTATCTTTTGCGACAGCCCTCCATCGTTAATCTGGCACAGCAGGCCAACGACGGTATTCCAAATACGGCCGACAGAACACCCAATAACCTGGTGAATTTCTGGATGAACCGGGCATTGGGCTACCCATTGGACAGTCAACAGGCTGACCGAATCGTTGCATTCATTATCGAAAGTCTGGGTGGCTCGGTTGATGTGGCCATCGCCAGCAATACAGATGTCGGCGACTACAGCAAGTACCAGAAAATAAATCGTGCTGTTGTCGGCCTGATATTGATGTCACCCGATGCCATGCGGCGCTAAGGAACGATCATGACAAAACTGAATCGCAGAAAATTCATCTCCTTGACGGGTGCTGCAGCAGTTACCGCTGCCACGGCACCACGACTCTCCTTCTCAGCGGATATCTACGGCGACAATATTCTGGTATTCGTCTTCCAGCGCGGCGGCATTGATGGACTGAGCTTTATGGCACCCATGAATGGGCACGCTGATCGTGCTCGTTATGAAACGCTGCGTACCAACGGCACCATGATTCCATCGGCTGATTTGCAAGCCACTGCCAATGGTTGGGGCTTACACCCTGCTGCAGCTCCGTTGATTGATCTTTGGACGGACCAGAAACTGGCCATCGTGCAAGCGACCGGGCTGATGACTCCCAATCGCAGTCACTTTGAGGCCGAACGCTACATTGAACTGGGCACCCCGGGCAACCGTTTTACCGCCTCCGGCTGGCTGACACGTCATCTGCAAACCGCCACCAATCTGCCACCCACTCTGGTGTTACCAGCGGTGGTTACGGAATCGACCATACGATTGTCATTGTTGAATGAACCTTCAGCAGTCACGCTGCGTTATCCGAGCGATTTTGATCTTGAAACGGGCTTCAGTGATTACGAAGAACTACAGGAAACTGCACTGTTTGATATGTACTCACAGGGTGGTTCTGAACTCGACGTAGCTGGTGCACAAGCGCTAACCGCACTATCTATTGTAGCAGCCATCAATTGGGGTGCTTATGTTCCGGACAATGGAGCAGTTTATCCGACCAGACCTGATAATCCGGCTTACCTGACCAGCTTCGCAGAAGAAATGAAGATCATGGCGACTCTGATCAAGGAAGATGTTGGCTTGCGCGTGGCAGCAACCGACATTGGTGGCTGGGATACGCACAGCGGCCAGGGAAATGCTTTCGGCGGCGGGTTCTTCGATAATGTGAAAGACCTGTCTGAATCGCTGTTGGCCTTTATGACGGACCTCGACGTTCCTTCCCCTGTTAGCGGAAAAACCTGGGCTGACCGAACCACGGTTCTGGTGTTCAGCGAATTTGGCAGAAGAGTATTTGACAACGCTGACGCGGGAACCGACCACGGTTCGGGCAACAATATGCTGGCCTTGGGTGGCGGTGTTAACGGTGGGCGACTTTTTGGCAACTTCTTGGGGCTTGCCCAGGCTAACCTTTTTCAAAATGCAGACGTTTACACCACCACTGACTTCCGCACGGTGTTCAGTGAGTGCCTGTTAAAACGCTTTCACAATAATCAGCTCTGGCAGATTTTCCCCGGCTACAGTGCGGAGGCTTACCAGCCATTGGGCGTATTCAGCGGTTCGCTGATTCAGCCTGATTTCAATGACCCGGAAATCATTTTCCGCAGCGGTTTGGAGTAATCAACTTCGTCATAGTTCGCGCGCAGAGCGCGCTCCTACAACACGAAAAAAACCGGCGCCCTTGGGCGCCGGTTTGGTTTTACGGACTATCTAATGAACTTAGGCGATACGGCGAACTGCCACAAAGCCTACTCCAAGCATCAGCAGGGCCATCAAAGCCATGCCGTACTGGCTGAGGGTTGGAATGCCTTCGAAGAACACGGTATTGGTGATGGTACAAGCAGCTCCTGAGCCTGCGCTGACCGTCATTGGAGTAGCACAGCCATTTTCTACCTCAACGGCTTGATCTACATCCACTTCAGTGGCGTAGCAACTACCGCCTGGCCAATCATAAGGTATGACTTCCACATTGAAGGTGGTGTTTCCACTGCCTTCCAGCCACTTGCAGGAGTCGTAGGAAACACTCGCCGGAAGTTCGGCGGTGCCTGATTGGTAACGACAGTACTTATCATCATCAACAATTTCGGCGTCTTCGCAGTAGAGCAGAATGAAGAACTCATCTGACACTGATGTCGCATCGGCACTGCCTGGATATAGCCACTCTTTAGTGATAACAACATCCGCCGGATCAGGGGAGTTGGTAATCACACAGGTATTGAAGTCTGAACCAGCAACCTCGGTCCAGTAGCAGCCTGGGTTGGTCTGCCCATCATTCGCATCCGTGTTGTCACTATCACCACCGGCTTCATAATCAGCGCTGTAACCAGCAACCGGCCGCTCAGTAACATTACAGTCCAACTCACCAGCATCAAAGTCGGTTACTACGAAGGTCACACCTATGCCATCTTCACTGATCACCTTGGATTGATCCAGGATCAAGCCCGTGTTGCAGTCGAGATCGACCGTGACATTACCCGGGTTGCCATCGGTGAATTCCTTAAGAACCTGGAATTCAGCATTTCCGCCGATGTTCACGGTGAGCGGATAAACCACTTCCTGCCTTACGCTGTCGCTGTCAGTGTAAATACAACGGAGCGTATCTGTGAGCGATTCAGCACCGCCAGGATCAGTTGCCGAAACCGTTACCGTCACTGAAGAGCCCGAAGTGATGGTTTGCGGGAACGTCGGTGACGTAATGGAGAATCCTGATGCTGGTGCACCATCCAATGTACAACTGGTCAGAGTTGCGTCTTCACCTTCGTCATTCACTTCAGGGAAGGCAATCTGGAACGTGGCCGTTCCACCAGGCGGTATGCTAGCGTTGAGCGGACCCGGTGCCGGATTTGGCACTACATCTGATTCCGGCTTACGAACACCGCAGGTCAGGTTGTATATCGCCTGATTGCTATTACCCACCGGTTGATCCACGCCGCCATTCTGATAATTACAGGTGTATGTAGCCGTGAAGTTGCCGCTATTCGCTGTATCGCAAGTGAAAGTCACCGCAGAACTGCTAGCAGGATCAATGGATATGCCAGCTGAAATATTCGGTGATACGGTAATGGCAGCATCACCTGACAGGCTACAGCTCAGGTCAAGATCCTGATCACCTGGATCAGCATTGTTGAAGAATGTCAGCATCCTTGTTGGATCTGGGTCATCCACAACCACATCCCCGCCATTATCAACATCAATCGGGCCAGGTGCTGGGCTTGAGGCAAATACTGCTGAGCCGGCTTCTGGCACAACACAGCTAACCGGATAATTGACCGGTGAGGTGGGTGATGAACCGTTATGTGTACAGGACAGCGTGCCGCTGTAGTTACCCTGTGTGCTGGCGTCGCAACTTACCGTCCTTGTGGTAAAGGCGTTTTGTGCCAGGTTGAATGCACCTGTGCTATTGACCGTGATTTGTGCGTCACTGCCACCCAGCATTGAGCAGCTACCTGTCAATGTAGTGGTCGCAGCGCCGCTATTGGTAATCGTCATAACCTGGCTTGGATCAGGGTCACCTGCTTCCGTAACCGACAGGTTAATATTGCCGCCTGCAACAGGATTGCTCGAAGTGTAAGCAGGCTGTGGCCCAGCTGTTAGCTGGCAAGAAAGGTCATAAATTACCGGGCTCGCTACGTTGCCACCATTGTGGGTACACGACATCGTGCCAATGTGCGTAGCAATTGCTCCTGCTGAACTACAAGCAACGGTTACGGTATCGTTAAGACTGGCGCCTGCAGAATATGCACCATTTGTGATGGTAAACACATTGCCTGCGTCAAGGGTTTCTGTACACGTACCAGAAAGGGTTCCCGCTCCTGTATTGGTGATAGTCAGATTTTGCGATGGCAAAGCCGCATTCTGCTGGACGGGGCCAAAGACGAATTCGGTACCACCACCTGATACCGGCGTGGAAGTATAAGCTGGCCCAACTATATTCAGGCTGCTGTCAACCATGGTTATTAAATTGGTATTGACATCATCACTACCAGAAACGTTACCCGCGCCAGCAACTGTTCCATCGATGGCTTGAGACGCGTTGGGAACTGCTGCGGCAGCAACGGTCAGCGTGAGCGTACCCATAATACCAGTTGTAAATGGATTGACTGAGTCCCCGGCAAAGTTAAAGCGCATCTTGCCACCGGCGGCTCCATCTGGTGTGGTACAAATGGCCAGAGCCGCGCCAGTGCCTTGTCCGGCACAACTAATGGCAACGTTGGAGAACTGTGTTGTGCTGACGACTACATCAACAGTCAGCCCACCAATTGGTGTTGCACCTGAGGCAAAATTCACCGGCACGGTAACTACTTGGCCCCCGGCCGCGCTCGCGGGCGTTGGTGTGCCTATCGTGACCGTCTGCGCAAGCACAGGCGAAGCGCCCAGTAGCAAAGCACACAAAACGAATGTTTTCTTTAGGATATTCATTTCACACTCCAAATAGGAAATTTTTCATTATTACAAATCGATTTTGACATTTAGGTTTCGTGCACTCAATTTAGCTTTTAGTTGCCTAGGGTATTTTGCCGATAACGCAGGTTGCGTCGGCAATGGTGACTACCCCACTGCTGTTACAATCCGGCTGACCAACTGCAAGTGTACCATTGAGCTCTCCAATGGCATTGGTGGCATCAGCGATAGTAATGGACCCGTTTCCATTGGAGTCGCCAATCAGCAAAGGACCCACCGCAGTGGTGCTGTGGGATTCGTATGCATCGAAATTCACATAACCGGTATGTCCGCCCAAACCATTGGGCAATCCCAGTCGTACCGCTTCAACACCACCCGTGGCGGATGTATAGGTTCCGGTCGCGGCGACAGTATTGGCATCAGTGTTAACCCAAAAAGTGGTATTGCCCGCGGAAACGTATTTGACTTCAACCAGGTACCACTTGCCAGCTTCAGCCGGTGCCGTGCCCAGCACGCCTGCTCCAGCGGCGTGAAAATCCAAATTGGCCCCATCATAACTGACCTTCAGCAACTGTCCTGATGGGGTCTCAGCCGAGTAAGCGATAAATAAGTCCGCCTGTGCGCCGCCTGTCAATTGCGGCCTGACGTAAAACCTGGTGATGAAAGTGGTGTGTGCGGTCGGGCTGTTGTCCTGCACGTGGCCAGTCCCAGTGACCCGCAAACCGCAAAACTCGGAAAGTCGCGACGGGTTACTGTTTGCAGGAGCCGGTGCGGCAGGAGACTCTGGAAACACGGAACCAGAACTGCCCCCGTTCCACTCACCCATACTGCAAACAGCAAACCCACTTGCAGGCAGCATTACAGCCAAGCATCCAATGACAAACTTTTCCCTGTAATTATTCATTTGGTCTCTCGCTATTTTATGGACTGGCATACCGCTGCTAAGATTCTACTAGTAAAAGTTCCATTAGTCGACAATTCTTTACATTCATACAAAAACACGCTGTAGCACACAAACGATTGATTTCGCGAAGCAATAACTTGTGTTTTGGCCTCACCCAATAACAATTCGCACTGATGAACATAATACTAAGCAAAAAGCATTTGGCAAACCGCCATTTTGGTAGTTTTACTCAGCTTTCTTTACAGATATACGTAACAACGCTGCAAAAACGACCATGCCAGACCAGATACTTACAATTTATTTACCCGAGCATCACCCTTAGCAACTTTATCGCGGCACCATTAGAACCGTGGCCTCATTTTCTTCAATAATTTCAAAATCATTCAGGTAACTTTCCAGTGGTTGCGGGCTGAACTGGTCGGTTTCTTTACGAAACACCACAGCCACAGCTCCTATGGACTTCACCTGCTCAATTAATACGTCTCCCGCATTGATTTCCCAATGATCCGAAGGGCCGATATGGGCAAATTGCTGAAATGGATACCTGCCCATCCAGTCGCCGTAAACAGCGCCAGGAAAAAACCAGCGGATTTCCTGAACCTGGAACTGCAGAATGGGCCCGTCAGCAATCCGCTCATCAGCCATAGCCGCAATGGCAACTGCGTATGCGGGCTGTGAATTGAGCAGTGCTTTATGCTGGCCTTGTGGTGTTAAAGGTATCCACTGCATATCCCGGTAAATACGCTGCGCCGACAAACCAGACAGTATCAGCAAGGCCAATACCAGGCTGCTTGAACCCAGGCGAACGTAAAGCCTGGGCAGCCTGCTGATGCATTCCGCCCACAACACCATTGTGCAAAGGCTCATCAGTGGCAGGATGATCATCAGGTAGCGAATGACCTGTGAGGTCCAGAACCAGAACAGCAGGTATGCAAGGCAGATCAAATGTACCGGCTTTAGCACCGGCTTTTGCCACGGCAATAAAACACAACTGGCCATAAACAACCCGATCAGAAAGCCAGCATTGCCGACAGAACCATTGAACCGGTGCCATTCCGAAAACATTTTGAATGGCAGCAGCAGCAGATTCAGCCAGGTTTTATCCAGGCCATGGCTGGCCAGTTCCGTCATTTGTCCCTGCAAGTCACTGGCGGACCAGATGGAGTAGCCGAACAGGTCACCTGCAAAGGGATGTACCGGGTTACCCACCAGCCACCAGGAACGCAGATACCAGAACAAACCAACGGCACTGACCAACAAAGCGAAACGTACGCTCAGGTTCAGACTGCGAGACTGCCATAACACCCACAAGCCCAGCGGCACAGTGAACCACGCTCCCAGGTATTTGGTGCCCATGGCCGTACCGGCACAGATTGCGGCAAACCACAGCCAACCCCGATCGTGCCCCTCCTGCCCCTGCCCTTCCTGCCAGCGCGTCATAGCCAGAAAGGCGGCCGTTGTAAACAACATCAGACCGTTGTCGACAAATGCGGCAGAAAAGGAATAAACAAATTCATCCAGCAAGAGCACGGCAACTACCCCTGCTATGGCTGTGGGCCACCCACGCCAGGCACGGGCAGCACCATAGATGCCCAACAGACTCAGCCAACCCAGGCTGGCGTGCAGCATCTGCGCCAGAGCGGGGCCGGGCTTCAGCAAGGCCACTGCATACAGCAGATTAATATTGTGTGTGTGCAAGGGATAGCGCAGGGTATCGTTCAACGTCAGACCGCCCTGCTCCAGGTAAAAACGCGCATAAGGCAGATGATAAGTCAGCGAGTCAGAGCCCGCCGCCGGACCCAGTGGCCGCACCAGCCAGGCGCCAATAATCAGCAAGATCGGCAATATGGCCAACCACTCCCAAAAGGGCAAATCGAAGTTTGACCGCAGCGCTGCCAGGCAGGCCGGTTGTTGCCATAGGAACCAAGCACTGGCTCCCAGCAGCAGTGCACTGCTCAAGCCGATTGCGACAGGATTCAGTTGCCCGCTGACTGCCAGAGCAATCAGCAGCAGGATTTGCACGGCTAATCCGCCGCTGATCCCAAAAAACACCGCCAGCTCAGCATTCGGCCAGGGTGACTGGACCTGAGCCTGAGGCTGAGACCGGGGCTGACTGAAGTCGAGCAAGACCGATTGCAAAGCCAGGCCAGTCACTAAAGCACTGCTCAGCCAGACGGCCAACCATGTGTACTGCGTGATGATCAGGCCTGGCAGTTCAAACATGCCACATGAACCTCTGATTAATTCCGAAAAACCCAGTATTTGCTGATCAGGAAACTGATGACTGCCAACACGGCTTCGACTATCAATTTGCCAGCCACCTGGATGCTCAATTCTGCGCCCCAGAAATTAGAAATTGCCAGAATCAGTCCGGTACTGATTATTGTCATCGCCAGCCATAAGGCAATAAACCGCATCAGGCTGCCAGCGAAACTGGTCACCGTATCGGAGCGTTTATTGAAGGTCAGGTAACGATTGGCCAGAAAACCAAACGCTGCTGCCGAAGCGCGCGACGTTATATTGGCCGCCGGTATGGCCAAGCCAGCAGTGAGTAAAACCCCAAACAAGGTAGCATCCAGCAGGTATTGCAAGCCGCCCACCAGCACAAATAAAATCGGTTGGCGCATCAATGTTTGCGCATCATCATTCAGGCATCATAATTCAGTCATCATCGTTTTGGGGAGTGTCGGGCCAGGCGGGACAGTGGCATGGTCGGCTGGTTCTGAATGTCGTAATTCAGAAAAGACAGCAATAACTGGAAGCCGAGGATAATCGGTAAGCCGGCCAACATGACCGTACCGGCACTGGCGGTGATACCCGTGTTCACACTGGCACTCCAAGCATCAACACCGGTGAACAGTCCGAACAGGAACAGCAGTGTGCCGGCGACCAGCTGGATGCTGGCAATGCTGAAATCCCGCAGAAAATAAGAATAGAAAATTCGTTTGGCCAGGTTGCGCGTATGGCCCAACAGGAAAGGCAAAATAACTCTGCCTATGCGCAGACTGGAGACTTCGTTGCCATAGCGCGCCGGCATCGGAATATCAGTAACCACGGCACGTGCCAGATTCAGCCGGAACAACAGATCACTCTCAAAAAAGTAGCCGTTCTGTATCTTGTCCAGCGGAATCAGCTTGAGTGCCGAAGCTGACATGGCAGTAAAGCCATTGGTTGGATCGACCACCTGCCAATAGCCACTCGACAACTTGCTCAGGGCCGACAGCATGCTGTTGCCCAGCAAGCGCAATGCTGGCATGCCGCGCAAATATTCCAGCTCATAAAAGCGGTTGCCTTTGCAGTAGTCACTGAGCTGTTCGCAAATCGGGTTCACCAGGTCAGGTATTCGGCCAGGGTCCATCTGCCCATCACCATCCAGCTTGACGAATACCTCAAAACCATCGGCCAGTGCTGCCTGGTAACCCGCCTTGACAGCACCACCGACGCCCAGGTTTTTCTCATTGAACAATACCCGTACGCGCTCATCATCGTACTCTGCTGCAACACGCTTACCGCTTTGTTCCGGGCAGGCATCATCCACACAATATATCGCGGCTGCGTAAGGCAATGCACCACGCACGACGTCGACGATACTTTCGCTTACGCGATAGCAAGGAATGATAATGGCCAGCTCAGGATTCATCGGTTACCTTCGGGAACGAAAAAACGCCTGCAATACTGCACCGCATTCGTCTTCCAGACAAGGTCCGTCTACTTGCAGGCGGTGATTGTGTCGAGCATCAAGCAGAGTATCAAAAACACTGCCAGCGGCGCCGGTCTTAGGATCGGCAGCGCCAAACACCAGACGCTGAACGCGCGCATGAAGCATGGCCCCGGCACACATCACGCAGGGCTCCAGCGTAACGTAGAGAGTGGTTTCAGGCAGGCGATAGTTGGCGCAGGTCTCGCCGGCAGCGCGCAAGGCAAGAATCTCAGCATGCGCACTGGGATCGTTCAGGCCTATGGTGCGGTTCCAGCCTTCACCGAGGATTTGGCCATCCTGAACCAACACGGCGCCCACCGGTACTTCACCGTCAACCTCAGCTTTTGCAGCAAGCGTCAAGGCATGGCGCATCCAGTGCGCATCATCGCGATGGTCAATGACCTTGGGGATTGGCGCCGACATGCACTCAGGCCTTTGCGGAAAACAGTCGCTTCAAAGCCCTGATGGGTGCCGTGATACGCCATGAAGTTGAATGCTCCAACCCATGTACCCGTGAGCGTAATTGCTGTATCACCAGCCGGGCTTGATTTGCATCCTGTTCCTGCTCTGCAATAGTTGCAGGCTCATCCGTGTGATCAGCGGACACCGCGCCCTGGCTCTGCAAGTGCAGGCGCTTGTTTTCGCCATACAAGCGTTGAATGTTTTTATACAAACGCCGCAAATGTTGATCGCGACGGGCCAACAATATTCTCACTTCCTGCAGATCGGCATCGCTCAGTGTCATACCAGCCTGGAAACGCGGCGCCAGATGGCGTTCCACGTAAACGGTGGAATGCTCCTCGGCAGTTTGATCTGTCGGTCGGGTATCAGTGTAGTAATACAGCGCAAAGGACTTGCGGCTCAGCCCCTGCTGCTCTGGTGGCAGGTTGATCCTGGCGAAGCCATGCCAGGATGATTCTGTGGTTTCAAAAATCACACAGCGATTGAACAAAGGAGTCAGCGTTACGATTTCATCCTGCGCAGGATGCACATAGGGATCTTTGTGCAACTGCAAGGAACCGCCCCACTCGTCTTGCCATTCGGGATTCAGATAAACGATCAGGTTCAGACGGCGATGCTGCCGGGAAATGGGGTGATAGTTGAAATCCACGTGCGGGTCGAGATCCTGCCCGTGACGGTTCTCATGCGTACCACCGCCAAAATAATGCGGATCATATTGCAAATCGGGGACAGCGGTGATTTCACCAATCAGGTCGCGAAAGGCCTGGCTCTGTACCACCTCATCGAGACGCTGATAACTGCGCCCCAATCGTTGCATTTTCTCCTGCGTGGCCTTGCCGCCAATCGCGCCATTCTCATTCATGGCGGCACGAGTGTCGAAATCAGGAAATTCATCCAACAGCCGTTGACAAAAGCCGGCATCGAAAAAGTGATCGATAACCACATGCCGAAACGGCCGGGCTATGGCAAACTCATGCTGCAAATGGCCAGTTGCGGCCACCACAGCAGGATTGATCAGCTCAGTACCAGCGATCTCTTTTGTCACCAGTTCATCCACACTCGATAATAAATTACATTCAAAAGCCCGCCATTGGCGCAGGTTTTACGTTGAGCACAAGTGTCATTATCATAAAAAAAAACGACATTGTGAAAGTACCATTGTGAAAATCGATAATGGCATAGTGTATGTTACTTCAGGTGTGGATGGTTCCGTAAGTTTTCGAAAGCTTATTGCGCCGATTCAATCAAAGCTCAATTCATCGGCAGCTATTGCGCCCATCCGCTTGGCCATGAGCACCTATGGAAGGCAGGCAATGATCATCGCCTCCTTCCATGGCCTTGTGACTACTGCAGCACCCAGCTAATAACCATAGGTATTGCTTAGCGTTCAATTCAGGCCGCAGCGCGGGTGGCCATTGCCGGGTAGTCGGTGTAGCCCTTGGGGCCGGGCGTATAAAACGTTTTCAGGTCGGGCGCGTTCAGCGGCACGTCCTTGCGCAGCCGCTCCACAAGGTCCGGATTGGCCAGGAACGCACGCCCAAAAGCGATCAGATCGCCGCGCTTGTCGAGTAGCGCTTGTTCGGCGCTGGCATGGTTGAAACCACCGGAGAGGATGAACAGGCCGTCGAATGCTGCACGCAGCTTGAGCTTGAAGTCGGCGGGTACCGGTGGTGCGCCCATAGACGAGTGATCGACCAGGTGAATATAGAGCAGGCCCAGTGCGGAGAGCGACTTGGCCAGCGCCAGGTATTGCTGCTGCACTTCAGGAAACTCGCCGGTGCCATTGAAGACGCCGTAGGGCGAGAGCCGGATGCCCACCCGGTCGCGGCCGATCGCGGCAACCGTGGCGCGCACGGCCTCCAGAGCCAGGCGGTTGCGGGCTTCGATGCTGCCCCCGTAGCTATCGGCACGCAGGTTGACGATTGGGTTCAGAAACTGCTCGATCAGGTAGCCGTTGGCACCGTGCAGCTCGACTCCATCGAAGCCGGCATTCAGAGCAAGCTTAGCGGAGGTTACATACTCTTTGACGGCGAGTGCGAGGTCGGCCTCGGCCATTGCTCGCGGCGTACTGTGCGGCTGCAAGCCCAGCGTATCGGTAAACATCTCGCCAGGACACACTGCCGTGCCTGGCCCTAACACCTCGGCGCCGGCTGGCAGGTTGGCGACATGCGCCACCCGGCCGCAATGCATCAACTGTACGAAGATCTTACCGCCTGGGGCATGGACTGCGGCCGTCACAGCCTTCCACGCCTCCACCTGGGCCGCATCGTACAGTCCAGGGATGCGTGGGTAACCCAAGCCATCAGGGCTGGGCGAGGTACCTTCCGAGATAATCAAACCCGCGGTGGCGCGCTGGCCATAGTACGTCGCCATCAGCGCATTCGGCGTGTGCGCCGACGTCGCCCGACTGCGGGTCAGAGGCGCCATCACCATGTGATTGGCCAGTTGCAATGAGCGAGCGGAAAGCTTGTCAAAAAGCATGGCGTTGTGTCCTCGTAGTGATCAATCCTGTGGGGTCGAGCGAAAAGCTTTCATTTATCGATTGCCGCTCCGCTGCATGGCCATAGGTGACGGCACCTTCTTCAATATTGTGGCGCGCGCTTGCGTAGAGAGTTAATATCGGACAAAGCTTCTGTCGGGGTGGTTACATCTTTCAACTTAGCAAGTTTCAGCGGGGGTCTCTTGGCCTTAATTCGGCACAGCCAGTCTCAGTGTTCTGCCTCTTCAGGTCTGTACGGCAACGAACACGTGCAAGATAAATCATTCGGATTTTTTAGAATTATTTAGAATAATCGGCAAATTGTAAGTCCGCAATATGAATGCCATTTTCACACCGGGGTCTATTCCCATCTGAATCCAGACACTCTGACAGATTTTGCAGTAGCGACGGATCGGTCGGGAGACATCCGCTCGTGCACCAATCCGGCGACTACCTCAGGACGGAGGCAGCTTTGATGAGAAACGTACCCAGCCTAGGGTGCCAGTCACTCCCACTCGATTAGTCGGCAAGTCTGTGGTTACTCCGTGTGGTAACGGTGGACTCTGCTATATACAGGCTATATGGTGAGAGCCACACCACTACAAATCGAGCTTGAATTGAAGCATCCCTCCCGCAGAGTCATCGCTGCCATCGCGGTGGTCGCATTGGTTTTGCTTGCATTCGTGCTGATCAGTCATTGGCAGGGACCACGTCTCGCCGCCTACCAGGTGCAGGCACAGCCATTGGTGCAGACCGTGGTTGCCACCGGTCGCGTGGTGTCGGTGTCGCGTGCTCAGGTTGGCAGTCAAATCAGTGGCGTCGTGCTGGAGCGGCGCGTTCGCGAAGGCGACCGGGTTGAGGCGGGTGACGTGCTCGCCGTCTTGCGCGCTGATGACCTCGAGGCTAACGTTCATGAAGCCGAAGCGGCACTCGCTCAACTCCAGCAGTCTTCCAGGCCGCAGGCCGAGGCCGTACTGCGTGATGTGGAAGCGCGTTTGAGCCAAGCGATGCGCGAAACGCAGCGCCAACGCACATTACTGGAGCGTCAACTGATCGCCCGCGAAACTCTGGAACTGGCGGTGCAGGCAGAAACTGCCGCGCGCGCCGCGGCCGAACAGGCCCGTCTCGCAGCAGCCGCGCTGGCGAGCGGTGCATCGGGCGAGAAAATTGCGCTTGAGCGCCTGGCTGCGGCCCGTGCTGCCCTGGACAAGACCTTTATCCGCGCGCAGGTGGCAGGCACTGTGCTCACCCGCAACGCCGAGCCCGGCGATGTGGTGCAGCCAGGCAAGGTGTTGTTCGACATCGCGCGTGAAGGGGACACCGAATTACTGGTGCCTCTGGATGAGAAAAACCTGGGCTTGATTGCGCTCGACCAACAGGCGACCTGCGTTGCCGACGCCTACCCTGATCGTCCGTTCGGCGCGCGGGTGAGTTTCATCGCGCCCAGTGTCGATCCGCAGCGTGGCACCCTGGACATTCGTCTGACCGTCGATCCCGTGCCGGACTATCTGCGCCAGGACATGACCGTATCGGTGAATGTGGAGACCGGACGCCGCGAACACGCCCTGATCGTTCCCAATGATGCATTGGCCGATAGTGCCGCGGGCCAGGCCGACTTGTGGATGGTCGTCGATGGCACAGCCCAGCTGACACGGGTGACGCTCGGGCTGCGCGGCCTGGTCTTGTCTGAGATCACCTCCGGTGTAAACGCAGGCGACTGGGTTCTGGCCAATGGCGCTGCGAACATTGCCGATGGCCAGCGTGTCCGCATCAAAGAAGAAGCGGTTCCGCAGGCAGGCCAAAGCAGCGCGACCCGCAACGAGCTGCCGGTCCGCTTCAACTGATCATGTGGATCGAACGGACCCTGGCGGTCAGGTTTCTGCGCGAGGGTCGGATCCAGAGCGTTCTGATCCTGGTCGGTATCGCCGTCGGTGTAGCCGTCATCGTGTTTCTGAGCGCACTGATCACCGGCCTGCAGCACAACATCATCGATCGCACGCTGGGCACGCAGGCACACATCAGGGTTGAATCGCCAGACGAGGTGAACCGCGTATTGTCACCCGCCGCAGGGGTCGTGCAACTCATTCTGGAGTCACGTCGGGCGCAGCGGTTGCGCTCGATCAACAACTGGCAGCAGGTACGCGACGCATTAGACGTTCTGCCGGAAGTGACCGCCGTTTCTCCGATCATCTCCGGGCCTGCCTTTGTCCGCCGTGGCGCAGCCGTGGAATCGGTCGCGTTGGTCGGGATTGATGTTGACCGCTACACCAGGATCATTCCGCTGCGCGATGACATCATCGCCGGGCAACTGCGTGTCGGCGCGGGAGACGCGGTCATCGGCAACCAGCTTGCGCATGATCTCGGCGTGACTCTGGGTGACAAGTTGCGGCTGGACGCCGGCGAAGGCCGCGAGAGCGTGGTCAACATTACCGGGATCTTTGAGTTGGGCGTGCGCGAACTGGATGCGCGCTACGTGTATCTGGACATGAAGCAAGCGCAGTCGCTGCTCAACCTGCCCGGTGCAGCCACGGTAATCGATGTCACGGTAAAGGACATATTCGGCGCGGATCAGGTGGCCTCGCGCATCGCCCGTCTCACCGGTTTGAAGGCGGAGAGCTGGATGCAGAGCAACAAACAGTTGATGAATGCGCTCGACTCGCAACGCATATCCACACAGATGATCAGCTTCTTCGTTGCACTGTCGGTCGCACTGGGTATCGCCAGCGTGTTGTTCGTGAGCGTCATCCAGCGCACCCGGGAGATCGGCATTCTGCGCGCGATGGGCATCACGCGCCGGCAGATGCTTTGGGTGTTCCTGCTGCAGGGCGGCGTGTTCGGCCTCGCCGGTTCAGTGCTCGGGGGCCTGGTGGGTATTGGACTGGTATGGGCCTTCAACAACCTGGGGCCCAAGCTGTTCTATATTCCGGTTACTCCGACCTTATTGCTGGCAACCTCGCTGCTGGCCACTATCACCGGCGTCATCGCGGCTGCGGTCCCTGCCCGTCGCGCCGCGCGCATGGATCCGGTACAGGCCATCAGAAATGTCTGAGCCCGCCGGGGAAGTGCTGCGACTGCAAGGCTTGTGCAAGTCCTACAACGTCGGCCTTGCAACCGAAGTGGAAGTGCTGCACGGCCTGGACATGAGCCTGGCACGCAGCGATTTCACCGCCCTGGTGGGTGCGTCGGGTTCCGGCAAGAGTACCTTGCTCAATCTGATCGGACTGCTGGATACGCTCACGGCCGGTGAGTTGTTCCTGCTCGGCGAGCCGACCCGCAATATGGACGATGCGCGACGTACCGCGCTGCGCGGCAGCGCGATCGGCTTTGTGTTCCAGTTCCATCACCTGATTCCCGCCTTCAGCGCGCTGGAGAATGTGTTGATGCCGCTGATGATCGCCACCGGCAAACCCACCGCCGCAGACACCGATCTGGCCCGGAGTCTGCTGGCCGAGGTAGGCATGGAAGCTTTCGCTGACCGCAAAACCGACCAGCTCTCCGGCGGCCAGCAGCAACGAGTCGCGATTGCACGGGCGCTGATCGCACACCCGGCGCTGTTGCTGGCCGACGAACCCACCGGCAATCTCGACAGCCGTTCGTCCGAGGATGTGTTTGCGCTTTTTCGGCGCTTCAATGAAAAATTCGGCTGCGCCGTTTTGCTGGTGACCCATGACGAGCGTATCTCAAGTGCCTGTGACCGGATGGTGACACTGGACGATGGGCGGATCGTGGCTGATACGCACAAAGGGGACTGAGAAAGGCGAGTTACATTGGATCCAATTTCCTTAGCTCATTCAGGAAAAATCCCAACGAACGAGGGTGGAGCATATGACATGGTTTGTTGGTGATCAGCAGGCCTTTCCATTATGCCCAGGCCAGCCAGATTCAACTTGCCAGGTGTTCCGCAACATGTCACACAACGTGGCAATAACCGTCAGGCATGTTTCTTCAATGACCAGAGTAGAAAACGCATACTTGCGACTGTTGGCTAAGGCTGCAAATTGACGATCGGCAACCGCATAGCGGACGGGTACTCCGGGCCGTGGTGAATGGAAATCGTCGCCCGCTGCGACGCTGATTCGGTCCCTTCCGACTCTCCTGTCTGCAAGTTCCGTGAAAAATGCGGCGCGAATGACGCCGAGACCTGCAGCCGAATCCGGTGGCCCGGAGCAAAGAGATTGCCGGTGAGCAGGTTCTGCAACCTCAGCGCGTAAATCCGGCCCGGTTCGATCAATTGCCGACCCGCTTCAGGTTGCCGATAACTCGCACGCAACACATCGTTGCCAGGGCTCATGAGGTTGATGACTCGCCCGTCCGGATACACATCGAACACGCGCACCCACAAATCGAAGTCGCGGCAATCACAGGACGCGTAAACCACCGCCTCGATCGCACCCGCCACGCGCAGCTTCCGCGTGAGCGGCTCGCTGTCGAAAATCAGCAGGTCCTCACGCTCGGCAAGTGACCCGTAGTCGTGCGGTCCGAAAGCCGCGTACGGGTCCAGCACCGGATCGTCCGGAT
>Ga0163153_10002835_pt1 | contig 24244 bp, 17 predicted proteins | sample OliLakLV19MP6IB1_FD_148629 | JGI IMG/M metagenome (GOLD analysis project Ga0163153, IMG submission 148629) | Freshwater microbial mat bacterial communities from Lake Vanda, McMurdo Dry Valleys, Antarctica - Oligotrophic Lake LV.19.MP6.IB-1 | ecosystem: Environmental > Aquatic > Freshwater >...
CCGCGAGTGCAATGCCGGGATTGGGGCGCGACCAGGTCGTCCGCGCGCTGATCACCGACTTCGGTTACCCCGAGCCCGCCGCGGTGGCTGTTGCCGAACGCGCTGCAAAGGTCACCGACAGCGACGCTCTGCGCGCCTTCGCCGGCACTAGCGAAGGCTACTTCACCAAAGACTGGGTGACCTGCGACGCGACGTCGACAGAGTGGAAGTGCCCGCTCGACATCCGGGTGCAAGGGAAGGCCGAGGGTTTCACCAGTTTCCGCTACGATCCGCTGTTGCCGGTTACGAGTCGGCTGGTGTACGAGCGCCGCGGTGCTGATGGCAGGCCGCAGGAGGAGCGACAGGCGGTCGGGACGATCCTGATTGCCAGCCGCGACGGGCTGACGCCCTATCGCTTTCGCAACGCCGAGCATCCGAATCTCGCGATCGTGGTCGACACCCTCGAGAAGCGCTTTCTGCTCGGGACCCCGAAAGTCATCAACTCGCTGTACACCAAGCTCGCGTTCCTCGACGGACGTTACGCGACATCGTTGCGAAAACTCGCGGGGAATGCGGCCCTCGGCGAACGCGTGACCGCTTGGAACGTGCCATGGCCGGAAAGTTGAGGCACGCATACTTGCCCCAGTTGTAACCCGAGGCGATGCAGGGCATCGTCCGGCCCGCGCCATGCAAGCCAACCTCCACGTCGCGGTCGTCGTCCTCGGCGATCTCGGGCGCAGCCCGCGCATGCAGTACCACGCCCTCTCGCTCGCCGAACACGGCGCCACGGTGTCGCTGATCGGACTCGCGGGTGAGTTCCCGATTGCAGCCGTCCGCGACCACCCGCGAATTCGGATCCACTCGATATCGGATTTGTTCGGCGCGCGACGATTGCAAGGTGGTCGAACGACGGATCTCGCACGCGCGGCGGCACGGGCGGGGCTACAGATCGTTCAATTGGCGTGGCTGCTACTACGAACCCCACGGCCCGACTTCGTGCTCGTCCAGAATCCGCCCGCGTTGCCGTCGCTGCCGATCGCGTGGCTGGCGGCACGCTTGCGCGGAGCCACGCTCATCATCGACTGGCACAACCTGAGCTACTCGATCGTCGCGCTCAGATTGCCGCCACGCCATCCCATCGTCCGTCTCGTTGCCGCCAGCGAACACATCATCGGCGAGCGGGCGGATCTGCACCTCAGCGTCTCGGAGCATTTGCGCGAGCGCCTGCGGCGCGAATGGCAGATCGAGGCAATCACCGCACACGACCGGCCGGCACGAGCGTTCCGACCGATATCCCGCGACAGCCGGAAAATGTTGCTCGAGCGCCTCGGGTTTGCCCGTGCCGACGGGAAAGCCACGGGGCTCATCGTCACGGCAACGAGTTGGACGCCTGACGAGGACTTCTCGCTCCTGCTCGAAGCCTTGGTTCGTCTGGACCAGCGGATTGCGGCCCAAGGGCGTCTCTCGCCGCTGCAGCGCTTTCCGCAATGGACCGTCGTGATCACGGGCAAGGGTCCCTTGCGCGCGCCGTTCGAGCAACGCATCGCGGCGTTGTCGTTGCGCCATGTCGCCTTGCATACCGCGTGGCTGCCTTGGCCGGACTACGAGGCGCTGCTTGGCGCCGCCGATCTCGGGCTGAGTTTGCACCGCTCCTCGTCGGGTGTCGACCTACCGATGAAGATCCTCGATATGTTCGGCGCGGGGCTTCCGGTTGCGGCGCTCGACTACGGCCCCTGCCTCGACGAGTTGATCCGGCCCGGCGTCAATGGCGTGCTATTTCGTTCGAGTGGCGACCTGGCGAGTCAGCTCTTCGACCTCTTCGTCGAATTTCCCGAACGCACCCCGCTGCTCGACGAATTGCGCCGCGGCGCAAGCTTCGAGCGCGGGTGTGGTTGGGACGACAGTTGGAACCGTACGGTCGCGCCGTTGTTCGGATTTGCGCCGCGATAGGGTGTCATCGCAGCAAAAAATCGACGAGCCGCTCGCATCTCAGGATTGCGCGCAACAGCGCTCGCCGGCGCCGGCCGGGGCCGGTCGGAGCGATGGTTGCCGGAATCGGGCAGCGAGCATCGAGTTCGGCGAAGCGCGGCAACAAGTGATTCCAGACGCAGCCCTCGAGCGAGAACACATAGAGAAACTCGCTACAGCTTCCCGCGGCGAGCCACTGGCGTGCGAGCCGTTCCCACGTCAGCAATCGTCGCCGCTCGCGCGGATCCTTCGCATTGACTCCGCCGCCGGTCACACCGAGAGCGATTCCATCGGCCTCGCCAAAGTACGAACGCGACAAGCTCTCGCCAAGGTAGGTGTCGTAGAGCATCAACACCTCGACGTCGGCAGAAATGTCGAGGATGCCGAAGACACGACGCAGCAGGCTCGAGCCCGTGCGGCGCTCATCGACGATGAACGGGAACTGGTAGGTCTCGACGGAACGTCCACCCGCCCGGATTTCGTCGACGAGTTCGCCGTAGCGCCGTTCGGCCGCCGCGACCACCCCCCGGGCGCGACGCTGGCGCAATAGTCTCCACAGCGTCGGCCCGGGTCGTTGCAGCAGCGCCACGCTGTCGGCGTGCGGGAACTCGATATCGAGACCGATGCGATGCAACTGCAAGTTGGCGGACGTCGCCCACGCGATCGTTTCACGGTACCGCGAAATCGCCAGCTCCGCGTTGTCGGCATTGAGCCAATAGCCCTGCTCGAACGGGAGTAGCAGCCAGGCAGTAACCGGGACACCTCGTTCCTCGAGGTCGCGTACGATGCGCGCTCGATCATCGGTGAGGTCGATCATGCCCATTGCCAGCGCATAGCCGCCCGCAACCAGGAAGTCGGCGACCTTGCCATCAGCGAATAGGGCGACGAGTTGGGAACTCGGCAGTTCATTGAAGAACGTCAAACGGCGTCGAAGCATGCGCATACGGTCTCTTCGGCCGAACATCCTGCATATCGCCGCCACCGTCGCAAACTGCCGACGCAGCGCGCGCTTTCTCTTGTCGACCCCAGCTTGAATCCGTAGTCTCCGCAGCCATGAGGAATCTGTCATCCCCGGCTGCACGTTCCATCCGTGATGTTGCCCTCGACCTTGGACTCGTCGGCGGAGACCTCTATTGCTACGGCGACGAGATCGCCAAGGTGGGGCTCGGCATTCTCGCCCGCGAGCGGACTCGCCCGGCGCAGCCGCGGCTCGTATTGGTTTCGGCGATCACTCCCACGCCCGCGGGCGAGGGCAAGACGACGACGAGCATCGGCCTCGCCGACGGCTTGCGACGGCTCGGTCACTCCGTCTGTTTGGCCCTGCGCGAACCGTCACTCGGACCCTGTCTCGGGATGAAGGGCGGCGCCACCGGCGGCGGTGCGGCCACGCTCGTGCCGACCAACCGGATCAACCTGCACTTCACCGGTGATTTTCACGCGATCACCTCGGCGCACAACCTTCTGGCGGCGATGCTCGACAACCACATCTATTTCGGCAACCGGCTGGGCATCGACCCGCGGCGTACGCTCTGGCGCCGCGTGATCGACATGAACGACCGTTCGCTGCGCAACACGATCGTCGGACTCGGCGGGCCCTTACAGGGCGTCCCGCGCGAGACGGGATTCGACATCACTGCGGCTTCGGAGATCATGGCGATGTTCTGCCTGGCGAGCGGCCCTGATGACCTACGCGCACGGATCGACCGTACATTGGTCGGCTTCACCTACGAGAAGGTACCGGTGACGGCGAGCCAGCTCAAAGCGACCGGGGCGATGCTGGCGTTGCTCAACGACGCGATCAAACCGAATCTGGTGCAGACCGCCGAAGGAACGCCGGCCTTCGTGCACGGCGGTCCCTTCGGCAACATCGCCCACGGCTGCAACAGTGTGCTTGCAACCAAGCTGGCGCTGCACTGTGCCGACTGGACGATCACCGAGGCCGGCTTCGGCTTCGATCTCGGCGCGGAGAAGTTCTTCGACATCAAATGCGTGAGCGCGGGATTGGACACGGCTGCGGTGGTGCTGGTGGCAACGATTCGCGCCCTCAAGATGCACGGAGGCACGGCGCTGACGGGTTTGACGAAGCCCGATCCGACAGCGGTGCAACGCGGGCTGGGTAACCTCGAGAAACACATCGAGAACATCGGCCATTTCGGCGAGCCGCCGATCGTGGCACTCAACCGGTTCGGTAACGATAGCGACGAGGAGATCGACGTCGTGCGGCGCCGCTGCGAAGACATGGCGGTCCCTTTCGCCGTAGCCGATCACTTCGCGCACGGCGGCGCGGGTACGCTGGATCTTGCGCGTACCGTGCTGGCTCGCGCCGAGCCCCAGCGACGGCGTTTCCGGCCGCTCTACAGCTGGAGTCAATCGGTGGTCGAGAAGATCGAAGCGGTGGCGCGTAAGATGTACGGCGCGACGAACGTGATCCTCACGAAACAAGCCGAGAGCGAACTAGCCGAGATCGAGCGTCTCGGCTACAGCGGCTTGCCGGTCTGCATCGCCAAGACGCAGAACTCGCTCTCCGACGACCCGAAATTGCGCGGGCGGCCGCGCGACTTCGATGTCACCGTGCGCAGCATCCAGATCAACGCCGGAGCCGGCTTTCTCGTCGTGTTGACCGGCGACATCCTGCGCATGCCAGGGCTGCCGCAGCAGCCCCGGGCGGAAGTGATCGACGTCGTAGCGGGCGAGGTGAAGAATTTGCGCTAGCAGCCCGTTGGCAGACCCGCCGGCGTTCAATTCTCCTGCCCCAGCACCCAGGCCGCGGTATCTTCCGGAAGGTCGGGGATGAGTTCGATGAACTCGTCGACGTTCTCGCCGACGACCTTGCCGGAGAGGTTGGCGTGGAGGAACTCGTGGAAGCGGGTGGCGACACGTTCGCTCAGTAGACCGCAGCGCTTGAGCGTCGGGATGACGAAGCCCTGCACCGGCCCGAGGCGACGCGGGCGGTCGTGCATCACCGATTCGCGCTCGCGAAACGCGCACTGCAGCAACTCCGTCGGGTCGATCCCGGCCTCCTGCCAGATGGCGAGCACGTCACCGATGAGCGAATGGCCGCGACGCTGGTCGATGAGCGTTTGCGCGGCTTCGAGGGCAAAGTCCTCGAGTTCCATTTTCTGTGCGTCGCTGAGCATCGGCATGCAGCGGCTGATGTACTGGACGCCATAGCCGTGGTGCCGTGCCTCGTCGCGGGCGACATAGGTCAACAGGTCCTTCAGGAGCGGTTCCTCGGTGAGGTTGCGCATTTCGCGGAAGCTGTAGAGGGCGAGGCCTTCGACGACGATCTGCATGCCGACGAGCTTCTTCATCCAGTCGTCGGTCTCGAGGGTAGAATCGAGGATCGTCTTGAGCGGCGCTGCGATCGGCCGAACGGCATCGAGCTTCTTTATGTACTTGGCGAACACCTCGACGTGGCGCGCCTCGTCCATGGTCTGGGTTGCGGCGTAGAACTTGGCGTCGGTATGGGGCGCGGCGTTGACGAGTTGCGCGGCGACCATCAGCGCGCCCTGCTCGCCGTGGAGGAAGTTGCTCAGGCGAAAACCCACCATGCCGCGGACGAGATTCCAGCGAACCGTTTCATCGAGCGACTTCCAATATGAAGTTCGATCGATCGGAAAGGTCAAGCCGAGGGGGGTGCTCGCGAACTTCTCGTTGTCGATTTCGCGGTCCCAGTCGAGATCGCGTTCGGCGACCCACTGCAGCTCGGTGGCCTTGTGATAGAGCGTGCGCAGTTCCTCGATGTCGGGGTCGTAGTTCCATTGGTAGACGACCTTCATCGCCGTATCGAGGCCGGGTTCTTGGGTGGGCGTGTTCAGCGCGAAGTCGCTCATCTTGGTTCTCCTTCTTGCACGGTCTGGAACTCAAAGTGGGGGGGCGGGGCTCGCCGCGTCGGGTTCGGTGGCTGACGCCAGGCCCGACTCGCCGAGGTCGGTCACCAGGCGCTGCACGGCCAGGATGGCAGCGGTCGGTTCGTCGCTCTCGAGGGCATGGAGCGCCGCATCGATTACGGCGACCACCTGCCCCGGGTCGCGCCGCAGGCGGCGGCGCGCCTCGCGAAACGGCGCCGACGCGAAGAGGTCTCGGGAGCGGCGGGCGAGCATGCGCCAGACGCGGTTCGCGGTCATGTCGGAAAGCAGAACGAGCACCTCGCGCGACGACGCGAAGCGGTCTTCGGGCGCGCGGCTGTAGTCGGCGACGGCGTCGCGCAGCACCCGCAGGCGGAGGCGTTGTTCGGGGGTGTGGCGGGCGACGGCGAGGCGGGCCATTTCGAGCAGCATCGGCATGGTGACTTCGATCAGGTCGGCGATCAGGTCGGGGGCCAGGCGATTGCCGTGGAAGACCATCGGCCCGAGGAGGTCGAGAGAGCCTTCGACCGGGTCGAGGACGGTGGCGCCGGAGCCCTGGCGGACATCGACGAGGCGCAGGCTTTCGAGGGTCTTGATCGCTTCGCGGATCGAGGTGCGATTGACGCCGAACTCGGCGGCGAGTTCGCGTTCCGGCGGGAGTTTGCTGCCGGGAGCGAAGCGTCCATCGAGAATGGCGTCACGCAATTGGGCGGCGATGTCGTCGTGGACCCGGTGACGGTGGACCTTGGCGAAGAGGTGAACGGCCATAGCTTTGGTTAGTTACCGGGTGGTCGGGCCAATTGCAACTGCATTATTTGGTTCCGGACGGATCCGACGCATCGTACGGATCCGTTGGCTTCGCCAACCCACGAGATTCGCGCCCAGGCGCATCTGCCATGCGACTTGCTCGATAACCGACTTCCGTGGCTGATACCAACCAACGAGCCTCAGTCTCGTGCTTCAATTCAACCGCAACCCACTTTTTACGGCGCCTGCTTGGCGGTTGCCGCGAATCGAATCCGTGTAAATTCGACGGCTTACGGATTTGCCACGGATCCGTTTCCGGCTGGCCCTTCCCTTGCAGTCCCATCGGGCCGTGAGACTTGGCATGACGGAGCGATTTCCTCATGCCCGAACGTTCCGGCAGCGCGAGGAGGGTATGGGGATGTCAGAGAAAGAAACGCGGCAAAGCACAACAATACGGGCAGCGACCGGCGGACCGTCAATCGACACGACTGCGCGAGCGGTCTCCGGCCGATTACGGATCGGAACGATTCGCCCCCAGCGTGCACGTCGTTGGTCGCCCCTCCTTACGCTGGCTGCATTCGTCGCCTGCCTGCCGCTAGCCGCATCCGCTGCCCAGGCGGTCACTGTCGGCAACGATGAAGTGGACTTCATCGCTGTTCGCTACAACTATCCTACTTCCGGAAAGTCGACCTGGTACTACACCGTCCTCTCGGGAAGCGGCCCAGCCATCAGCCATGTTACGTTCGCGCTCAACCTGAACTGTATGGACGTGCTCGACTCCGGCACCTGGGGGCCGTCCCAAGACAATCTCAATTCCGGTGGCGGCTCGCCCACGACGGGAAATGATCCGACTACAAACCTCACTGGAGTGAAGTTCGACCAGGGCTTCAGCGGCGGCCAGAGCCGCAATTACTACTTCACCGTCGACGGCAATTATGGAGTCGAGTCGATCACCGTGGCAACCAAAGCCGGTCCCGGCTTCGATTCCGCCTCGATCTCGGGCCCCTCGCCGTCGTGTGCGGTGCCAACCGCAACCTTTACGCCGTCATCGACGCCGACGCGCACATCGACAGCGACCTCGACACCTACGCGAACGCCAACCCACACGCCGACCAACACCCGAACGAACACGCCAACGCGGACGGCCACCGCCACTGCGACCAACACGCCGACCCAAACCCCCACCAATACACCGACGCATACCGCCACGGCGACGCCCACCGTCGTCGACTTCGGCGATGCCCCAGATCCTACCTACCCGAGTCTGCTCAGCAGCGACGGCGCCCGCCATGTACTCGGCACCGCTGTGTACCTGGGTGCGTGCGTCGACGCCGACGCCAACGCGAATCAGAATTCCAGTGCGATGGGCGATGACACCACCATCTCGAGCCCGACCTTCGGCACCTGCGCCGTCAACGGCGACGACGAGGATGGCGTGGTCTTCAGTGGCAGCCCCGTGCAGGGCGACCCACTCGGCATCGTCGTCACGGCGAATTCGGCCTGTAATCTGAGCGTCTGGATCGACTGGAACGGCGACGGTGATTGGAATGACGCAGGCGAACAGATCTTCGCCGACGAGTCCATGACAGCTGGCGCAAACAATTTGAACGTCTTGGTTCCGGCCGACGCAGCAGCCGGCGCGACCTATGCGCGCTTCCGCTGTTCGACCGCTAGCGGTCTACTTCCCACTGGCGAGGCGAGCGACGGCGAGGTCGAAGACTACCGCCTGCTGGTCTTTGCGCCGACACCAACGCCTACCAGTACGCCGACAAATACCGCAACTGCGACCCCGACCCACACGCCGACGTCGACCGCAACTCCGACTCAAACGCCAACCAGCACGGCGACCAACACCCGAACGAGCACGCCCACGCACACGGCCACCTTCACTCCGACGCACACGGCCACCTCGACCCCCACGAGCACACCGACGCATACCGCGACCGCGACGCCGACCGTCATCGACTTCGGCGACGCCCCGGATCCCAACTACCCGAGCCTGCTCGCCGACGACGGTGCGCGCCACGTTCTCGGATCGGGTGTCTACCTCGGCGCTTGCGTCGATGCCGACAGCGATGCCGCCCAGGGCGCGAGCGCGATGGGCGACGATACGGCTGGCTCGAGCCTGACGTTCGGCACCTGCGCGGTCGCCGGCGATGACGAAGACGGCGTCGCGTTCAGCGGCAGCCCGGTACGGGGCGATCCGCTCGGCATCACCGTCACATCCAGCGCCGTGTGCAACCTGAGCGCCTGGATCGACTGGAATGGCGATGGCGATTGGAATGACGCAGGCGAACAGATTTTCACCGACCTACCCCTCACGGCTGGAACGAACGTTCTGAACACGCCCGTGCCGTCGGACGCCGCCACCGGCACGACCTACGCGCGCTTCCGCTGTTCGACCGACAGCGGGCTTCTCCCCACGGGTGAGGCCAGTGACGGTGAAGTCGAAGACTACCGTCTACTGGTCGTCGCGCCGACGCCGACGCCGACCAGCACGCCGACGAAAACCGCGACGGCGACGGCAACGCATACGCCGACTCAGACACCGACCAATACGCCGACCAACACGGCAACCCCGACACCTACGAACACCCCGACACACACGGCTACCTCGACGCCCACCAACACAGCGACGCCGACCCGCACAGCCACCCCGACCAACACGGCTACCCCAACCGCGACCGCAACCGTCGTCGACTTCGGCGACGCGCCGGATCCCGACTACCCGACCCTGCTCGGTAGCGATGGCGCCCGTCACGTCCTCGGCGGACCGATCTACCTCGGCAGCTGCGTCGACAGCGAATCCAACGCCTCTCAAAGTGCCAGCGCCATGGGCGACGATACCGCCTTCGGCAGCTTCGTCACCGGTATATGTGCCGTTGCCGGCGATGACGAAGATGGAGTCTCGTTCAGTGGCAATCCCGTCCAGGGCGACCCGCTCGGCATCACCGTCACCGCCAACACCGTGTGCAACCTGAGCGCCTGGATCGACTGGAACGGCGACGGCGACTGGGACGACGCTGGCGAACAGATCTCCGCCGATACTCCCCTCGCCGCCGGCGCCAACATCCTCGGCACGAACGTTCCCGCGAATGCCGCAATTGGCTCGACCTACGCCCGCTTCCGCTGTTCGAGCGACACCGGGCTCCTGCCGACCGGCGAGGCGAGCGACGGTGAGGTCGAGGACTATCGCTTGATGGTCACCGCACCGACACCCACGCCCACCAGCACCCCGACGAACACGCCGACCCGTACAGCTACGTCAACGCCAACCAACACCCCAGTGCCAACCAACACCCCGGTGCCGACCAATACGCCGACGCGCACTGCGACGGCCTCGCCGACCAACACCAATACCCCGGTGCCGACCGTAACCGCTACGTTCACACCGACGAACACGCCGCTGCCAACGAATACGCCAACCCACACCGCAACGGCCTCGCCGACCAACACCAATACCCCGGTGCCGACCGCAACCGCGACGTTCACAGCGACGAACACGCCGCTGCCGACCGACACGCCGACACCGGTGACAACACCGACCAACACCGCAACCCCAACGGCAACGGCGACGCCGCCGGCGGGTTGCCTCGTCGACCCCCTCGGTGCAGCCGCCGGCTTCAACCTATTCGTCTTAGGCGATGCGAACCTGACCAGCAGCGACATCACGGGCAAAGCCGCGGTCTGCGGCAATGCCAACCTGCTCAACTACTCCGTCGGCGACGCCATTGTCGGCATCGATGACGTACTCGTGGTCGGCGGCAACCTCACCTTCCAGACCGGCACCGTCCACGGCAACGCCACCTATGGGGGCAGTGCGACGTTCTCGAGCGTCAACGTCTCCGGCACGGCGACCCAGTCCACCCCGCTCGATTGCGCCGCCACCAGCGCCGATCTGCTCGCATTGTCGGCCAATCTCTGCGGCCTTTTGCCGACGGGCTCCACCCAACTCCTCTTCGGTACCTTGACGTTCACCGGCAACCAAACGCCGGTCAACATCTTCACCGTGACCGCCGCCGACCTCGACGCGGCCAATACCATCAAGTTCGTCGTGCCGGTCGGCTCGACTGTCCTGGTCAACGTCGTCGGCAGCCCGGCGATCTTGAACAACGCCGGGTTCCAACTCGGCAACGCGACCAACGACGCACTGATGCTGAACTTCTGCGACGCGACCGCGCTCCAGATCAACGCCATCGGCGTCCCGGGCACCATCCTCGCGCCCCGGGCCGACGTCACCTTCAACAACGGCGAAATCTTCGGCACCCTGATCGCCGGTACGATGACGGGTGGTGGGCAGTTCCACGAGAACCTCTTCGACGGCTGCGTCGGGCCGCAAACCACTCCAGCCGTCCCCACTGCGACTCCGCCCACGACGACGCCCACGGCTCCGGCACCGACCAACACGACGGGTCCGACGAACACGCCAGCGCCGACCAATACGCCGGCACCCACGAACACCCCGGTTCCGCCGACCGCGACGCCAGACCTCAGCGCCTGCCTCGACACCCCGCTCGGCGTCGCGTCCGATTACAACGTCTTCCTATTCGGAGGCGCGAGCCTCGCGGGCAGCGACACCGAAGGCCGCTTCGCTGCCGGCGGTAATGTATCGCTCCAGGGCTACAGCGTCGGCAGCAAGCTCGTGGGGATCAGCAACGCCCTTATCGTAGGCGGCAACATCACCTTCAGCGCCGGATCCGTAAAGGGCAATCTCGTTTACGGCGGTTTCGCCAACCTGAGCCAGAACGTCAACGTTACCGGTACGCTAGCCCAGGGGACGCCGATCGACTTCGTCGCCGCAGCCAGCGCACTCGAAGCCACATGCGCCACCCTGGCATCGGCTCCGATCACCGGCACGACGACGTTCGAGTTCGGCGTCCTACGCCTGACCGGCACCAATCCGGTGACCAACGTATTCGCCGTCTCCGCGGCCGATCTAGCCAACGCCAATACCATCGCTTTCACCATTCCGGCGGGAGCCACCGCGCTCGTCAACGTCTACGGCAGCGGCACATTCGACATGTCCTACATGGGATTTTCGATGGGCAGCACGGACGCACAGGACGTCCTGTTCACGATGTGCGACGCCGACTCGCTGACGATGGCCGGCATCGGCGTCATGGGCAGCATCCTCGCCCCAGCGGCCGACGTCGACTTCCGCAATGGTCAACTCAACGGGACGCTGATCGCCGCATCGCTGACCGGCACGGGCGAGCCGCACGACTTCCCCTTCGGCGGCTGCCTCGACCTTCCGTAAAGTCTCTCCCCAGAGACTGCGCCGCCGCCGTCCGCTTCTCGGGCGGCGGCGGCGGCAGGATACAGCACTCTCCCCCGACCGCCCGACTCAACCCGCCAGCGCCTGCGCGTCGATCACCGGCTCGTCCGCCTCCGGAGCGCGACCCGCCAGGTACTCACTGTAAACGTAGCCCAGGAACCGCTCGACACCGTGGATGACGAACGTCGTCCGCAGCGACGGAAAGATTTCGAACGCGTGCTGCGCGCCGCGGATCTCGGCGTAGGCGACCGGATTGCGCGATAGCTTTTTGAGGGTCGCATAGAAGTGGCGCGCCTCCTCCACTGGCACGAGCGTGTCCTTGTCGCCGTGGATGACGAAGAACGGTGGCGCGTCGGCGTGCACGCGGCTGAGCGGCGACGCCCTGTCGTACGCCTCCTGCGCCTCGTGCAGCGCCGCCTTCATGACGCGCTTTTCGAGCAGCTCAGCGAGCCCCCCGTGGTGGTAGACGCCGTGGCGATCGGTGAAATCGTAGACACCGTAAAACGGCACGCAAGCGCGCACGCTGGTATCGACCTGCTCGAACCCCGGTTGCAGCGCCGGATCGTTGGCGGTCAATGCCAACAGCGATGATAGGTGTCCGCCGGCAGAGCCGCCGGTGGCGACGACGAAGTCGGGGTTGGCACCATGCTCCGCGCCGTGCTCATGGATCCACTTGATCGACCGCTTGAGATCGATGAGGTGATCCGGGAACGTCGCATGCGGGCTCAGACGGTAATCGACACTGACGCAAACCCAGCCACGCGCTGCCATCTGCATCATCAGCGGGATGCCTTGCTCGTTCTTGCTGCCGAGGATCCAGGCTCCGCCATGCACCTGCAAGAGAACCGGACAGTTCTTGCGGCCGTCGCGCGGCTTGTAGACATCGAGCTTGAGGTCGATGCCCCCGGCGTGGCCGTAGACGATATTGCGCACCTTCGCGACTTCGGGATGACGCACGGGAATGGGCACGAGCAATTGCCGCCAGTCGACCTCAGGCGCCATCCGTACCTGGATTGCGGGCGCGATGCGGCCGCGGTAATCGGATCCGAATGCGTCGAGGAGCGCGCTCTCGACGACATGCTCGGCGGTTCGCGCCCGCGCGTAGCAGGCCCCAAGGCCCAACCACGACACCAGAGTGATGGCGAGCGCAAGCTGTCCGGGCCACGATCCGAGCGCGCCGGCTGCAACGAAGCCCGCCGTGAGAAGTGCCTGCCAGGCGATGTGATGCAACGCCAGCTCGGTGGTGAGCCAACCCGCGAAGAAGCTGGCCGTCGAGCGGCGCGGCCCGGCGTAGACAGGATTGAACGCGTTGTAGGTGAACCAGGCTCCGATCAGCGCTCCCGTCAGGAACAACCAAGCGAGCATCGACTCAACCTTCCTTCTTCTCGGTCGTTTGGATGACCTCGTGGATCTCGAGGACGTTCGGCCCGGCAAACATCTCCGCCGGCGGGCGGTTGCTGTGGGCGATGCGAAACGATTCGCTGCGGGTCCATGCCCAGAAATCCTGCTCGCTCTCCCAATACGTCTGAACCAGGTAATAGCCTTGCTCGGTGGATTCGACCCATGCGCCGCTGCCGTGGTCGAAACGCCGCTGCACGGGGCGGAGGATGAGGTTCTTGATGAACCCGGGTGACTGATCGATCAGGTGCGCGCGCTTGCGAAAGCGATCCTCGAAGTCCGCTTCGTGGCTCTGCGCGACCGGGATTCGGTTGGTGACGACGAATGCCATGATTCCTCCTGGTTTTGTTTGCTGAGAAGCGCCGCGAGACGCTTCGTCTGTCGGTTGTGCGCCGCCCCACAATGGTTCGGCGCGATGCCCTGAGTGCTCCAGCACGAGAGCGCGCACCCGCGCAGCATAGGCGGCGCGATGCGCCGGAGTCGCGCAGGATGCATCGCGCAGCCAAGCCCGCTCGGCCAGAGGCAGCGCCTGCCACTCCTTCAAGTGGAGCTTGATGCCGGCCAGGTCGAGATTGCGGCGCACCGCCTGCGGCATCCACTCCAACGACTCCTGTTTCGACTCGGACTCATCCATCCTCGCATCAACCCTCTTCGCTTCGCTCGCCGCTCCGCTTGCGCCGGGGCTGCACATCGGGGCACAAAGCATCTCTAATACCCGCAGGGAGGTCGACGTGAAAGCTGCTGTTCTCGTCCGTCATGGCGCTGCCGACACCGCGTTCGAAATGCGCGAACTGCCCGATCCCGAGCCGGCCGTGGGCCAGGTTCGCATTGCCGTCGACACCTTCGGCCTCAACTTCGCCGACGTCTCGGCGCGCCGCGGCACCTATCGCGACGCACCGCCACTGCCCTCGGTCATCGGCTACGAGGTCGTCGGCCGGGTGGATCGGCTCGGCGCCGGGGTCGAGGATCTGCGCGAAGGGCAGCGCGTCGCGGCACTGACGCGCTTCGGCGCCTATGCGACGTTGGCGCTCACCGACGCGCGCGCGGCCGTGGCGATTCCCGACGATATGGAGGACGCGGTCGGAGCGGCACTGCCGACCCAGGGTTGCACCGCGTTTTTCGCGGCCGAAGAGATGGTGCGGCTCCATCCCGGTGATCACGTCCTCGTGCAAGCAGCCGCAGGTGGCGTCGGCTCGTTGCTGGTGCAACTCGCCAAGCGGCGCGGCTGCGTCGTGTACGGCACCGCCGGCTCCGACGACAAGCTCGACCTGCTCCGCAAGCTCGGCGTCGACGTGGCGATCAACTACCGTAAGAACGACTTCTGCGACGTGATCCGCGCCGCGCGCGGCGACGACGGAATCGACGTCATCTTCGACTCCCTCGGCGGCGACGCGGTCCGACGCGGTATGAAGCTGCTCGCCGCCGGCGGACGGATGGTGTGTTTCGGTGCGGCGTCGCATGCCGGCGGCGGAGGCATGGCGCCCCAGATTCTCAAGGACCTCAAGTTCGTCGCTTCGTTCGGCTTTCCCCATCCGATTCCGCTGCTGATGAATTCGAAGTCGATCATCGGCATCAACATGCTGCGCCTTTCGGATCAACGACCCCTCGTTCTCAAGCGCTGTCTCGAGAACGTAGTCGCGCTCGCCCTCGATGGAACCCTGACCCCGATCGTCGGCGGCCGCTACCCTGCTTCACAGCTCGCCGAGGCACATGCCTTCCTCGAAGGCCGGGGCTCGATGGGCAAGCTCGTCATCACCTGGGAATGAGCGATGCGCTTGCCGATCGGCATCGAGGGCATCGTCCTTCGGCCGTTCCGCGACGACGACGGTCCGGGCCTGCTACGCTACGCCAACAACCGTAACGTCTCGCGCAACCTGCGTGACGCCTTTCCCTTCCCCTACACAGCAGAGCATGCGGCTGCCTGGCTCACGCACGCCAATGACGACTCGGCGGAACGCAGCTTCGCCATCGCCACGGCAACCGAGGTCATCGGCGGGCTCGGGTTCAAGCGCGAGTTCGACGTCCACCGCTCGAGCAACGAAGTCGGCTACTGGCTCGGCGAACCCTTCTGGGGACGCGGCATCGCGACTGCGGCGCTGCGAGCCGCAACCCAGTGGGCCTTCGCCGAACTCGACGTCATCCGCTTGTGGGGCGGGGTCTTCAGTTCGAACCGTGCTTCGTGCCGCGTACTCGAAAAGGCAGGCTACGAATATGAAGGTACGCTGCGCCGCGGTGTGATCAAGGACGGCGTCATCCTCGACCAAATCGTCTATGCTTCATTCAAGCCGTTCGCCCAATCGCCGGTGCGCGCCTGAGGCGCCGAACATCCTCTCAGCGATCGAGAAAATCCGCCCGCTCTGCGGCGACGAACGTCGCGCGAACCTTGGCGAAGTCGGCTGCCGAAAACGGCTTGAAGGCAGCATCGCCGCGCTCCCGCCAGAAGATCTGCTCGTCCGGAAGACGACGGCGATCGAAGTACACGGCTTTGAGATGCCGCACTAGAACCTTCTGAGTCTCGGTGTACTGGAAATCGTCGACGAGGCGGACATAGTCCGGGAACCACTTGCGGTCCATGCTACCGCCGTCGACTTGTCCCTCGCACCAGGCGAAGAACGCCTTCGGATCGAACGCCACACCTTCGTGCATCTTCACTGCCGCCATGACGAGTTCGTCGGAGACGGCGCACGGTACGCCGTAGGCGACCGCTAGCGAAATGTCCGGATGCTCCGAGATCATGCGGCCGACCTGACCCGCGGAGAAGTTCTCACCGTCCTTGCGGATCCAGTCGTCGGTGCGGCCGTCGAAGAAGAGATAGCGCTTGTCGTCGCGGTGCAGGATGTGGCCGAGATCGCCCGAGTGGTAGATACCGTCGCGGTACTTGCTGGTGTTGGCGTCGGGGTTGTCGAAGTATCCTTGGAAAAGCGCCGTGTCGGGCGCGACGCGACAGATCTCGCCGACGGCCTTTTCGTAGTTCGCGATCTTGGCGTCGGCTGCGAGTTCCGCCGGGGCGCATTCGCGCCCCTGCTCGTCGAGGATCTTGACGTTCGGGTCGGTGATTTCGCCGACACACCCGCGCGGGTCGCCTTTGCGGCGGAAGGTGCTGATCGCCGCTTCGGTCGACCCGTAGAGTTCGTACATGTCCTCGAGACCGAGCCAGTCGACGAAGCGGTCGATGTCGGGCGGCGCGGCGCCATTGCCAACGGCGAAGCGCAACTTGTTGTCGGGATGGTTGGTGACGGCGGCGCGGATCTTCTCAATGTCACCCCCGTATTCCTTTTCGATCGCAGCGAGCACGTAGTGCACAGGTTCGCCGACGTAGTTCCAGAAGGTCACGCCGTAACGGAAGCAGTCGGAGACGAACTGGCTGGCGCTGAACCGTTCGCGTACGCCCATCGCACCGCCGACCCAGAACGAGGGCATGAACCCGACGAAGATCGCATTGGAATGAAACAACGGCATGCACGCGTAGCCGACGGTATCGCTGTCCATGCCGATGTTACCCGAGACCACTGCGCCGATCAGGCACAGCTTCATGTGGTTGTTGTTGATTCCCTTTGGCAGGCCGGTCGTGCCCGAGGTGTAGATCACCATCAGGTTGTGGTCGGGCTGGACATCGACGGCAGGTGCGTCGAGCGACGTACCGGTCGGACCAACCTCGGCATCGAGGCAGCGCCGCAGGTCGACGGCCGCATCGACTCGGCCCTGACCGGTGGGAAGGACGAGGATATTCTCGGGTGCGACAGACGTCAGCTCGCCGCGGATGCGGTCGAGTTCGGGCACCAGCTTTTCGTCGACGACCAGCACCCGCGCGCGCGACTGGTTGACGACACCGGCGAGAACGTCGCCGCGCAGACCGGTATTGATCCCGAACAGGGTATGGCCACCATAGGCGCAGCCGCCGTAGAGCGACAGAAGCTCGAGGTGGTTCTCGAGGAACATCGCTACGTGACCGGGTCGGTTGTCGTCGACCTTGCCCAGTCGCCGGCCGAGGAAGTGAGCCATGCGCACACATTCATCGCGGTACTGGCGGTAGGTCCAGCGCCGGTCGCCGTGCATCAGCAGGTTCTTGTTCTCCGTCAGCGGATGTTGGGCGCGCGCCTCGATCTGGTCGCGCAAAGTCAGCGGTGCATCGATCTTGGGAACTTCTGCCACGGTGGCCTCCTGTGGACGTTTGACTGCCGCCCGGCGCGTCGCGCCGCGAGCGGCTTTCCTGCTCATATCTCTACAGTACGCGCAAGATCCATCAGCAGACCGCTCAGACTCGCAGCAGACCGCTCGGACTCGTCGGACGAGTCTGACGCGTCGGACGGATCTGAACGGTCTGACGAGTCCGACTGGTCCGCAGCAACGCGAACAGGTAAGAATGGCAGTGTGATTCCCGCTCCATTGAAAATTGGGTCCCTCGAACTCGAAACGCCGGTATTGGCTGCGCCGATCGCCGGGTTCACGGACCACACCTTCCGCAGCGTCGTGCGCGAGTTCGGCGGTTGCGGACTGATCTTCACCGAGATGGTCTCCGCCGGCGGCTGGGTCGGCGGCCACATGCCGCCGGCGCGCCTCGATGGTGTCGTCGGCGAAGCGCGACCGCTCGGCGTGCAATTGTGGGACCGCGACCCCGACATGATCGAAGAAGCGGCGCGGCGACTGCGCGATTATCAAGTATCGGTAATCGACCTCAACTTCGGCTGCCCGAAGCGTCGCATCATGGGCAAACAGGCCGCCGGAGCAACGTTGATGCGCGATCCGAAGACCGTGGGGAAGCTCGTCGCAGCCGCCGTACGCGGCGCCGGCGACATCCCGGTCACCGCAAAGATGCGACTCGGCCCGGACCTCGAGACGCTGACAGCGCCGGAGGTTGCGCGCGCCGCGGAAGCCAACGGAGCTCGAGCGGTGACGGTGCACGGTCGCACCGCCAACCAGAACTACGGCGAGCCCTGCCACCACGAGCGCATCCGCGCGGTCGTCGAGGCCGTGTCGATTCCGGTCATAGCCAACGGCGATGTCGCCGACGCCGCATCGGCGCTGCACACGCTCGCGCGTACCGGCGCTGCCGGGGTGATGATCGCACGCGAAGCACTGACCCGCCCCTGGGTCTTTCGCGAGATCACGGCAGCGCTGGCCTGCCTGCCGGTGCCGGAGCCGCCGACGATGGAGGAGCAGCAGGACCTGTTGCTCCGCCATCATGCGGCGATGGTCGAGCGGCTCGGTGATGAACGCGGCACTGTGCTGATGCGGAAGTTCGCCGTGCGCTACCTGAGTGGCGTGCCCGGGGCACGGGTGTTGCGCGACGCGTTGGCGCGGGCGGCGAACCGCGCCGAGTTCCATGAGGTCGTCGCTTCTTTCGCGGTCGACCCGGACGCCGCGCAACTGCGTTCGCATGGCCGCTACGAGCGCCATTGTAGCAACGACGACGCCAGCATCTTGCGGGCGGTCGTCTGATTCCTCGCGCCCTCCCTGCGCTTCGCCACTCGCGCCGAGACGCGAGCGGTCGCCAACCCGTCGCCCGCTATCGCGGCCGTGGGAAGCGACGGTTCGAGCCTTGTCGCTTCTGCACAGCAGCGCCGCAACGAACTCTCTGAAGGGTCCCAACGCACTTCGGCATATGCCTTGCCGCATACTGTGCCTTGCATCATACTGCCTTCGATATCCTCGGATAACCGTAGGGATCGTGTGTCGAGGTCGGTCCGAGAACCGACATGCCTTGGGCGCACGCTGCCGACGCGGTCGCACCGAGGTCGAACCGATCAACGTGCTTGCGGGCACAGACATGGAGTCGAGAGAATGCAGAAGATCGCTAAGGTCGTCGCGGGCGTCGTGGCGATGGCGTCTTGCGCCGGCGAACCGGCCGAGGGAGCCGACGGGTTCGCATCGTTCATCAGTCCAGTGACGAACTTCACCAACTTCGAAGATCCGCGGGCAACGACGGAAGTCAGGCCGATCTTCATGTTTCACGACCTCGCCAACGACTTCGTCGGCGGTGGCGGCGAGGCCTACTTGCTCGCGGTGCAGTTGCGCTTCGCGCTGACCGAGCGCTTGGCACTGATCGCGACCAAAGACGGTTACGTTTGGCTGCGGCCGAACGACGAGATCCCGGGTGCCGTCACGCACGACGACGGCTTTGCCAATCTCGCGTTCGGTGCGAAGTACGCGATCGTCTACGACGTCGAAGACCAACGCATTGCGACACTCGGGTTGCGCTATGAGGTGCCGTCGGGCGACGCCCAGGTGCTGCAGGGCAAGGTGTTCCGGATCGACGGCGTCGACGACCGGGGCAAGGGCGTACTCAATCCGTTCCTGTCGACCGGGTTTGGCTTCGGCGACTTCCACTTCCTGAGCTATACAGGGGTGCGCGCGGCACTCGACGACGTCGACTCGTCGTTCTTCGATATGTCGCTGCACGGTGACTACCAGGTGGGCAATCTCTTTCCGCTCCTCGAGGTCAATTGGGTCCAGACGATCAGCGACGGCGAAAGGCTGCCTCTCGGCGGCGAGGGCTTCGACCTGCTGAACCTCGGAACGACGAACGGTGCGGGCAAGGGCGTGGTTACAGCCGCAGTGGGTGCGCGCTACCGCGTTGCGCAGTTCGAGGCGATCGAAATCGACCTCGGCACGGCCGTGGAGTTTCCGCTCACCGACCGCGAGGATCTGTTCGGCTTCCGGCTTTCATCGGACTTCATCGTACGCCTGCGGTGAAGCGGCGACGGGGGACGTGCGCCCGCCACTGCAGCGGCGGGCGCACGTTCGTTGGGCAGCGATTGGCGCTCGACAAACAAACGTTTGTTTGCGCATGGTCTCCGGGCCAATTCGACGCGGAGGTGAGCCCTATGGACTTCAACATTCTCGACCCGACCTTCTACGCCAACGACCCCCACCCCGCCTATGCCTGGTTGCGGGATAACGAGCCGGTCGCGTGGGACGACACCAATCAGGCATGGCTCCTCTCCAAGTACGCCGACGTCGCGTTCGCCTCCAAGAACCCCAAGCTCTTCTGCTCGGGCAATGGCGTCATGGTCGACTCGGACATGCCCATCTCCATCGTCACGATGGACGACCCCGACCACACCCTCATGCGTGGACTCGTCAGCCGCGGCTTCACCCCGCGTATGGTCGCACCCCTCGAGGACAAGATCCGCGATCTCGCGCGCACCTCGATCGATGCGATCGCTCCGCAAGGCGCGTGTGACTTCGTCAAAGCCATCGCCGTGCCGATCCCGCTCATGGTGATCGCCGAAATGATCGGCATCCCGCGCGAGGACCGCCACGCGTTCTGGCACTGGTCGGATACGATGATCGCCGCTGCCGGCCAGTACGACAACGCCGAGATTCTCGAAAAGGCGACGCAGGCCTATATCGAGTACGCCGCCTACCTCAATGCGATCTTCACCGACCGGCGCCACAATCCGCGCAACGACATCGTCAGCGCGTTGCTCGTGGCCGAAGGCGACGGGCGCCTGAATCGCGACAAAGCGGCTCTCGAAGCCGACGAGTTGATCCAGTTCATGACGCTCTTGCTGGTCGCCGGCAACGAGACGACGCGCAATGCCATCAGCGGTGGCTTGCTCGCCTTGATCGAGCACCCCGAGCAACTCGAAAAACTGCGCGCGAACCCGCAGTTGCTGGCGCTCGCCGCCAACGAGATCGTCCGTTGGGTCTCGCCGATCATCGGCTTCCGGCGTACCGCGACGCGCGCCATCGAGCTGCGCGGGCGCACCATCCGCGCCGGCGACAAGGTCGTGTTGCTCTACCAGTCGGCCAACCGCGACCCCGAGGCATGGAATGATCCGGAAAGCTTCCGGGTCGATCGCGAAACCAACGATCACCTCGCCTTCGGCATCGGTACGCACTTCTGCCTCGGCGCCAATCTGGCACGCCAGGAGATTCGCATCGTCCTCGAAGAAACCCTATGGCGCCTGCGCGACATTCGCCTCAATCCAGAGTCGGAGCCCAAGCGTGTCAGTTCGCCGCTGGTCTACGGGCTCGACAGCATGGAGATCGTCTTCACCCCGGAAACGCAGCCGCAACGCGCCGCGTCGGCCTGAGTTTCAACCGATCACGCGCAGCGCGCCGCAGCGCACGGACCAAACCGCCGGCGCTGACGCAAACGTCTCTCCGTCCAGATCGAAGGGAGGCAGCCGCTCCAGCGGCTCGAGGCGTATCTCACGCCCACGGCAATAGTGCACCTCGCCGTTGGCGAGGTGCGTCCCGCGGTAGACCTGGGGCAATCGTAACAACAGGCGCAGGGTACCGATCGCCGGAATGACGACGACCTCGGCAAGCCCGTCATCGAGTACGGCGCGCGGCGCGATCTGCATGCCGCGGCCGAACGTCGCTCCATTGGCGACCGCCAATAGAAAAACCCTGCCCTCGAACCAAGGTTGCCCGTCGACGATCACACGGCAGCACGCGGGCTCGTAGCGACCGAGCGCCCGCAACGTCGCGCTCAGATAAGCCAACGCGCCGCGCTGCGGCATGGCGTTGACCATCTCGTCGACGAGTCCCGAAAGTCCAGCAGAGGCAACATTGATCACGAAGCACGTACGGCCGTCGTCGGTGCGCATTTCGAGCACGTCGATGTGGCGTGCTTGGCCGTTGAGTATGCGCTCCAGCCCGCTGCGCGGATCGCGGGCCAGGCCCAGGCTGCGCGCCAGGTCCGAGCCGGTGCCCGCAGGGATGATCCCGAGATCGACGCGGCCGCCACAGCCCTCGGTGAGAATGGCGTTTGCAGCGAGGTGTACCGATCCATCGCCGCCGACGACGATCACACGCTCGGTGCCCGCGCGCAGCTGTTCGACGAGCGCGCGCCGTGCGTCGGCCGGAGCCGAAGCCGCGACGAGACAGGCATTTTCGAGTCCGACAGCGCCTGCCGCAGCGGTCCGCCAGATGGCCTCGGCTCGGCCGGAAGCGGCTGCATAGTTGACGACGATGGTCGTGTGCATCGGCACGCTACGCCGAGCGCCTCGACGCCACGGACACGTTCGCGAGACGACGAACCCCAAGCTCCTTCAGGAGTTGCAGCGTGTGCGGCATCAGCCACGACTCGGACATCCGGTTCGACCACTCGAACGCCGGAATGGCAGCGCCAGACCGACGCGGCACGACGTCGCGGACGGCGGAGCGCGGTCCCGCCGCAGCGCAGCGGTCGTGCTGTGCGAGCAGGCCAGGTTCCTCACGCAACCCCATCGCCCGACATATGGCCGCGACCGTTGCCTTGGGATCGCGAACCAAGTCTTCGAAATGGATCGTCAGCTGTTGCTCCGGGGCTACCGTTCCGAGAAAGCGACGGAAGTTCTGGTTCTGGCGCGCCCATTTCGACTCACGTTTGCGCATCAACGCCTCGCGCGAACCGTTGATCCGGCGGATGGCGCCGGTCAAGGGTGCGAGTAAGCGCCGGTGCAACCCCGCTTGCGCGGCGCGGTGGCGCTTCTCGTCGTCTTTGCCGCGGAGGTCTGCGTCGACCACGCCGAGCGGATGGCGAAGGATGCGCAGATAGAACGGCAACAGCGGGCGCGAGCGTTCGAGGCTCGAGAGTTCATTGCCGTAGGCCGACGTCTTGTCGACCAGGATTCCCTCGGCAGTCATGTAGTCGAACAATTTTCGGTAGACTTCGGCCGCCTCGCGCGTGGCGAGCATCGCGTCGAGTTCCTCGCTGCTCTTCGGGTGACCGACGAGGTCGAAGAACTCGAGCAAGCTGGCGATCGCCGCTGGTTGCTGCGCGCGCCACGCATCGTAGTCGAGGTAGCGCAGCAAGAAGAGATTCGCCGGCGTCACCAGGCGACTGTGGCAGCCGAGCGTGTCGCGAACGAGCGTCGCGCCCGAACGTTCGGAACTCAGGATGAGGAGCAAACGCGACTCCGGGCGCTGTGCCCACGGGACATGATCGGAATCCATCTCGAAACCTCCGCAACGCCGCGGGATAGCACGCTCCCGCCGCGACCGGAAGGCACCGCGCCCGGAGTCGGGGTCGCTCACTTGCGCGCGAACAGCGCAATGCTGGTCACACCGCGCAGGAACTCACGCGCCTGCGCAGCGGTGACGCCCGCGCGTTCGATCGTAGCGCGGACCTGGGGATCGTCGACGGAGACCAGGTCGCCGAAGCACTTCTCGCCATCGACCCGGACTTCCTGGAAGCCTGCGTCGCGAACGGTTTGCAGGTAGCGTGCACGCTGGCTCGCACCGCCGATACAGCCGATGTAGGTTTCGACGACACCGCGCAGCGCCGCAGGCAGTTCGGAATCGAGGACGATGTCGGAGACCTGCAGGCGACCACCGGGGCGCAACACGCGGTACGCTTCGCGGAAGACTTTGTCCTTCTCGGGCGACAGGTTGATCACGCAATTCGAGAGAATGACATCGACGCTCTCGTCGCCGATGGGTAGGGCCTCGATGGTTCCCATGCGGAACTCGACGTTGGCGAAGCCGCCGCGTTCGGCGTTGGCGCGCGCTTTGTCGAGCATCGCATCGGTCATGTCGACGCCAATCACGTGGCCGCTCTCGCCGACCTGACGCGCCGCGAGGAACGCGTCCATTCCGGCGCCGGAGCCGAGATCGACGACGACCTCACCGGGTCGCAATCCGTCGATCGCAGTCGGGTTGCCGCAACCGACGCCGAGATTGGCGCCGGTGGGGACGGCCGCGAGTTGTTCATCGCTGTAGCCGATCCTGCGGCCGATCTCGTCGACGGCTGGATCTGCGCTGCCGCAGCAGCTCGAGGACGTTTCGGCCACGCGCGTGTAGCCCTGGCGTACCATGGCGCGAACGCTTTCGGCGTCGCGCTCGAGGGATGTAGTCATCACGTTCTCCGGAGTCCCGCCGCAGCGTTCGGCGACGGGCGGGCTCGGCGTCCCCTAGCAACCTTTGCTGCTGGGGACGCAGGTGGACAACAGACGGCGACGACGGTGCGCAACGCTTCGACGAGTCCCTCGAAGCGAGCGAGCACGCCGGGACCGTCGATCTCGAAGAAAGCGTGCCGGCCGCTCTTTTCGCGGCGCACGATGCCGGCGTCATGCAGTTGGGCGAGGTGACGCGAGAC
>Ga0163153_10002837_pt1 | contig 24232 bp, 22 predicted proteins | sample OliLakLV19MP6IB1_FD_148629 | JGI IMG/M metagenome (GOLD analysis project Ga0163153, IMG submission 148629) | Freshwater microbial mat bacterial communities from Lake Vanda, McMurdo Dry Valleys, Antarctica - Oligotrophic Lake LV.19.MP6.IB-1 | ecosystem: Environmental > Aquatic > Freshwater >...
TCTCGTGACCGGCCTTTATTGCCGCCCTCACGAGCTGCTCAGGCATGTCTAGCTCGTTTACCGACGCTTTGAGGTGGTCGCCTTGCATAAAAAGACCCCCCCGGTCGTTCAAATCGGAGGGGCCTTGGAGAGAGAGGCAAGAGAACCGGAATCACCACGCTGTTTCGTGCTACTCAGTTGCGGCGTCAGCAACAAAAACTTCGTCCTCAGACGTAACTAGCAGGGTGACCGAGCCAAACCCTGCCTGAACCTCGCCGCCGATAAGAACCGCCAACCACGTCCCCGGCTCGATCTCTATGAGATCGACATCTCTAATTTCGTCAGAAATGACCACAAGCCGCAGAGTTGCATCAACCGCAGCATGTACAAACACAACAGGAACTAGATCGCCTAATTCGATGCTGGAGGCGTCGATCGTGACCGCCAGCGTTCGCGCCGTTGTCTTCGTGTTGCACGCGACAAACAAATCTTGTTGAGCCTTGTTACACGCTTCTCGTTGCTCTTTGTCGCTGATCGAGTTCGGCCACGTTTCCTTGCACTTCTTTAGCCCCTTGGTCAATTGTTCAAAGCACTTGTCCCACTGGCTTTCAGTTGGTGGTGGGAAAAAGATTGGCCGAGGAACCGGCTTACCTCGCTGAACGTGGTTTCCAGGCTGCGAGGCCGCCCCGATGGCGATCATGGCGCAAGACGCGAAAACCGTGAGAGAGAGAGAGAACGCGCGAGAGAACATCATAAAACTTCTCCTAAATGTGAGACTCAATCTTCGTGCCGTCTTCAGGCGGCTCGACAACCGGACTCCTGAAGCTCGCGAGCGGGGCCGAACACTCGGCACGAGCGGGCGAGAAATTGGGACAAGCCGCGAAGAGGCAAGCCCCGGCGGGGAGTTTCCGAACCCGCCGAGGCGAGGAGCGTTCACGTCATCGGCGTTTTCGACGACGTTGCACCGCGAACATACCGCAAGCAGCAATCCGCCGCAATCGTCAGGGTCGCATTTTCGTCAGATTTACGTTATGCGGACTTGGTTTTGATGATTATCAGAACGTGGTCGTAGCGCGGCATCAAGCGATCTGTTCGCGAGCTGGCTCCGCCATCGTCCGCACCACCGCCATCACCGCCTCGTTCTGAGTCATCAGCACGCGCGGCCCCTGGACGCCGATCGGGTAGACGTACAGCATCTTCGCAATAATCACCACGTCGCCGACCCGGCACCGCATCGGCACGCGCGAGCCGTCGTCCTTGAGCTTGCCTGGGCCCACGGCGATCACCGTGCCGATCTTGCTGTCGCGGTTGATGTCCTCGAGCTTGCTGAGCACGAGCCCGCTCTTGGTGGTCTCGTTCAGTTCCAGCGGCAAGAGCGCGAGGCAGTCGTCGAAGCATTCGAGGCCGAGCTGCTCTCCGGCCTGGGCGATGGCGTTGCGGGCACGATCGAACGATGACTGCATATTCATAGGTGTATTTCTCTGTGTGGGGTCATTCTATCGTTGCGTCCGCCGACCAAACGGGATCCCGATCGGCTTCGCCTGTTCGCGGTACAGATCCTCGTACCCTAGCGCCGCACCCATCGAATCAGTTTCAAACAGCGGCTTAGCCTGCTCGAAGTGCTCCACCTCGCCGCAGGCGTGCCAAGCGTAACACGTCGCCATCACTAGGTCGGGGCTCCCGCCGCCAGCTAGCGTGATCTTGAGGCGGTAGTCCTCCACCTTGCCCTCGGTGGTGAGTTCTGTTTTCGAGTGGTACTTGAGCCGCCCCATCTGATCGATAATGGAATCGTCGCGTAGCTCGAACAGCTCGTCGATCGCCGCCCGCCGCAGGTTCCGCAGCGTGATATCGTCGTACGTCCGCGGGTGCCCGAGCTTGTCGGACACGGCCCGGTGCCGCTCGTGCTCGTTGCGGCCGTAGTACAGGTAGGTGTACAGGTACTCCGAGAGCAACCGGCGGAGCGTCGGTAGCCCGACCTGACGCTCGCCGAGGATGAACGCCCCGCCGTAGTACATCGCCAGCGCGTACAGCACGCGGTCGAACCGCTCGCCCCATCGCCCCGCCACGGTCGCCAGGTGCCGAACCGGGGTCACGCTCTTGTCGAAGACGACAGCGGTGTCGAGATCCCGGCCCTCGAGCCCGTAGGCGAAGTCGGCCCCGATGACGCAGGTCTGTCCGATCGCTGGCGGGACGTAGATCCGCACCGATCCCCGGGGGTCAGGCACCGGCCCGACGATGAACCGCCCGTTGCGGAGTTCCTGAGGCGTCAGCTCGGTCACGGGACGGCCGATTAGCGCCGACTGGTCCCGGGCGTCGCGGCTTGCCCGCCGCGGCTCAACCTTGGGATCGATCTCGAACATGCCGACGATCGGGGGCGAGCTCGACGCCGTGAGCACCCGGCAGCGTTCCGCGAGCGTGTCCATCGCCGCGGGGTCGAACACCGGATCCCCGACCCAGTTCTGGAACCCACCGAAGAGCCGAACCTCGCGCTCTTTGGCGCTCGCCCAAGTCTGCTTCTCGTACCACGCGATATCGGCGGCGCTCGCCCCCCGGTTGTCGCGGATCCCGCCCCGCGGCCAGACGAAATAGTCGGAGTGGTTCTGGGCCAGCATCGCGCCCTTGATGTCGAGCCCTTGGGCCTTGTGGTGCTCCAGCCATGGGGCGTAAATCTCCCGCTCCATCCACGAACCCGACTCGGTGGCGGTGGCGGATATAACGTACCGCGTTTGGCTGTCCGCCCGCCGCCGCTGCTTCATCTCGCGGAACAATTCGAGCGGGGGCTCCTCGTCGAAGATCGCCAGATCCATGCCAGCACCTTGCCGCTTCTTCCACGAGCCTGGCTTGTCGGCCGAGGCGATAGACATTTCCGACCCGTCTGGCCAGACGTACCGCCCGTCGCTTTCGAGGTACCGCGCGTCGTCGCCGAAGACTTCGCGTTCGAGCTGCTTCCGCAGAAGCTCAAACTGGTCGTAGAGCTTGCAGAACCAGACCATCGCCACCGGCCGACTTGGTGTCACCTGCCATTCGTTCGTGTGGAACCCCCAGGCGTTCGCTTCCGCCGCGACGCAGGTGGACTTACCCCAGCCGTTGCCCGGGAAGAGCCCGCGGACGATGTGCTTGGATTGGTGGAACGCGAGCTGGTTCGCCGTCCACCCCAGCACGCGGCCGTCCTTGGCGAGTTCGCTGGGCCGCGTCGGTTGGTACCAGTCGCTCGGCCGACGTCTCCGCCAGCCCTTCAGGGCGCGGTCAAAGCCGATGACGGCGGCGGCCTCTTGGAGTTCGGTTTGGGTGAAGTCGGTCATTTGTGCATGGTCGAGAGCGGGACGACCATCGGCGTGTCGATCCCCGTCCTCGGCACTCCGTCCGCTGGGATCCAGAACCCGAGTTCGTTGAGCGTGTACCCCATCTTGATAAACGTTCCGGTCTGCCGCTCAAGCTCGGACGCTTCGGACGCCGTGAGTTTGCCGCCGTGAGTTGCGATCAGCAACCGGATCAGACTCGAGTCGTCCATCAGTCGGCCCCGCTCGGCTCGAGATGCTCCAGAGTCACGTCCCGCCGCTGGAACGCCTCGACGGCGCTGACAATATCCGCCGGAAGCACGAAGCTGGAGTTCCCTTGGGCCCGCACCAGCGTCGTAAAAGCCTGCCTCCAACGCTCCCGCTCGGCCATCACCCCGGCCGCACGCCCGCGCCAGTACATGAGCCTGCCGATGAGCCACAGCGAAGATCCAATCCCGACGGTGAGCCAGTACCACGTCACGACTTCGCCCCTTTCTTGACCTGCTCCTCCGCGTACGCCCGCAGCCTCGGCGGCAGCCGGTCCACGCACCCCCGGGCGATCGCCTCGGCCACGAGCTGCTCGGCGTTGATTTCGGTTGTTTCCTCGCCGCGCCGCTCGGTCACGCCGCCGGTGAGGAGCTGGACCTGCTTGGAACCCTCGCCTGCGACGTTCTTGAGCCCCGTCAGGATGCGCGGGATGATCGCGATGCGCTCGAGCTTCCGCTGGCTGATCTGGCTCTTGCCCGTCGCGTTGAACCCGAAACGGTTCTTCGAGAGGATGGACACCCATTCAAGGGCTTCCTTGACCGAAACGTCCTCGAGTTTCTTCCAGTTCAGGGCTCGCGTCTCTCGTTGACGCGCCCGGAGCGCCCCGAGTCGAATATCGTCGGTGGCGAGTTCGTTACCGACCGAGCTGGTGGCGATGTCGAGCCGTTTGGCGACCTCGCGCTGGCTACACCCCTCTTCGGTGAGGGTCCAGATGAGCGCCCGGAGTTCATCGGAGAATTTGGCCTGGTAGTGTGCGGTGCCTGCGTTCTTGCGCTTGCGTCCGCCCGTTGGCCGGGGGGTTGCCATGTGAGATCCTAGGGCTTGCTTCGCCTAGTTCTTGCGGACCCGCTTGGGGCGTGGCTGGGCCAGCTTGAACGCCGGGTTGAAGCGGATCCGGGCTGCGGTCGTCACGAAGTCGCGTTTTTCAAACGCCTCGTCTTTGACTAGCACGTAGTACAGCGTGCCGTTGGTCGGGTGCTCGTAGACGCGCGTGATGGTGGCGGGGTGCTCGGGCTCGCTGTAACCAGACCGCCGCGTGCCAGCCTGCGTGCCCTTGGGCGATGGCCAGCGTAACAGTATCTCAGCGCCCTCGGCGTAACTGCGACTCGTGGCGGCGGTGGGTTCGGTTGTGGTCGCGTTCATCGTTTGCTCCATCGAGTTGGTGGTTTCGCGAAAGCTGCGTGCGGTTACTCGGCGTCGTTCAGGAATGAATCGACGTTCGAGTCCAAGTCACCTACGAACCCGATCAGATTGAACAGCTCGCTCTGGAACTGGCGGAGGCTGGCTACGTGCCCCCAATTCTTTGAATCGGCGATATGCGCCGCGTCTTGCTTGTCGAGTCCCATCCGAATGATTTTCATCCTGTGGGCGGCGTTCTCGTCGAGTTTCATCTTCAGCTCGCGCATCATGCGGGCGACCTCGATGCGGCAAGCCGCGTAGGCCTTGGCGGCGGTGGGTTCGGTCTTTGTGGTCTTTGTGGTCGCGTTCATCGTTGTGTCCTTCTTTTCGAGTTCTCTTTGCTCTCGAGCGTTCACGAGATCAAACTCCCCGGCACCGCCGCTTCCGCCTTCTCCAGCCAGCTCCGAATCTCCCGCAGGCATCGCAGCGAGTCCTGGCTGCCGACCAGCGTCATCGGGGCCCGGATCCACGTCATCGCCCCGATGTTGGGCACCACGTCGCCCAATCGGACCGGCTTGGGCTCGCGCGGATTTTGTCGACCCTGGCCCTTGGGCTTGCGGCCGCCGGGGATGCTCGCCACGGTCACGATCGCCCCCGGCTGGCACCCGATCCCGCAGTACCACTTCTGGACTTCACCGCGGCAGGCTTGCCCGTCGTTGATGATGATTCCCATCGCCTGCATGACGTCGAGGATCGGCTTGTCGAGGTTGTCGCGGTCGGGGGCGATCTCGTGCGGGATCGGCGTCGCGTCGGCGCTGGCGGTGAGCAATTCCTGGGGCCGTGGAAAGAACGCCTCCACCTGGACGATGAGCGGGCCCGCGATCGAACGCTGAGGGACCGTCCCGCACAGTCGGCCAGCGGAGAGCGTTTCTTCGATCGATCGCCGCCAAACGGTGATCGCGCAGTCTCGAGTGATCCCGTCTGGTCCCCGCTCGCGCTCGGGGTGGTACATCTGAGCGGTGAACTTCCCGCCGCCGATGGGAATGGCGCGGCCCCGCGGCCTTGGTTGACCGCGGGGCACGCCCGGAATCGAGACTTGAAATAAAATCGAGCTTACGGCGTGACTCCGACCCGCCCGATCGGGGCGGTGTTCAGCGTGGGCGTCCAAGGCGTCTTGTCGGACTTCTCAAGGAAAACCGCCTGGTCGGGGTCGTTGAGGTCCGAGCCGTCCACGGACCGGTCCTCAGGCTCGCCGTAGCCCACCTTGGGCGTCAAGTCCCTGGAGATCATCTGCCCTTTGGCAACGTCGTTGATCGCTTTGTCGAGCTGGGCGTCGAGATCCTTGAACCTCGCCCGGGCGCTATCGATCTTGGTCAGCTCGTCCACGAGCCCGACGCAGAGGTCGTCCCGCTCGGTGCTCCGCTTGCGCCCCATCTCTCTCAGCTGTTCCTGATAAGCATCTCGGGAATTGATGCAATCCCCCAGCTTCACCTTCTGGATGTTCTTCTTCAACGCCAGTTCTTTGATGATGCCCCAGCTCTCCTCGTCTACGTTCGCGGCCACGGCGTCTCTCTTGGGCGGTCTGCCGACGACGGGTTGCTTGGCTAGCGTCGCGGCGGCTTCCTCCGCCTTGGGCTTGGGGCCGCGCTTGCGGGGGGTTTCGGTCAGTTTGGATGCGATTGAGTGCTTGAACGCCATCGATGAGGCTCCTAAAAGGGGTGGTGTCGGGATAAAGGGGTGGTGTCGGGATTATTTTCTTTGATTAGTTCACGCCGTTGCCTCCGTGATTCGATCAGACTGCCCCAGAACCCCCCGCCTGATCGCTAGCTGGATCGCGTCCATCTTCGCCTTTGCCTCCGCCAGCCGCTCCGCACGGGCCGCCCACGGGCCGGAGAACGTGATCGGCACGTCCCACGGCCTGCCCTGCGTCTTCTTTGTCGCCCCCAGCCCCGCGAACAGGAACCCCAGAGGCTTCGCTGGCCGTTCCATCCCGATCCGCTCCAGGATGTACTCCACCAGCATCGGCCCGACCCAAGGCATCTCAGCCAGCTCCTCCGCCTTCTGGTGGGGCACCCTCTGTTCTCGGTGGTCGGCCCAGCCGAACTTGGCCTCAACCAGCCTCCGCACCACGAGGGCCCTGTCTTCGCCTTCGGCCTTGAGCGCTCGGAAGAATTGCGCGCGCTGGGATTGAGCGCTAGAGCGCGAGCGCTTGAATCCGAGCGCTCGGAAAGATCCGGAGCGCTCAAGGCGCACCCCCCTACCCCCCTCGTGGTACTTTGGGGGTTCTGTTCGGCTTGTTCCGTCCTGGTGTTCTCGCGCTCGGCCTGCCGCTGAATGGCGGTGCCGAGCACCCGGACGAGCCCCGCGAGTTCCTTCGGGTTCAGGCCGTCCAGCAGGCCGTCAGGCATGAGGCGAAGCAGCGAGAACACGCTCAGGGGGTTTTTCATTAGACGGCGATAATGCCAGCGGCACAACGCAAAATCAAATCCAAGATCACAAATCAGGGGAATTTTCTCGTGGCACGCCCTGAACGCTGAATTTATTGGACTCCGGCGGGGTTGTGCACGGGTTGTCCACATTCGCGGGGCCGACCAGCCACCTGGGCTGTGGTTCACTACAGATCTCTCATCAAGCTCGCGATCTCATCAGGGTTGAACTCAATCGCCTCTTCCGCCACCTCCATCTGGCGAATGACTTCGGTCATCGTGACGTCCGGCAGCTTCGCGAGCTCCTTGGGCCTGTCTGTGGGCCTGTCTGTGGGCTTGTCTGTGGACTTGGGCGCGGTCAGGCTGTCGATCGCGGCCCCAAACGACGGAACCGCAGACTTCGCCGCCGGGTCTGGCTCGACGTCGAGCTGCTCCTCGGCGATCGAGAGGCCCATGAGAACGTCAGGAAACACATCGCGCAGGGCGAAGGCCCGGGCCCGCATCTGGAGCATCCGCCGCGGGTACTTGAGCCAGACGCCCTTGATAATCTGGGCGTTCTGGGCTTCCTTCCACGAGAACGAACGCTCGACCACCTTCCCCCCGGTTCGCTTTACCAGGCACCGGGCAACCCGCGAATCACCCTCACCCTCGACGATTTCCTCGATCGACTCAAACACCTTGGCTCGGTACACGAGCGCCAGCGCCCCGTCACCCCAAACGCTCGCACGGTTATTTACTACCATGATCCACGCCATCGATTGCGCGTCGTTGAATCCGACTGTGTACCCAGCCGAGAGCACCACCGCAACGGCGGCGACGTTCGGCTGGCCCTCGTTGGGCCCCTTCGAGTACCGCAGCGAGTCGGGGATCGACCCAGCCGCCGCGTGCATCTGGGCGATCCGCCAAACGCCATCGATGTCCTTGGGCCGCAGAACCCCGCTGACCATCTCGATCGGGGCGCGGTCGACCCGTTCCTTGGCGAGGAGACGGGCGAGTTCGTCGGCGGTCGTGACAATCTGGGAGCTTTTCGCGTCTACCTGGTTCATCGTTGATCCTCCGTGTTGAGTTCTTCCTCATACCGCCGCAGCACCGACCACGGCAGCGAACATCTTTCAATCTCCGCCGTCTCTGGGTAGCCTGGCCAGCGATCGAGCTTGTTGGCCCGGCACGCCGCGATCATCTTCAAGGCCCGGTCCACGTCCCGCCGCGCCACGTCCGCCGTCGTCGGACCGTCGGGCCAGAGCGGTTTGGGGTCGATCTCGTAAATCTTGACCGCGTGCGGCTCGGTGTTCTCGACGACCAAGAACCCGAAGGGCACGTCCACGCCGAAGGAAACTTTGAGCCCGCGCCGGTAGACGTTATCTTGGATGTGGTAGCCGAAGTCGCGGAGCGCCCAGCTCCACGCCTCGGGGTCGGCGTTGCGCGAGGTCTTTAGGTCGTAGGCGAGCACGCCGGGGACGTAGTGATCCACCCGGGCCTTCATTTGGATAGTCATCGCCGGGCCGCCGGGGACCGCCACCAGCTCGTCCCAGATGAGCGTCAGCTCGCGCATCCCATCGGCCGCGACCAGCGAACGGGCCCGCTCGTGATCTATTATGTTCCGGGTCATCCGGTCCACCTTGGTCCGGGCGTCCTTGGTGAGAACGATCTTTCCCGGGTTGGCGGCGCAATAGTCGGCGTACGCGATCGTGTCGGCCCCGAACGGCTTGCCGGTTTTGGGGTTGATCGGCCCGTCGATGATGAGGCTGGCCGCGGTCGTCGATTCCAGAATGCGGGCGTGCAACGCCTGCCCCAACACCATCGAGTCGGACGGGTCGGATTCCCGCTCCATCGCCGCTTGGATGTGGGCCGCAGATCGCGCGTCGTGGAGCAACGACTGGTTAACCGCGTCGATGCGGACGTATTGATCGAAGGGCATGTTCGGGTAAACGCCGGGACTCATTTGAATCTTTGACATGGTGATACTCCTTACGACGATATTACATTACGTCGGCCAACGCACAACACAACTTGATATATTTACGCCAAGATATTCGTTATGGGAACACCCGCATTGCCCTATCGCGGCGCAAATATTGCGCCAGTAATCACCATCCCTGTCGTCTTGCTGTTCTCACGCGCGACAACCTAAAACGCAAAGCGTACGTCGGCTGCGTCTTCGCTGCCTCAGTGTCTGTGTCAACAAAGACCGCCGAAAAGAGCGCGCTAGAAATCACCGTCCCTGTCGTCTTGCTGTTCTCACGCGCGACAACCTCAAGCACAAAGTGCTCGATCTTGTAATCATCAAGGTTCAGCTCACGCCCGCTGGCGTCCCACAGCCGCATTGTCACGATCGAGCCAACACCGCCTAGGTGGGCCAGCTTAGCACGACGCTCTTGATCACCTTTCACTGTGATAACCCTTTCAAAGCAAGCCCGATCGGGGCGCGGTCGATCCGCGTGAGCTCGTCGGAGGTTGTGACAATCTGGCTTTTCGCGTCTACTACCTGGTTCATCGTTGATCCTCCGTGTTGAGTTCTTCCTCATACCGCCGTCCCTAGGTAGCGATCGAGCTTGTTGGCCCGGTCCACGTCCCGCATTGCCCTATCGCGGCGGCGTCAGCCGCCATCTTGTTGGCCTGGTCGATCAGTTTCTTCATCTGCTCGGGATTCAGGCCTTTTGCGGCACGCAGCAGGGCGGGCATGGCCTCCGGCTGGCTTTGGATGATCTTGAGCAGGTCTTCGGGGACGCGGCCAGCCAGCGCAAAGAGCTTGTCCGAACTCTCCCCCAGCAACTGCGCCATCTTCTGGATGCGATCCGCGGTCGGCGGCGAATCTACCTTCCCCTGCTCGACGCGCGAGATGTAGGTCGGGCTCACGCCTACCAGCTTCGCGAAACGGCGCAGGCTGTACCCTTTGGCCGTGCGGCGCTCACGAACAAAGGGGCCGAATTTTGGCTTTTGGACGGCAATGACGGTTTGACGCTCGCATTGCCCTATCGCGGCGGGATCTCTCATGCCTTCTTCTTTGTCTTTTCCTGATCTGTCGTAAGTTTCTTGCATGCGCCGCACAAAGCGCACACGTAATAGAACAAGACGTACTCACGCGTGAGTTCAAAAACGTGCGGGCACAGGAACTGTTGAATATGACGACTTTCTGAGTCGCGAGTGTGTTCAGCGTCTTTCACCAAAACGCCTAGCTGTGCTATCCGTTCTCGCACTTGTTTCGGGGTCATTTTCATTTTTCTCACTTCGTCTCCTTCTTGCACGTCTCGTCGCCAGGCTTATGCCCCAACCTAGCCACCTCCTCGATCCGCGTCGCCAGCTTGTCGATCACCATCCGCACCAGAACCACGAACGCCTCGCACTCGCTCGTCGCCATCGTGGGCATCGGCAACGCCCGCAGGTCCGACGCGAGCGCCTTGAGCTTTTCGCGGTCTGGCGCTTCCTGGGCCGCGCGGGCCACGGCCAAACGCTCGGCATGATCCTTGCGGGCCTTGGCTTCTTCGGCCTCGACCCGCTTGCGCTCGCGGTCGTTCTTCTCGTCGATCGAGCGTTGCAGGGCCGCGGCCTTCTCGCCAGCCTCGCGGGCCATCGCTTGCGCCCGTTCCGCCGTCTCGCGCAGCTCGGCGTTCTCCGCGTCCATGCTCGCCCGCTCGCGCTCGGCCTTGTGGTCGGCCTTGTCCTTGGCCGCTTTCTCTTCCCGCGCTTCCCGATCAGCAATGCTCCGCCTGAGTAGCGATTGGTACGACGGCTCGTCCATCTCCGCCAGCAGCATGAACCGGGTGTCGACGCCCTCGGCCCGGAGCGCGGCGGCGCGGCTTTCCCTCAGCACGCGGACACGCTCGGCCTCGGCACGCTCGGCGAACGTCTCGGCCAGCCTCAATTGCTGTTCGACGGGATCGAGGCGCTCGAGAATCCACCGACGACAAGCGTCGGCGGTTTTCCCGTACGCCAGCGCGTCCGCCTTGATCTCTTTGTGAACGCGCTCCGTCTTCGTGCGGAGCTTCACCATGGCGCGCCGGACCCGGCCCGCCGCGACGATTTCTTCCACTTGATCTACTTTCGTGACGCAGATCTCGCTGGCCGCCTGGATCAGTTTCCCAGCCTCGACCACGATCGGCGAGAGCCGCAGTACCATCTCGCTCGTGCGCGTCTCGTCGAGCCCGGATTCCTTGACGATCTTGACCAGCCCCGCGTCAGGGACCGGCTTGGACTCGGCCTCGATGATTTCGATCGGATTGCTGCGTGCGATCATTCCCCACCTCCAACAAAGATCCGGGGGCGGGCAGCGAGCCTGACCTGTTATCACGCGGGCTTTGGCGTCAACCGCCCGGCCCCCAAGATCATAAGTTATGAACGGAACGATGCCCCGCGTGATGCTCTAACCATGCCACACGCGCGGCCGCAAATCAAGAGAAATCGAGCGAATCAGACCAAATTTTATATTACGGGACGTAACTCAATGGTGTGCGTCAGCTTCTCGGTGCTTCGGGTGTTGTTGTCGATCGCCTTCAGCACATCCGCTCGACGTAGCACCTCGCTCGCTACAAAGTCTTGCCTGCTCTGCGCCAGATGAAGAAGAAAGTCGGTGCGCTGCTGCGAGAGCTGATTTGCGAACACGTCCCGTTGTGACTTGAGTTGGGTCGAGAACATGTCCATCATCTGCGGGATCGCAATGCGGAAGATGAGGAGGATGGTCATGCCGAGCCCGGCGACCGCGCCCCCCTGGATCACGAGTTTCACCGTTTCGGCGTCCATGCTCACGCCCTCATGCTGCCTTGGCCGCCGCCTTGGATCCGCTTGCCCCACACCATCGCCGCCGCCGCGCCAGCTGTCCGGTTGGTCCGCACGCGAAGGAACCGCGAACCGCGAGCCCCGACGCGCACGGTCTGCGGCGAGGAGTTGGCGGCCGTAACCGTCACGTTTTCGATGTTGTTGGGCTGCCCGCCTGAGTTGTCGATGGTGAAACTGCTACATACGACGTCTCCCACAAGCACCGCGCCGCCCAACGCCGCTACGCCAGCCGCGCCGAGTGTCGTCGTCCCTAACGTCACGACGCCTGTCATCACGATCAGCTCGCTATACCCGGTAATAACCTGTTTGCCTGCGTCGGTGGTCAAGAAGCACGGGTCGTACGCCAAAACGGTGTAGTTGAAGACTTGAGTAGCTGCCGCACCGCCAAAGTGCAACTGCAACCCATCACCAGCCGCCATGTCCACCATGCCCGTAGCGATGTTGGCGGTCTGGATCTGGTTCCCGGTCGGCTTGATGGCGTCGAACGCCGCCTTGGTGATGAACCCGGCCGCGGTGATCGCCGAGTTATCGGTGTTGCGGTCGCGGATCAGGAACACACCGTCGCGGTAGACCGGCCCGGTGTGCTGCATCCCGTACCGCTCTCTTGTGATGTCTAGGCGTTCGGGCATGATCGGGTCTCCAAAGGGTTGCCAGAGTGTACGGCGTTTATCGGGCCAGTGCGGGCTCGCGCGTCGGTGTCTTTGTCGCCAAGTCATCCCGAACCCGCTGAGCTGCCTTGCGAAGCGCGGTCGTGTAGTCGCCCACCCACGCCCGATGGAACGCTGCGACGCGCTCGGCCTCGTCCTTGGGGAGCCCGGCGAGGTATTTGCGGGCAGCACCCTCGGACACACTGCCGAGCGGGGCGCGGCGATTGAGGCTGTCGCGGATCCCGTCAAGGGTTTTTTTGCGCTGGTCGGCTGGCGCGTTGAGAATCAGCTCGTGCAGGTACTCTTCGGCGGCCTTGGTGTCGCCAGCGGTGATCGAGTCGGCCGCGAACCGATAGGCGAGCGTTCCTGGGACGTCCTCGAACGACAAGTACCCCAGCGTGCGGCGCTTCACCTCCGCTTCGGCCCGATCCTCGAACGAACGATACTCGGACTCCCGCACGCGGGACCGGATGGTGTTGTACAACGCCGCCCGCCCAGCCGTCTTTCCGGCCCGGTCGAGCATCCCGCGGACTTGGCGGACGAGCGGGAATTGCTTGTTGACGAGATCCTTGAGCGCCATCGACGTCTGGCCAGCCGTCGGCCGCTTGACGATTGAGAGCCCAGCCCTGCCGATGTCCCGCACCGTCCCCGCGGTCGGGCCCATCACATAATCCCCAATTCCCATCTGAGTGTCGGCTAGAGCTCCGAAGAACCCACCGTTCGCCAGTTGCGAGAGCGCCCGCGTCGCCACCTCGGCGCTCGTCTTCTTGCCGCCGGTGCCAGAGAGACCGCTGATCGCCCGGTCCGACCCGGTGATGTAGTCTTTCAAGATCGACACCAGCTCGCCAGCGACGATCGCCGCGATGCCGAAGCGGACGAGCGGGAGCGGGTTCCCCTTGATCGCTTCCTTGACGCCCCGGTCAACCATGAGCCCGAGCTGGCGGATGCCGAAGGACTTGAACTGTGACACCAGCCGCAGCCACGGGTTCGACTCCCACCAGAGCGGCTTGCTAGCGCTCGTGTAGGCGAATTGCGTGTCGTGCGCCATCATCCACCCCGCGACTTCGAGCTGTTCGGGGGTGAGCCGCCCGCCCCGGGTGACGATCCCCTGGAGTTGCTTGGCGGTGAGCCCGAGGCGTTCGAGCCGGCGCGTGACGACGGCCCGGGATCCGCCCTTGCCGAACGACGGGTCGGAGACGGTTGCGATCAGCTTCCGCAGAGGGCCGTTCTTGCCCTCCAGATCCACCAGCTTCGCAACGTCCGACGCCGCTGCGTTCTGGCCGATCAGGAACGCCCGGACCTGGTTGGCTTGTTCGCTGAGGCGTATGGGCGCGTAGAAGAGGCCGACCATCGATCCCACGATGCTCGAGGCCGTCGCGTCTGGGAGGTCGGAGAACCCAGACTGCCCGGTGATCGCGCCTGCGTTGAGCGCCGCTCGGTAGTTGGCGCGAGCGTGCGGGAGCACCGCAGCGAGCCCGAGGGGGTACTGCTCGAAGTAGGCCCGGAGCCGGGGCACGAGCCCGTAGTCGGCGGTGCTGATCCACGGCTGGGTCAGGTTGCGGATCGGGGTAAACAGGTTCCCGAGCTTGCTGGCCACCTGATAGCTCATAATCGCCCCGACGAGCCGACGTTCGTTGGCCTTGGGGATCTTCTGGCGGCCGAGTTCGACCGAGATGTAATCTTCGACGGTGCGCCGCGTCATCGGCCCTAGGTTGGTGTCGAGGTCACCGAGCACGCTCTCGACGCCCGAGACGTTGTTGGCGTCGTCAAACCCGCCGAACGCCTCGCCCGACGCGACGGTCCGCGCGTTGCGGTCGATGGTCCGCTCGACCACGGCTAGCACGTCAAGATCGATGTACTCGGTCGGGAGCTTGATCCTGACCTGCTCGAAGTACGAGTTCTTTCCGTTGATGGTGGCGGTGAGGTACTGCGCGAGCCCGCGGCGGGCCTGCTCCAAGTCCTTGAAATCGCCCTCATCGACCATGCGCTGCGCCATGGCTTCGAGCTTGGCGCTGTTGATCCCGCGCCGCCCAAGGTCGCGGACGACTTCGAGGCCCTTGGAGTTGAGGCTCTGGGGGTACCACTCGCCGGAGCCCTGCAGCGCGACGTACGTCCCGTCGATCATGCGGCGGCGCATGCCGAGCTGGGCCGCCCGGTGCATCCCAGCCCGTCCGTTATCCATGAGTTCCAGCATCTGGTCGTTGGCCTTGACCGCCTGCGGCGACGCCTTGGCTGAGAGGGTTCTCCCTTGACCCAAGAGCGCAACCTGTCGCAGTTCAGCTCGAGACAGACCCGCCAAGATCTTCCGGGCCTCTGCGTTGTCTACGTTGGCGTGGGCCTGACCGAGCCTCGAGTACGTCACGAGGTCGCGCGCAAACTTCCGCACGCGGGCCGCCGCTTGGAGTTTCTGGTCGGCCGTGACGTCGGCACCCTTGGCGGACTGTTCGAGGCGGTCGGCCAGCCCTTCCTTGCGGGCGGCGTCCGCAGGGTCGCGCATCGACCGTGCCTCCTCCCGCAAGGCCTGGGCGTGCTCGGAGGCCCGTGCCGCTTCTTCCTGCCTGCCCTTGCCCTGCTCGGCGATCTCGTCGGCCATCTGCCCGAGCCGCGTCGTCGCCTTGGCGGCGTAGCGGTTGAGCGCTTGGCCGACGCCCTTGGCTCCCTCGACGATCCCGCGCCCGATCGTGCTCACGTCGCGGGCGATTTCGGCCAGCCGCTCGCGGGCCGCGGGCGATTCTTCGGGGACGCGCGGCCCGAACATCTGGAGCCCCTCGTCCTTGATCGATTCGGACATCTCCGCAGAGATATTCACCAGGTGGATCGGCTCGGCGGTGTCCTTGAGCGTTGTGATCTCGGCTCGCTCGACGCCGACGCTCCATCGCTTTCCGAGCTTGCGGGCCGCGCTCGGGACCATCATGTCGTAGAACGCTTTGTGCCCCTGGCCGCCGATCGTGAGGTCGCGCGGATCAACGTGCCCAGAATCCTCGCCCATGATCTTTCTGGCCAACTCGCTCCCCACCGCATCGGAGAGCTGCCGCCCGTCGAGTGCCTCTAGCCCCGCTGTCGAGTTGATGATCGTCCCGTCGAGCTTGACGTAAATCAATGTCGGAATAATCATTGTCTCGTCCGTGCTTGGGCTTGCGGCTAACACGCGGACTTGTTTGACGGCTTCCGCGTTTTCCGGTGCCCTAGATTCGTTGGGCTTCCACTTCACGGAACGAACCACGGTCGACAAGTTGTACCGCTTGTTTTGCTGGTTCCCCGTCGTCCAGCCGATCGCGTCGTACCCCTCCTCGGCGGCAATGCGCATGGCGCGGCGGAGCGCGAGGTCTAGCCAGGACTTCGACCACGGGCCGGAGGGGGTGGCTAGCTCGTCGCGCCGGAGCTTCTCCTCGAGTTTGGCACGCTCACGATTGGCGTCTTGTACCCGATTGCTGAGGGTCCACATTGGCGTTCCTGAAACGCCCTCCCCTACCGCACGGTCCAGCATTTCAGATTCACGTTTGTACCTCTGAGAGGACGCCTCCAGTTGTTTCTGAACGTCCGCTCGCTCAGACTCCGACATCTGGTATCCGCGCGAGCGTCCCGCTTGGTGCCAGTCGCTCTGAATCTCTTCGATGAACAGAACCTTGCGCCCGTCGGGGAGCACGCGGTCGGTCGTCCGCAGGTGCGCGACGATGTTGCGCTCGGAAAAGTGCACCGACTCGTAGCTCTGTTTGGCCGCCCAGCGCCTCGCTTTTTGAAACTCCGCCAGCGTTTCTCTGGCGTCTGGCGCGATGGTCGTGTTGTAACGATCGGCCGCCGCCTCGTCCCCGCGAGCGGCCGCGGCTCCGAGTTCGCGTTTCTGGCGTTCGAGTGCCCGCGACTTGCGGGCAATTTCCGACGCGCGAACACCCTCGGTGCCAACCGCGTGCGCGGGGAGCGCGAGCAGGATCTCGCGGTAGTTGTCACCGCCGGGGAGCGTGAATGACTGGTAGTGCGCGTCGTTGATCCCGTCGCCGCTGTTCTCCCGCGCGGCCAGGGCTTCACGGTGCTCGGCGCGGCGGTCGCGCAGGCTTTGTCCGAGTCTGGCGATCGCGGGGGAATCCAGCTCGAACGGCAACGATTGGGTGTTGTTCGTTCGTCCGCTCTCGCTGGATGAGCGCGCGTGCGAAAATGCTTCTTTGACCGCCTCCTCTGGTGTCAGATCGGGAAACACATCGATCAGCCATGCGGCGCGTCTCTGGATGTATGTATTCACTTGGTCCGTGTTGGTGTACTGGACGCGGAGCGCCTGCCGGAGTGCCGCGTAAGCATCGTCGGCGGCCTGAACGATCTGCGCCATCTCTCGGCCGCTGGGAACCTTGGCCGGAGTGCGCCGCAGCTCTTGAAGCTGGACCGACGCCTCGTGCTCGGCGACGTCGAGCAGCTCGGCTGGCGTCACCTTGCGCCCCGCAGTTTGGGCCTCGTCGAGCACCCGTTCGACGCCCGACCATTTCAGCTCGTCGGGCGAGACCCCGGAGTTGAGCACGGTGGCGCGGGCCGCTCGGGCGTCGATGGGTCCCTGGATCTTCTGGCTGATCGCGCGTTGCATCTTGGAGTAGAACCCCAGCGCGTTCAGATCGTGCGCCTTGGCCCGCTCGTCCGGGGCTTCGGGCCCGAAGTCGGTGTAATCCTTCATCCGCGTGCGGATCTGTTCGGCCTCGTTGGTGTCGCCTTTGCCGTGGTGGTCGAAATGGATCGGCATGAGCACGCCGTCGGTGTCGCCCGCGCGGGTCAGGATCGGGCTTTTCCAATCCTTCCAGAACAGGTCTACTGCGGTGTGCCCGTTGCGGGCGTGCCATTCCAGTTGCTCGATGAGGAACAGGGCTCTCACGCCCCCAAGCTGCGTAAACCCGTCGCGGACGTTCACTTCCGCAATCGCGCTCTCCTCGGCCTTGGCTGAGGCCCCGAGCGTCCCGTCTGGGTTGCGGACGATTACGACGCCGCGGTCTTCCTCGTTGGTGGCGAGCTGGGCCCGGCGTAGAACCTTGATCGCCTTGCGGACGTCGAGCTGATGGAACGCAGGAGTGCCCTGTTCGAGCCCCTTGGTGATGTCCTGGTAGGGCGGGAATCGCTTCTGCCCCGGGATCTCGAACGCCTTCTTGGCTGGTGCCTTGGGGCCGCCTTCGAGTTCGTCACGGTTGACGACGGTCTCGCTCTCGGCCTGCTTGGTATCGCTCAGTTGCTTTGCGCCTTGGTCGGTGGTGCTTTGCTCTTGGCGGAGCGTGACGGTGGAATCTGTCGCGGCGACGATCCGCCACTGCTCCTCGTTCTTCCCGTTCGTCCGGGTCAGCATCTGCCCGGCCTCAACGTCCCGATAATCACTCTGCTTCTCGTGGTTTTCTGAGTAGATCCCCGGCTTGCGGGGCGCTTCGAGGGCGTTGCGATGGAGCCAGAGCCGGTAGCTGTCGGTCACGACGACGGTCCGCCCGTCCTGCTCCACCATGTACCCGTCGTGCGCGTACCGGCCGGGCACTTTCGCCGCCGCGTCTGTGATCGCCGCCAGACGCTTGTCGTCGGTGGTGGCCTGAGGCGGGAGCTTGTATTCGGGGGGCTTGAACGCGCCGGGGCCTTTCTTGACTGGCGTCGTGCTCTTCACGGCCCCGATCCTCTTTGCGGCCGCGAGCGCTTGGGCGTGTGCTTCCTTGCCTGGGAGGATCCGCAGCCGCACGTCGGCCCCCTTGAGGGCCGCCGAGATCGCTGGGTCGGTGGAGGCGTCCTTGAGGATGAGCTGAGCCACCTCGTCGAACTTCTGCATCGAGGCTTCATCGATGGACGTACCGAAATCGAACTTGGTCACGTTGGCCGCGTTGAAGGCGTCCCAGATAGCCCGCGCGTTCTCTTTGTTGATCGCCAGGTCCGCGATCGGAACACCGTTCACGCGCACGGGCTCAAAGACTACTGGCCGGACGTTGTACTTGCCGTCGCCGGTGAACTCGGCGATGAAGTGGTTGCGGCCGAAACGGTCCTGTCCGCCAGCTTGAACGGCAGCGTTGGAGTCGTGCTCGCTGACAGCGCGAAGAGAATAGACGGGCGAACCATCCGCTTTTTGCCGTGCAGGGGTGCCGGAAGCTGGTTGCTTGGTTTCATCGGTGGCGGGCTCCTTGGTTCGTTGCCCGATCGGACGGTTGTCCGACTCCGACGGGCTGTAGGTGGCGGGTTCTTCCTTCGGCTCAGGCTTGGGTTCTGGCTTCGGTTGAGGTTTGGGCTCAGGTTTGGGCTCAGGTTTGGGCTCAGGTTTGGGCTCAGGTTTGGGCTCAGGTTTGGGCTCAGGTTTGGGCTCAGGGGCCTGAGGCTTCGTCTGAACGGCGGGGGCTCTGACAGCTTCCGGGTTCTTCACACCTCGCAGCAAGGTTTCGTACAACGGCTCAAGATCCTTGATCGGGGCGTTATCGCGCTTGCGCAAGCGGTCCATCGCCGCGCGGAAAAAATCGCGCACGCGCTCGAACAGGGCGCGAAGCCGGTTGTCGCCAATCTTCCGCCCCATCACATACTCGGCGAACGACTGCGCGAAGAACTCGCTAGGCGTGCTGGAGAAATACTCCGCGTACCCGTCGCGCGTGGTTTTCTCGGTCTCGCTCGACGCCCCCTGGCGGAAGAACTCCGCCCACTCTTTCCGGGTGCGCGTGTGAAACACCTGGGCGACGATGGACCGCTCGGCCGCGCTCAGGAGCGTGTTATGGCCGATGTGCCCGATCTCGTGAATGGCGACGGAGGCCGCCCGAATGTCGAGATTTCCGAGCAATGTTTCGTGGTGCGGGCTGCTGGTGTTTTCGTTGTCCTCAGCAAGGCCGCGGCGGAGCACAACTTTCATTGACACAACGGGGTCGCCGGGCACCCGCTTGGTCGTCGCCTTTCCGAAGTGCTTGAACGCCTTGGGCGCGCTGGCGATGTTGATCGATCCGATGTGCTTGTCATCGGTACCGTGGAACGCTTCGAGCAGAATGTCGCGGTCCACGTCGCGGAGCGTGTTGTCGCGGACCATCTTGGCAGTTCTGGCGGCGAATAACGTGTGCCCGGGGCCCTGTGCCGCGAACGAATCGCGGAGGCCTTGGGCGGTCATCTCAGCTGGGGCGCTGGGCTTGCGGACGATCTCGGGGCGGGCCTTGGCGACTTCGGGGGCGCGGTCGGCAACGGCTAGCGTTCCGCTCTTGGATTCCATGCGTCGAAGAGCCTCGCCGACTGTCTTCTGAACTTCCGGCGTCTGGCTGGGTAGGCGGCGGCGAAGCTCGGCGAGTTGGGTGGGCGTCATCCCCTCGATGCGCTTCATCGCCTTCTCGACCTTGGGGCTCGCGGGGGCTTGTTCGTCGCTGAGGGCCCGGGGTGCCTCAGGCGCGGGCTTGACACGCTCGGCTGGCTTGGCCTTGACGATCGCGGTCTCGACCTTGGCCGTCAGGTGCTCGGCCGCCCACTCCTTCGGGACGAACGCCCGCACGCTTTCGCCGCCGACGCCAGCGATACGACGGGCCCCAGCCGCGAGCAGGCGGTGACGTCCGTCCGCCACGAACAACGCCGACGGATCCCCCGGGCTGCGGACCGCCACGAGCGGGGCTGCGGTGGATTCCTTCATGTTCGCGTACTTGCTGACCTTCTCCCGGCTGATCCCCTCGCCCTTAGCGCTCCCGCTAGGCATATCGATACCGATGCGGTCGATCGGGACGTCCACCAGCACGAACCCGCCCTTTTCCCGCTTGGTCATCTCCTCGACGACCGCCGCCGTTTCGGGGTGGTCGCGCTTCACCTGAGCGAGCACGTCGTCGAACGAAACAACATCTCCGAGATTGCGTTTGGTTGAAAGTTCGCCGCTGAGGGCGGGCTCCGACGCTTTGAACCCTTCCGGCGTTTTCGTTTCAATCTCACCCTTTGATTGTGCGACTGCTTTCAAAGGTTCCGGCGCTTTGCTTGTAATCTCACCCTGCCGGATGCGGGCGTCGGCCTCATTGCGGACCTTGGCTTGGTCGGGGAGGGCCGACGGTTCGCTAGGCGTCTCGAGCTTGGCCTCGGCGATGTCGGCTTGTAGACCCTCCCATTCTTTGATAAGCCGCTTCTGCTGGTCGGGCTGGACCTCTCTGGCGTCGAACGCCGCCTTGATCTGGTCGGCCCGGGCTTGCTTGGCCTCAACGCTCAGCGGGGATCCGTCCGGCAAGCCCCGCAGCTCCGCCGTCTCCCCCGCAGGCTCTTCGAGTCTCCGCACGTTCTCGCGCCCCTCGGCGTCCTTGGGGATCCGCACGACGGTCATCGGCTCGGCCTGAGGCGTTGCCCCAGCCCGGCGTCCGATCGCCCCACCCACCTCGGCCACCCCGTGCGCGAGGCCGCCGATCGCCGCCCCTTCCAAGAACGCCCGCCCGACGTGTGGCAGTAGGTTCTCGAATGCGCTGGGATCGTCCTCGGCGATGCGCCGCGCGACAGCATCCGCGAGCGCAATGCCGCCGTTGAATGTCCCGCCAGCGATCGCGCTTTTGACCAGCGACGCGAACTTGGAGTCCTGCGCCAGCCCTGTGACGGCCCGCTGGACCGCCTTTGGCGCGAACTTGCTAAGCACGCGGCCGAGCGGGACGACGGAGAGCACCGCAGCCGTGCCGCCCACGATGTCGCCTGCGAGCGCCGCCTCCTTGCGAGCCGACTCCTCGGTCGCTCCTGGCTTTTCCATCGCGCGAGCCTTGGTCTCGTTGAACGTCTGGCCACCCATCTGCATGTACCCCGTCGCTGCGGCCGTGCCTAGCCCAACGATTGCGGTGGGGACCGTTCCGAGCCCGGCGGCGACGGTGAGGGCCCCGGCGGCAGTCCCGACGGCGATCTGCCCCACGAGTTGCGCCCCGGTCCGCGCGAGCGAGCCAGCAACCCGCTCAGGCTCTTGCGTCAGTTCGCCGCCAGCACCATAGAGGGCCGAGATTGCGGATCCGAAGTCTTTGAATGTCTCGCTATCGATCGCGTGCCCAACCCGCTCAATGGTGCCGCCGACCTGCTGGCCCACGTCCGGAATCGCCTTGCTCACGCCGCGAGCAATGTCGGTGGCGACCCCAGGATCCTCTTGGCCTCTGCGTGCGAACCGCTGGACGGCGCTAATCGCCTGCCCCATGGCGCGGAACCCGCTCGCGGCCTGCTGGAGCGTGGAGACCTCCTCGGGGGCCTTGTACGAGTCTGAGTACAGGTTGCTGGCCATGTCGGCCGCAGAGGCTCCGATGTCCATCGACCGCACCGTGGCCGCCTGACGGGCCGCACGATCGGCAAGGGCGGCCGATGCCTGAGCCTTTTCCTGCGTCGGTGCCGCCGGGTTATCGACGACCCGCTTGTTGTGCAGCGCCCGCGTGCGGTCCACCAGGTCGCCTAGCTTGTCGGGGGCGTCCCCGTCGGGCGTGAGAACGCCCTCGCCGTCGGCGGCATGAATCCGCTGAGTACGGCGGAGAAGGTCGTCGATTGGATCGGAGAAGAGATCCGCGTTGGGCACAATGCGCATGCGGATATGTTATCGGCTCAACCCACCAGCAAGATCCGACACTGAACGTTGTTTCCGCCGCTGTTCGCCGCCGCCGGATTGCGGGCGAGCAGCCTCAGCAACCCTGTGGCCGAGAGCGCCGCCGCCGCCAGCGCTTCGGTGGTGCTCACGCCGCGCTGTCGGTTCTGGACCGTGAGCGGAACCTCGCGCGTCACTTGTTGCGAGAAGAACGGGCTCGTGCCCGTGCTGGTGTTCTCGGTGATGATGAGCGGCAGCGCCTGGGTGGGATTGAGATTGGCCGGGTCCACGATGATGACGCCGTAGGACCATGCCGCGATCGCGCCCGCCAGCGATGAGTCGTAGAGCGTGACGATGGTGGCCGCGTTCTCAGGCACGTTGAACACTGCGTCGTACTTGATCGTCAGATTGCCGATCATCCGCTCCAGATCGACGCGCACGGGCTCGCCGCCGAGTGAGATGATCGAGCGTTGAAGAGCCGTCAGGGTTGCCATGTGGTACGCCTTTTCTTACGGGGATGGGCGCAGGCCGCGCTTTTCTTCCTGGGCTTTGAGATAGGCTGCGTAGTCCTCGACGGAGATCCCCGCCTGCTTGAGCGCGTCGGCCATGAACTGCTTTTGATGGGCTCGAGCTTGCGGGTCGGCGATCTTGCCGGAAGCAACTTGGGCGGCCGAATCTCGGATGAGCCTCCCCGCCACGTCGGCGACTTGCGACGCCTTGGCGAACACTTGGGCCACCTGCTGCCTGGCCGCCGCTAGTGCTTGGGGGGGAGCGCCAGCCGCTTCCAGCTCGCGGATGCGGCCTTGGATCTCGGCAACGCTCTTGCCGCGTGCGCCGGTTTCCAGCATCCGCTGCACGGTGATCGCGGCCTGGTACCGCGGGTCAGGCTTTCCGGTGAGCACGTCGGTCGGTGGCTCAGGCTGAGTGAGCAAGCGCAGCGAATCGGCAACGACCTTCGCTGGCAGCTTCCACGCGATCTCGTGCGCGTCGGCCTCGCCCTGCGTCTTGAACGTGGGCGCGGCGGATTCCTTGGCTGTCAGCTTCTCGCGTTCGAGGTCGGCCTTGCGCGTGCCCTCTTGCTCTTTGCGGTGCGACTCGGCCGCCGCGGTCACGTCCGCTGGCGTCTTGAACCCCGCCAGCTTCATCAGACCATCGTCCACCTTGCCGCCCGAGAGCGTTCGTTGAGCGATGAGCTTGTTGGCCGCCGCGATGTCGGGGTTGGTCTCTGACTTGGCGCGGTTCTCAAAGATCGCCGCCGTCTTTTGGCGTGCGTCCTCCTCAGGCGGGCTCCCGTACACCTCTTCGCGCTGGGCCCGCTCAGCCCGCGCGTCGTTGTTGACGAACGTCTGGACCCCGCCGTCGTGCTGCTGGGCCGGTCCGCCCTGATTCCGCTCGTAGTAGCTCGGCCGCGCGTTGCGGGCCGCCTGCTGGCGGAACTGATCCTCGAGGATCATCGCGTCGCGCTGGGCCCCGACCGCGCGGAGCTGTTCGGCTAGCCGCGCTGTCCCCTCAGCGTTGCCAGCGCTGTAGGCCGCGCCGCCGAGCAAGCCTGAGTCGCCGTGTTGGACGAGGATCGGCATGGGTTACTTCTTCGCTTCCCAGAGCTGGATATTGGCGTTCCAACGAGCCTTGGACTTAGGAACCGTCGTAAAGGTCCGTTCACCCTTGACGCGATCGTACCCAGAGACCGCCGGAACACTCTGCTCGCCCTTGGCACCACCGCCGCCGAGGGCGTCTGGCTTGGATCCCGCGACCGCCGTGCCCGCGCCGCTGTACCCCGAATCGGGCGTGAAATAATCCGCCTCGGTCGTTCCGCCGCTCCCAGAACCCTCACCAGAGCGGTCCGCGCCGCCGCGGTACCCGACACCCACGCCGTAGAGCCCCGCCCCACCGCCGCCCTGGACGCCCGAGCCGTCACCAGCGAACGAGTACCCCGATCGGATCGCGGGCGGGATGCTCACCCGGCTCGTGCCAGCGCCGCCGAACCGAACCGCGTCCGCGCCCGTGAGCGTTGTTCCGCCGAACGCCCCCGCCGAGCCGGAGTAGCTGCCCTCAAAGCCTGTCACGCCACCGCCAGGCGTTGCCCCCGCGCGTCCGGAATACCCACCGCCCGAATAGCCAGCTCGTCGCCCTCCGCCGCCAGAGTACCCAGCGACACCACCATCACCACCGCCACCCCCACCGAGCGACGCCGCGTACCCGCCGCGCGAGCTGCTTTCGCTGCCACCTCCGCCGCCACGTCCGCCGCCCCCGCCACTCCCGCCGCCAGGC
>Ga0163153_10002839_pt1 | contig 24221 bp, 20 predicted proteins | sample OliLakLV19MP6IB1_FD_148629 | JGI IMG/M metagenome (GOLD analysis project Ga0163153, IMG submission 148629) | Freshwater microbial mat bacterial communities from Lake Vanda, McMurdo Dry Valleys, Antarctica - Oligotrophic Lake LV.19.MP6.IB-1 | ecosystem: Environmental > Aquatic > Freshwater >...
CCTACGCGCGCACGTCTTCGCCGATGGCGGGAAGCAGGGCGCGTAGACTCTCCATGGGGATGGGATGAACGCGATGGTACTCGGCGAGTGCGAGTGCGATCCAGTGCGAGTACATCTCGCCCCAATACGGGCTGCCTGGCGGGTCGACGACGGCGCCAATCGAGGTGCGATTGCGGTAGCTGTTCTGCGCCTGCGACAGTGCGAAGCGCGGATCACGCGCGTATGTCAGCTCCTTGAGTTGCACCGGGACGGCGAACGAAATGACGTTGTCGAAGCCGAGCTTACCCTCGTAGAAGCTGAGCCCGCGCAGGTCGGGAGTGTCCACTTCGTTCATGTTGAAGCGGACGACCCACCAGCGGTAGTACCACATCTTCTTGAAGCCGGGGTCGGAGGCGTCGAAGTACGGGACGTTGTCGGCGAACCAGCGATTGTAGGAGCTGCGATGGCTCGCGAAGATGTCCTTCGGCAAACCGGGGAACGCATCCTTGCGAGCGGCGTTCTCGAAGCTGACGGCGACGCGCGAGATCGCCGGCTCACCGTCGGCGGCTAGGTCGACGACGTCGCGCAGGTGGACCGCGGCGGCGTCGCTGCGCTCGAAGTTGGGTGCGTCGAGGTAGACGTAGAGATCGCTGCCTTGGTACGAGCCGCGCGCCATCAATGGGTACAACGTGGGTCCGCTGCTGTCGGGGATCGGCTGGTAGGGGGCGCTCACCTCGATGCTGACTCGGTGCGGCTTCTCGTCGTTCGAACGTACCTCGTAGGTGGCGACGGCCTGGTCGTCCCAGGTGATGAACTTGCGCTCCTCGATGACGACCTCGGGAAAGACGTACTCGACGAGCGTATGGCTCGGCGAGCGGGTGATGCGGTACTGGTTCGCGTAGATGACGGCGGGGCGACCGTCGATGAAGAAATGGGTGCGGAACAGCTCGCCCAAACAGTAGGTCGAGTGGATGAAACAAAATTTCCCCACCATCCCCGGAACGTGCTGGAGTTCGCGGGTCCAGAGGCGCCTTCCGGAGGATAGCAAGAGCTCGTCGTCTTCGAGCAGGAGGCTGCGAGCGACGTTGTCGGGTATGCCGCCCGGGGGCGACTGAAAGACCAGGTGCCCGAGCATCGCGTCCATGAAGTAGTTCTGCGCGTGCTCGTTGGCGCGATTCTCTTCGGGCTCGAACCGCAGCCAATCGGCGAATGCCGGCGGACCGGCTGCGGCATCCTGCGGTTCGACGTCGGTTTTCGCAACGGGTCTGTCGAGCAGTCGCGGCGGAACCTCGAGTTCCGAGCCGGATTCGGCGCTACCGCGCCAGAGGAGCGCGGCTACGACGAGCGTGAGCGCGGCGATCGCGGCGACGGGAAGCAGGGCGACACCGGAGTGGGAGCGAAGGGCGGACATCGAGCGCTTTCGTAGCACGTTCACCACGCTAGCGAGAACGGCGGAGAACGGGCGTCGCATGTGGAACTACAGCCATCCGGCCTTGCGCAAGCGCCAATAGAGGAAGGCGCACAGCGTAGCCATTCCTGCCATCGCTGCCGGGTAGCCGTAGCGCGCGTCCAGTTCAGGCATGAAGCGGAAGTTCATGCCGTAGATCCCCGCGATCATGGTCGGCACGGCGATGATCGCCGCCCAAGCCGCGAGGCGCTTGGTCACGTCGTTCTGGTGAACGCTCACCAGCGCCAGGTTCGCCTCGAGGAGGGTGTTCAGCATTTCACGCAGATGGTCGAGACGCTCGTTGACCCGAATCACGTGGTCGTAGACATCGCGAAAATACGGACGGGTATCTTCCGGAATCAGTGCCGCATCGAAGCGAACGAGCCGGTTGCAAACGTCTACCAGCGGCGAAACGGCGTGTTTGATCGCTGCTAGATCACGCTTGCGTTCGTAGATCGCCGCCATCGTTTCGCGGGAATCCGTGCCACTGCCGGTGAATACCGCCTCCTCGATACATCCCAGCGCTTCTTCGATTTCCTCGACTGCCGGAAAGAACTGATCGACGACGTAATCCATGATCGCGTAGAGGACGAAACCTGGTCCTTTGGCGAGATGTTGCGGCGTGCTCTCACAGCGACTGCGAACCGAGCCGTATGGCTTCGACGCACCGTGGCGGACGCTGACGACGTAGCGAGGTCCCACGAAAACGTGCGTTTCGCCGAGCGCCAGTTGGCCCTCGTGTGATTCAACCGTACGCAGCACGACGAATAGCGAATTGCCGTACTCCTCGAGCTTCGGCCGTTGATGCGCCCGCAGCGCGTCCTCGACCGCGAGCTCGTGCAAGTCGAATTCCTCGCGAATCTTCAACATCAGGGGTGCACTGGGCTCGAACAACCCGATCCAGACGAACGGGCCGTCGAGAAGGAGCACATCGCTGATGTCCTCGATTTCGACGTCGCCGGTCTTGCGGCCGTTTTCGTACGCCGCACAGGCGAGGACTTCCTTGTTCGGGAGCGGTTCCACACCCGCGGATGTAGTCGACACTGCAGCGCCCGGCAAGCGAGTCCGGCAAGCGTGCAGCGGCTGTACCATTCGCCTTTACCGGAGTGAGTCGCTATCGGATGGTCGCGGGCAGCGGGATGAATACGAAGAAGCGAGCGAACCGGCTTGACCGGCACAGGGACGGACGCGGCGGGCGCGATCGCAACCCTGCGCCCGAGCGACCCCGGATCTACGGATTGCATGCGGTCGCAGCGTGGCTCGACGCGCGGCCAGACCGCCTGCAGGCCGTTTTCTGCGAGCCGAATGCCGCAGACGCGGTGCGCGCGTTGGCGGCGAAGGCGCGTGCCGCCGGCGTGCCGGTCCACACGCTCAGCGCCGACGAGATCGCCGAGCGCGCGGCGGCCAAACGGAACCAGGGCATCTTCGCCGAATGCGAGGCGTTTCCCTACGTCGAACTCGAGGAGTTGCTGGGGCGCCGGCCGAACCTCATCGTCGTCATCGATCAGATCCAGGATCCTCATAATCTAGGTGCGATTCTTCGCAGCGCCGAGGCGGTGGGCGCCGGCGGTTTGGTGTCGCCCAAGGACCATTGCGTCGGTGTGACCGCCGTCGCGGAGGCTGCTTCCGCAGGAGCGAGCGCGTGGCTGCCGGTGGCGCGGGTGACGAACCTGGCGCGGGCGCTGACCCAACTCAAGGATGCGGGCTACTGGATCGCGGGCCTCCATGCCGGGGGAACTCGAGATCTTTTCGCGTTCGATCCGCCCGAGCACGTGGCGCTACTGGTCGGCGGCGAAAGCGGCATCCGCCCCCTGGTGGCTCGCCAGATCGACTTCGAGCTCGCGATTCCGATGTACGGCCACACCGAGTCGCTCAACGCCTCGGTCGCCGCGGCCGTGGGGATGTTCGTGCTGCGCCACCGGCGCGCGGCAGCCCGCGGCGGCGAGCCGAACTAAATTCTGCTGTTGCGCGGCTGCAGTGGTGGCTCCACGAACAACTCCAGCAACGCAGGGTCGAACCCATTCCCACCTAACGACGACGGTCGAGCACCGCCTGCGGGTCAGATGGAGATGACTTCGATGAGTTCGTCGAGCCCTGCGAAATCCGCGGCGTTGCGGGTGTAGAGTGGCAGTCCGGCGGCGCAGGCACTGGCGGCAATCAGGAGGCCGACCGCCCTTGCTCCCCGCACCTTGCGCCCGCAGGAGACAACGGCGGAATAGACACGGCCGTACGCGCGCGCCGACTCGGCGTCGAACGGGAGCGGGTCGAAGGCGGCCTCGGCACGCTGGAGCCTGTCTTGGCGGCGAGACCTCTCCGCCGGGTCGTTGGTGGCGTGGGGGCCGGCGGCCAGCTCGGCCATGGTGATCGCACTGATGGCGATTTCGATCGGCAGTACGTCTGCGTCGATATGCTCGAATCGATGACGACCGAGGTGTCGACGATCCCCCGTGCACGACGCGCCTCAGGCACGTGGATGCGCCTCGGAGTCAGCCACGGAATCGAAGTCGGCGCGGAACCGGGCCGCATCGATGCCCGGGGCATTGCGGAACAGGGCACGTACGGTATCCGCGGCAACGAATCGATGACGCCGGAGTGGGGTCAACTCGCCGACGGGGATCCCATTGCGGGTAATGATGAACGTCTCGCCGCGGTCGAGACTACGCATGATCTCGCCGCTGTCGTTGTGCAGCTCGCGCTGGGTGATCGTCCGTGCCATGAGTCTCCGTAGCGCGGGGCGCTACGGGCAGCAAGAAACTGCAACAAAGAACCCTCCGGCCTGAGCTATCGCTGGCTACGATCCCAGGTGAGGCGGCCCCTCGGGGTTGGGCCCCTTGGGGTCGGACCAGCCTAGGTTCCAAAAGTTACTTAACTTGCGTGAAGATCCGGGCGTCTATACATCCTTAAAGCACGCCATTTCGGTCCTGCAACAAGACTGAGGGCTTTAGCTTGGTCCGAACCGTATTATCCCCGTTTTATCCCGTCCCGTATCCTCTCTCGTCGAGAACCTTGTCGAGCGTACGGCGGACACCGAGCCGGAAATACTGCTCGGACGTCAGGAGCCAGTGCGGATCCCAGTGGCTCGATTCGGAGAAGACGAGCACCCGCCGGGCGTCGTCCGGAATGCCCAGGCGTTGTCGTGTTTCCGTAGCTGAGACTTCCGAATCGGACGGCATGGCGTGCCTTTCGTTGTCGATCCAGGAACCGCCGAAATCTCTGGCGGCTACGCACCGATTACTCCTGGGAGCGGCCTTGCCCGGTACCGACGGCGCACGGCAATTCGCGGTTGCGGGCCGAACTAAACGCCGCCGTTGCGTTTGCGATGCGCGTCGATCGCTGCCAGCGCGCGCCGCGCCTCCTGGGCCGTCTCCGGGTCGGGGTTGCTCTCGAGCGCCGCGAGGATGTGCTGGTACGCGGGCGTCGGTTGGTCGAACTCATTGAGTTGTAGCAGGCCGGCGCCGAGATGCGCTTCGGCGAGTCCGGGGCCGCTCGGGTAGTCGCGCACGTGGCGACGGAAGACGGCGAGCGCGGCATGCGGGTGGCCAGCCCGCCGCAGCCAGGCGCCGAGCGTCAACGAGTCGTCCGCGCTCAAGAGACGGTGTGTCGCTTGCGGCGCGAGCGAGAAGTAGACTTCGGCCGCCCGTTCGAATTGCCGGTTGCCAAGCGCCTCGCGGATCGCCCGTGCCGGTGCCGGTGGGACCGTCGTCGCATCGTCGAATTCCGCGGGCCGCGCGAGCATGGCGCGGCGGTCGGCCGTCCAGGCGAAGAGCAAGCCGGCGAAGAAACCGCCGATGTGCGCACCGTGTGCCACACCGCCCCCGGCGCCGCCTTGGATGACGAACGGCAGAAGGTTGTCGACAATCACATACACGCCGAGAACGAGTCGGGCGGGCACGTGTACCGTGCGCATCAGGAACGGGAAGAGAAACACGAAGAGCCGCACCTGATTGCGCGGAAACCAGATGAAGTAGAGTCCGAGCACGCCCGAAATGGCGCCGGATGCGCCGATCAGCGGCAGCTTGGAGCCGAGATCGAAGAGACTGTAGAAGACGGTGGCGGCGATGCCGCTGGCGATATAGGCGCCGAGAAAGGCGAGTCGCCCGAGGCGGTGCTCGACGTTGTCGGCGTAGATCCAGAGAAAGAGCATGTTGCCGAACAGGTGGGCGATGCTCGCGTGGAGGAATAGAGACGTCAGCAGCGTGCTGGCGCTGGGTTGCGCCGGGCGGAAGCCGTTGGCAAAGATGAACAGATCATAAGATGTGATCTCTGCTAGGACTTGGCGGCGGAGATCGGCGTCGCGCACGGTGCTGGTGATCGTGTCGAGATACGTCTGCAGCAGCGGATCGCGCGGATCCGGCGCGGTTGCCGACATCGGCAGGGAGATGATGAGAAAGACCCCGACGTTGGCGAGCAACAGCGCGTAGGTGACGTACGGCACCGTGCGTGGGTTCGGAGCATCGCCGAGCGGCAGAATCATCTGCGTTCGATAGAGCCACGGAGCGACGATGGGGGCAAGAGGCTGAACGGCCAAGGGCCAAGGGGCAAGGTACAAGGGCCAGGGGCCAAGGGTCGGTTCACGCGCTGCGACTTCAGCCCCGCTCCTTCTTGGCCCTTGCCCCTTGTACCTTGCCCCTTGGCCCTTACCTCTAGTAGAGAATGCCAATGCTCGTTCGCTTCCTGCGCGCTCCCGTCGACGACTACCTGGCGGCGCTCGACCGGGTCTTCGGCGCCGCACGCGTGCTGCCCGTCCTCGTCGTTCTCCTCGCTCTTGCCGGCAGTTGGCTCGTGTACGTCCCGATCCACGAGTTGCTCCACGCCTACGGTTGCATCTGGACGGGCGGTGAAGTCACGCGGCTCGAGATCGACGCGATCTACGGCGCGGCACTGCTCGCACGGGTTTTTCCGTTCGTGGTGGTGGGATCCGCGTATGCCGGACAACTCACCGGCTTCGACACCGGTGGCAGCGATCTGGTCTACCTCGCGACCGTTTTTGCGCCGTTCCTGCTGACGATCGCGGTGGGCGTGCCGCTGCTCTGTAGCGCCGCGCGCGAGCGGCGTCCGTATGCCGCCGCCGCCAAGCTCGGCGTTGCGATTCCGGTGGCGTTCGCACCGGCGATCTCACTTCCCGGCGATTTCTACGAAATCGGCTCGATCCTGGTCTCGCGCGTCGCAACCTGGCTGTACCCGTCGTTCGACCCGGCACGTTGGCGCAGCGATGACGTCGTGCGCCTCGCGGCCGAACTTCCCGGCGGCTGGAGCGTTGGCGACGCGCTGGGTATCCCCGCGGGATTCCTCGTCGGCGCGCTCTTGGGTCTCGCAACCTACCACGCTGGCCGCTGGCTCTACGGACACTTTGCCGGGCGCATCCCGTCGCATCCAGCGCCGTAGCGGGGTTGCCCCCGCTGCTACCAGCCGCGCAGGTCGATTTCCCAGGTGTCGATCACGTCTTCGCCGTCGATCAGATGCAGCCGCTCATGGTAGGCGATCGTCGGGTCGATATGCGCGGGCCACACTCGGATGCGGTCGCCCACCCGCACCGGCGTCTTCGGGATGAATGTGATGTGCTCGTCGGAGCAGAAGAAGACGTCTGCGTCGTCGATGCTGGGATTGCCGTGATCCATCCCGAGCGACTTGAGCCCGCAATCCCCGACCGCATACTGGGGTGCAACCGAGATCACCGTCGACCACACGAAGAGTCCCTGGCGAAAGGGAAGCCCGAGCTTGGCGTAGGACGTGTCCAGCAATACGTACGAGCCAGCCTGGATCTCGTTTGCCCAGATGTTGCAGTCGTAGGTTCCCGTGCCGCCCGCCGAGATGATGTCGCCGCCGGCGAGGCCGTGCGCCCGGAGCAGTAACTGCATGCTCTCCTCGCATTGCAGCACGCGCAGGCCGCGGTCTTCCTGCCCGACGACGTGTCCTTCGTAACCCATGACGCCGCGCACCTGCATGCCCCTCGCGCGCGCCAGGTCCGCGAGACGACCGGCGTCCTCAGGGTCGCAACCGCAGCGCGGCAGGCCGACGTTCACGTCGATCAGAACCTCCTTCACGCCGCCCTTCGCAGCTGCCTCGATCGTCGCGTCCGAGTCGACCGCGACGGTGACGCGTGCGTCGAGCCTGCCGAGCGCGGTTGCATCGAGCACTTCGTTGGCGAGCAGGAGGTCTTCACCCAAGCCGGCCGCCGCCATCCCTTCCATCTCCCGGATGGTGGCGCAACAGAAAGTCACGTGGCCCTTTGCCGCCTGGCGCTTGGCGAGCGCGGTGCATTTGTGCGCCTTGACGTGCGGACGCATCCGCCGGCCCGGCAAGGCTGCTGCCATGGTATCGAGGTTGTGCTCGAGTACGTGCACGTCCGCCACCAATGCAGGCGTGCGCAGGTCGTAGATCTTCATGCGTTCCTCCTCTCGAGGTCGAGCACCGCGAGGGCGCGTTGCCTCAATCCAACGACCGGATCAGGCCTTCTTGCGCCACCGAAGCGACCAGCACCCCGTCACGGGTGAAGATGCTGCCGGTCGCAAGGCCACGGGCGCCGGCCGAACTCGGGGTGAACTGGGTGTAGAGCAGCCAATCGTCGGCGCGGAAAGCGCGATGGAACCAGATGCAGTGATCGAGACTTGCCATCATCAGCTTGCGATCGGGCGTCCAAACCATGCCGTGCGGCCGCACCGTCGTGTCGAGCAGGGTCATGTCCGATGCGTAGGTCAGGATGCACGCGTGCAGCAACGGGTCGTCGGGCAGGGTGCCGTTGGTGCGGAACCATGCCTGCGCGTGCGGGCTGCGCCACGTACGCGGATCGGTGCCGGGCTGATCGCACAAGCGGAAGTCGATCGGTCGCTCACGGGTCGCCCAGGCGCCGAGCTGTTGCAGAAAGGGTTTGAGGCGCTCGTTGAACGTCGGCAGCTCTTCGGGCGGCGGCGCGGCCGGCATCTCGGCGTGGTAGTCGAGGCCGCTCTCGTCGAGGTGGAACGAAGCGTCGAGGTTGAAGATCGCGCGTCCGTGCTGGATCGCCACCACCCGCCGCGTGGTGAACGAGCGTCCGTCACGGATGCGATCGACCTCGTAGAGGATCGGGCGGCGCGGATCGCCGGCGCGGAGAAAGTAGCAGTGCAGCGAATGCACGCGACCCTGGGCGACGGTGCGTCCGGCCGCGACCAACGCCTGCCCGGCAACCTGCCCACCGAATACGCGCTGCCGGTCTTCGTCGGGGCTGACGCCGCGGAAGATGTTGACTTCGAGTTCCTCGAGGTCGAGTAACCGGATCAGGCGCTCGAGCGGAGTAGGCATCGCGAATCGCAGGAACTCAACGCGTGGCGACCGCGGGGACGAGCAATCCTTGGGTTCGCAGGCAGTCTTCGATCACCTTCGCGCCGAATGCGTTACCGTCTTCGTTCCAGTGGCCGCTGACGCGCAGGTAGAGTTGTCTGCCCGTGGCGCTTTCGGCGCGCAACGCCGGCGTCAAATCGCAGTAGGGAATGCCTTGCTTCTCGGCGAAGGCGCGGATGGTTTCGGTCGGCAGGTCGGGTTGTGCGCCGCTGCCCTCGGGCACGAACTGCTTCACCTGTTCCCAATGCACCTGCTCTTTCGTCGGAAACAGGAGAATCACGAAACGCGCCCCTACCTCGGTGGAAACCCGCTGCATATCGAGTAGCGATTCACGCATCAGCGCGAGTCCCGGGTGCTTCTCGATGTCTTCCATGGTTTGCGTCCACCAACGGTCCAGGCGGAAGACGTAATCGAAATGATCGTCGCGGTAGTTGTAGATGTCGCGGCTGCGCGAGCGCCGCGCGCCGTCGAGCAGACGGTAGACCATCGAGTACTCGGCGAGCCAGTTGCCGGCGCTGGTGCGGCCGCGGCGGCTGCCCATCCACGTCCAGTAGTTGTCGCTGCCGCTCTTCAGCCAGCCGTCGAAGTGGACGTTGTCCTTGAAGTCGTTGGGGAACACGCCGACGAGTACGAGTTTGGGTTCGAGCTTGCGACCGTAGATGTCGAGAACCCGCGCTGCGGCGATGTTCGAGTAGCCGTTGACGCCGAGCGTCGCGAACGACACGCCCGAGTCGTCGGCGAGGTGCTTGACCCAGCAATCCTCGGCCGCGACGTCGTCGCACAGGGTGAACGAGTCGCCGATGGCGATGCCGCCGAAGGGGGGCTTGGTGCCGATGTCGCGAAAGCCGATGTCGCCGAGTCCGAAGCTCTTTGTGCGGATCGGGATCTCGCGGCCCTCCGATGGGAAGTCGATGTCGAGGTCGGGCCGCAGCTTGTAGCCGAGTTGCGGATCCCCGAGCATCATCTCCTGCCAGGCGCTGCGGGCGGAGTAGACCCGATCGAGAAGGCGGAATTGGCCGGGCAACAGGCTACGCGGGAAGTAGTGTAGGACGAGTTCGACGACTAGGAGGCCGACGATGATCCCGAACAGGGGGGCGGCGATCAGGCGAAAAAGTCTCATGCGGTGCGTGGGTGAACGCCTGCGGCGTTCAAGCGTGACGGCGCTTCCGGTTCGGAAAAGAGTGCACGGATCGGGCTCGGAGATTCGAATCTTTCAATGTGAGGCGAGCGTATACACGATCCGTCGCGATTTCAATTATGAACCGAGCACCCTGCATTGTCGGTGCGCTGCCGCGATCTACTCGATGATGCTCGGCAGGCAGATTTCCTTCTCTTTCGTGGTTTTCGCGATCGTGTCGCCGAAGGCATCGTTGGTGTGCAGGCCGTCTTGGCGCAAATGGCGTGGCTGCGCCGGATTGATGAGCGTGCCGCGGTCGCTCGGATCGAGCGGGCCACAGCCGTCCTGCGCGATGTTCTTGCGCGCCGGCTTCGCCGCGTAGCAGACGAGATTCTGCTCCGGGCTGCGCACGCTAGAGGCAGCAATGGGCTTTGCTTCGCCGCTATTCGGCCCGGCGATCCACAGCGGAGCGCCGTCGATCGCCACCGGGCGGCAGAGACGCGTGATCTTCTTCAAGTCGTAGCGCCGGGTCGCGCCGCCGTTCAGATCGTCGACCACGTCCATCTGGATTCCCTTCGGCAGTCCGGGAACGCTATTGCCGTTCGCAAGCCGTCGTTGCACCTTCGCCTTGTAGCAGACGAACGCGTCCAGCCGGTGCTCGATCTCAGCCGGGGCAGGCACGGGATTTCCCGGGTCGTACCCCGCGGGAATGAGAACGTTGATCGCGCGCTGTGCTGCCACGAAGACCGACCCGCAGCGGTTGCTGACGCGGATGTCTTCTGCGCCGGGAAAGCGCGGCTCGCCCGTGTTCTCTTTGATCTTGTACTCGCGCAGATGCGTGCTGCCGTCGATCAGCGGCGCGCCGTCGATCTGTGCCGGGGTGCCGAGCTTGTCGATCTTGAGGATCTTGTAGTCGGTGATGCGGAAGGCGTCGGTCATCTCCACCGGGGCAAAAGCGCGAAACCGCTCCGCACTGCTGCTGCGTGCGGCCTGGTAGAGTAGGAACGGATCGACGCAAAGGGCCCGCGCCGTCACCACGATGCTGCGCGGCTCGCCGGTGCCGTCGTCGGCATCTTCATAGGTCGCGATGATGGTGTCGCCGCCGCCGACTTGCAGGTCGCCGTCTTCCGGCGCCACGGCGGCCGACGTCGACAACAGCGTACCTACGAATGATCCTGTCGTCGGTGGGCTTTCCGTCAACGACACCGCCTCCTGGTCGCCGGCGCTGGTCGTGACCACGACGGTGATTTGCGGTGTGCCGGCAAGGTCGGCGTCAGCGACCCCAAGCGTGAGATCGGACCCGCAGGCGTAGAACGAGTCGTCGAGGGCAATGCTGCCGGCGGAACTCGAGCAGGGATCGGCTTCGGACAGGTCGACCGCTTCGAAGTCGGCGGGCTGTCCGCCGCCGCCCGACAGACCCGCGAGCCCGTCCGCTGCGCTGATCGCCAGATAGGTCACGAAGATGCGTCCATCGAAGAACATCTCGATCTGGAAGCTGTTCGCGCCCACGTTCAAATACTCCGGTACGTTGGCGTACGTCACCGCAACCCGATCGTCGAGCTGCTTCACCGAGATGGTGCCGCCCGTCGCCGGGTTGAGATCGTCGTACAGGGCGGCAACGCGCGGATTGGCGAAATGCTCGAAGAAGCTTTCGCTCCAGTCGGAGTCGCCGACGAAGCCGACGTAACCGTTACTGTCGATGAACAGCGAGTCGGCAGTCTGGCCGTAGATCGACACTTCCTTGCCATCGAGCAGGGGCACTTCGACGAAGCTGTCGTCGCTGAGCGAAAGGACCGTGCCCCCGGTCGGATCGGTGGGAAAGGCGAACGCGCTGCTGCGGCACGCGGTGTAGAAGTGGACGGAGCCGTCCGGCACGAAGGCAAGGGTTGTGTTGCTGAGGTCGAAGTTGGCGAAAAACTGTTCGGCGAAGTACGTCGTGCGTTCGGGCGTGGTGACACTGAAGCAGATGCCGCCGTTGTCAGCGATCGTCAGATTGCCGGCTTCGTCGGTGACTTCGACCACGAAATAGTAGGTCGACGTGGGCATGAGTCCGTCGATGCCGACTTCATGCGCCGTACCGAACAGATCCCCGCTGCTGCTGAACGCGAGGTCGCCGCAACTGGTCCCATAGCGCACCTGCGCCGTCGCGGGCTCGTCGCTGGTGAAAGTGATCGAGACCTCGGAGCCATTGACCGCGACGGCTGCGACGTCGTTGGCCTGCGGCGCGATGCAGTCCACGCTGGCGGTGTCGATGACCGTTGCGGGCGCGCCGCTGCCGTCGTCGGCGTCGTCGTAGGTCGCTGTCACCACGTCGCCGTGCGCGAGTTGCAGAACGGCGTCTGCCTGCGGCGCTCCGGCCGCGCTCGCGATCGTGCCAATGAACACACCCGATGCAGGCGGGCTTTCCGTGAGGACCAACGACTCATCGTCTCCCGAAGTCGCCGCGACCGTGATCGCCAAGGTGCCCGACGCTTGGAGATCGCTGTCGGTGGTGGTGACTCGTAGCGTCGTCGCGCACCGATACGACCCGGAATCGAGATAGATCGCTCCGCGCGAGGTGACGTCGGAGAAGTTGTAGACGACGAGCGCGAAGTCCTGGTCGGTCGGATCGGCGGTGCCCGGTACGCCGTCGCTGGCGAGGGTAATCGCCTCGACCTTGACATGCATCAGGCCGGTTGTGCCTGCGGGCAGGAACACCGCTTCGACGTTGTTGCGGGTGTCGGCCGTGCCGCCCGGTTGCGAGACATCACCGACGAAGTTGTTGCCGCGGTAGACCTCGCCGTCGACTTCGACGATGAGATTGAGATCGTTGACGAATGCCGAGCCGAAGGTCGCGCCCGGCGGATCCGTCCAGGCGAGAACGACCCGCACCGGGCGATCCGCGCTAGCCACGTCGCCGACGATTTCATGGGTCTCGCCGGGGGTGCTGAGAACGACGTCCTGGTCGCGTAGCAGCCGTGACGGCTCGTGGTCGAAGATGAAATCGAGGTCCGCCCGTCCGAAGCCCTGGTGGCGGCCGGGCAGGCTCTCGTTGGCGAGTGCGCCCGTCATGTGCTGCGCACCGTGGAGGAGATAGGCTTTGGTGAATGCCGGGCTCGGATTCGCGATGCCGTAGACCCGCGCGACAAACTCGTGCGCGAGCGACGCGGCGCCGGCGATGGCGGGCGTCGAATGGCTGGTTCCCGACGACCATGTGTATTGTGAGCCTGCGGGAAAGAGGGCGTCCGTCCCTGGCGCGGCAAAATTGTTACCGGTGGGTCCGCAAACGCCCGAGCCGTTGAATTCCGGCTGCGAGGCGAGTCCATGAATGAAGGTGCCGGGGGCGACGATGTCGGGCTTCATCCGACTGTCGGTGCAGGGGCCGCGGCTCGAGAAGCTCGACAAGTCGCGTACATCGTCGCCGTCGCTGGCATCGTCGCCGCACCCGGAGCCGACGCTCGCCGCCGGGTTGGAGGTTTCGCTGGCGCCGACGCTGATCACGTTCTTGGCGGTTCCCGGACTACCGATGCTGCCCGAGCCGGGCCCGTCGTTGCCGGCGGCGAAGACGAACAGCAACTGCTGGTTGCCGGGAGTGCCGCTCTGGGCGTCGCGGCTGAGGGCGTCGTACTCCTGGGCCATACTGTTGTACGCGCCGTTGACGTCGGCGCCCCAGGAGTTCGCACTGATCCGCGCGCCCCGGGCGTAGTAGTCGGAAATCATCTCCGGGTTTCCGGCGCCGATGTCGAAATCGGGGGCGAAGATGCGCACGTTGGCGAGCCTGCCGAAGGGCGCGATTCCGAGTCCATAATTGTAGCCCGCGGCGTCCTCGACAGCCGCACCGGAACCGACGTTGTAGCCGCCGACGATCGATGCGTTGATCGTGCCGTGACCGTCCGGGCCGGAGGGGTTGGGCGCCGCGGAGCCGGGCGGTAGCACCGAGAACATCATTCGGCTGGCGTTGCTCTTACTGCCGAATTCGTAGAGATCCGCCGCCAGCGGCAGGGTGGTGCCGTTGTCGACGCCGTCGTCGACGACGACCACCACGGGATAATCCGCGGGATCGTTGGAGAAACCAGCTGCGGCGAGAAAGCCGAGATAACCGGGCGCCGCGGGACCCGACTGCGCCGGGTTCAGGTCGTTGGCGAGAATCTGCCCCTGGCGTTCGCCGAGCAGGCTCGGGCGGACGAACGGCTCGACGTTGACGACGGTGTCGAGGGCGGCGATCTCGGCGAGCGACGTGCCGGCGGTGCGGATGCGCACGTTGACGAATTTGCCGTGCACGGCTTCGTAGGCTGGCACGAGAACCGCGTCGGCAAACTCGAGGATCTGCTCGAGATCGGCAGCGGTGCGCGCGGTTCCCGCGGCGAGTTGGATGGTTACGTCGGCGTAGGTGTCGTCGTCGGTTCGCGAGTCGAGTTCCGGTGCCAGGGCATCGGTCGGTTGAAACGAGGTGCGGAAACGCACGCTGCGACGCCGCGCCGGCGCGAGCGCTTCGACCTGCCGGTCATCGCTCGTCCAGACGAGATAGGCGTGATGGGGCACGTATTGGACGATACGTGCGCCGCTGGCGCGGAGGTCGTCGAGATCGGCGTCGGTCGGCGTCGCCGCGAACTGGACCAACTGCAGGCGTCGTTCCCGGGTCGGAAACGGAGCGGCGCGGGCGACAGGTTGGTCGGCGGTGGCGACGACGCGGCGGCGCAGCAGGATAGAATCGTGCCCGGTTTCCGTTGCGTCGCTGGCGAACGCGATGGGCGTCGGGATGACGGCTACGCAGGCCAGCAGGCACAGCAGCGCGGCTCGGCACGAGCGGAAGGGGGCGTGGAGCAAATTCACGAGGCCGAAGTTAGCACGCCGCCGCGGCAGTCGGTATTGAAAAGATCCGGGTCGCGTGTGTGGGTGAGGGTAGCGTCGCGCGAAGATTCCCGGTAATCGTCGCCGAATGCTGTTGCGCGGGAAACGGGCTCTGATCTTCGGCGTCGCCAACGATCACAGCATCGCCTGGGGCATCGCCCAGGCGTTTCACCGCGAGGGCGCCGGCGTTGCACTCTCGTACGGTGCGCCCAACCTCGAGCGCCGGGTCCAGCCTCTCGCCGAATCGATCGGCGCCGAACTCGTGGTGCCGTGCGACGTCAGTCGCGATGAGGACATCGAAGCCGCCTTCGCGACCATCGCCCAGCGCTGGGACTCGCTCGACATTCTCGTGCACGCTGTCGCCTTTGCGCAGCGCGAGGACCTCAAGAATCCCTTTCTGCAAACGTCGCGCAGCGGCTTTCATCTGGCGCTCGACATCAGCGCGTATTCGCTCGTCGCGCTCAGCCGTGCCGCGGCGCCACTACTCGGGAAGGGCGCGGCGATCGTCGCGCTGACGTACTTCGGCGCCGAGAAAGTCATCCCCAATTACAACGTGATGGGCGTCGCCAAGGCCGCGCTCGAGGCCTCGGTGCGCTATCTCGCTTGGGATCTCGGACCCCGAGGCGTGCGGGTCAACGCCATTTCGGCGGGGCCGGTCCGCACACTTTCGTCGGCTGGCGTCAGCGGCTTCAAGGACATGCTCCACCACCACGCCGAGCGCGCGCCCCTGCGCGCCAATGTGACCCTCGACGAGGTCGGCGGTGCCGCGCTGTACCTCTGCAGTGACCTCGGTGCCGGCGTTACCGGCGAGGTCCTCCACGTCGACGCCGGCTACAACATCGTCGGCATGTAGAGCATGGTCATGGCTTTGCTCTTCCCCCTGATCGTGAAATCCTGACGGTCGAAGATATGCGTCCCATCCTATTTCACCTCGGCGAACTGCCGATCCCGGCGTTCTGGACGATGGCGCTGCTCGGCTTTCTCGCCGCCTTCCTGGTGATTCGAGCCGACGTCAAACGCCGCGGACTCGATCTCGCCCTGGCCTACGACATCGTGCTGTACGCCTACATCGGCGGCTGGGTCGGCGCGCGCCTGTTCATCATTCCGACGGCTTGGGAGTACTTCGTCCGCGATCCGATCGGAATTCTGCTGTCGGGAAGCGGCTGGGTCTGGTACGGCGGCGTCGTCGGTGGCGGCCTGGCGGTGTGGCTGCTCGCGTATCGGCGCGGTGTGAGCATGCGCGTGCTCGGCGACATCGCCGCGCCGGCGCTCGCTGTCGGCCTCGCCTTCGGGCGGATCGGCTGTCAACTTTCGGGTGACGGCGACTACGGCGTGCCGACGGATTTGCCGTGGGGCATGAGCTATCCCGACGGGGTGGTGCCGACGACCGATCGGGTGCACCCGACGCCGATCTACGAGATGGTCGGCTGCTTCGCGATCTTCGCTCACCTCTGGCGGCGTTACGATCACGGCGACGGCGCCGGGCACCTCCTCGGGCGCTACCTGATTCTCTCGGGCGTGCTGCGCTTCGCAATCGAGTTCGTGCGCCGCAATCCGGCCTGGATCATCGGCCTGACGACCGCGCAATGGTTCAGCATTGGTTCGCTGCTCGTCGGTTTCTGGCTGATCGTCACCGCCGTCCGGGAACGCCCCGAAACGGCACGCGTTGCCGGTACATCTTCGTGATTGTCGCTTTGGCGGTCGGTATGGTAAGCGGAAGCCTTCAAAATGCGAGGGATGTGGGGCATGTGGAGTTTCGAACGCGCAACTGAGACCGAAGAACGAACCCATCGCCGCCGGAGCCGCACGGCTCTCGCAGCGTTCACGCTCGCTGCGGTCGCGATGGCGGCGCCTGTCGCACCGACTGGGGCGGCCGAGCCGGCGCGGATCACCGTCGGCGTCGACGCCAGTCAACCAAACGGCCGCAGCGAACTGCCGGCGACGAATGCCGACGGTAGCGTGATCGTCTTCAAGTCCCTCGCGGCGAACCTGATCGCCGGCGATCGCAACGGCTTGATCGACGTGTTCGTGTTCGACCGCGTCACCGGGACCATCGAACGCGTCCCGCGCCGGCCCGACACCGGAAACGACCCACTCGAAGAGAGCTTTCCGCCGGTGGTCAGCGCCGACGGGCGCTTCGTCGCCTTCGGTTCGGCGGCGCGCAACCTGGTGCGCGGCGACTTCAACTTGTTCCCCGATGCCTACCGCCACGACCGTGCCACCGAGACGACCGCGAACCTCTCACTCGTCATCGACATCAATTCGGAAGGCCGCCTCGGCGGGCGGGTCCCCGACATTCCTCTCAGCATCAGCGCCGATGGGCGCTTCGTCTCGTTTACGGCCGCCTCCGCGCACATCGCCGGGGTCGATACCAACGAGACCCACGACGTGTTCGTCTACGATGCCGAGACCGGCAGCACCGAGTTGATCAGCGTTACCAGCCTAGGCTCGCCGAGCCTGCGCGCCGCCAACGACCTCAGCGGCGCCGGCGTTCTCAGCCCGGACGGCAACTTCGTCGCATTCTGCTCGGAGGCATCGAACCTCACCCGCGACAGCACGCGCGACATCGCTGGAATCTTCGTGCGCGATCGCGCCGCCCGGCAGACGTTTCGGATCGCATCTCTGAGCGGCGGCAATTGTCTGCAGCGCGAAATGATGACCAGCATCAGTGACGGAGCAGGTGTCATCGCCTTCGTCACCGACCTCCCGATCGACGGCGCCGACAACAACAACCTTACCGACGTCTACGTTTGGTTCGCAGGCGACGGTCGGGTCGAACTCGTCAGCCGCAACGGCGGCGGCCAGGCCGGCAACGGCGCTTCGAGCTTCCCCGCGCTCAGCGGCGACGGCCGCTTTCTCACGTTCCAGTCCAGCGCCACCGATCTAGTCGATGCCCCGGACAGCAACGGATCCGGCTCCGATGTTTTCGTGGTCGATTTGACCGACGGCCGTATCGAGCGGGTGACCGGCAATGGCGACGAGGTCGCGGCGGGCGATAGCCTGGCGCCGAGCATCAGCCGTGACGGCACGGTCGTCGTCTTCCAGTCGAATGCGCGCCTGACGGCGGACGATACGAACGCGTTTCCCGATATCTACTCGATCGTCAACGAGTTGAGCTTCACCCCGACGCCAACCGAAACGGCGACAGCCACGGAAACAGTGCCGCCCGCGAGCCCCGCGACCGCGGTGCCGTCGACTCCGACCCGTTCACCGACGCAGCCGATCCCGACGGCCACCGTGGTTCCGCCGACACCGACAGTACCGGTGCCGACGCCGACGACCATCGTGAATACGCCGACGACCGTCGTGAACACGCCGACGCCGGTCGTGAACACGCCGACGCCGTCCAGTCTTCCGGCGACGCCTGCTTCCACTCCGACTGGCACGTCTGGCTCAGGCGGCGGCGGTGGTGGCGACGGCTGCGGCTGTCGCATCGATCCGGTGACCGGACAAGCATCGAGTTCGTTGCCGCTCCTCGCGCTGCTACCTCCCGCACTGCTGCTCGCCGTGCGGCGCCGGCGTGTCGGCGCGGACCTGGGCTGACGACACACGGTGGGCACCTCTAGCGCGGAGTTGATCGCGAAGCTGCACGAGATCGGCGTTGTCCGGCTCGGCGACTTCGTTCTCAAGGACGGAAGCCATTCTCCCATCTACGTCGACTTGCGCGTGCTGGTCGGCCATCCGGCCGTGCTCCGCATGATCGCCGCTGCGATGCTCGAGAAAGCTAGCGGCTTGGACTTCGACTGCGTCGCCGGCATCCCGTATGCCGGACTGCCGCTGGCGGTGGCGATGTCGGTCGCGGGAGACATCCCGCTCGTCTATCCCCGCAAGGAAGCGAAGTCCTACGGCACCAAGAAGCGCGTCGAGGGCGTCTTCGATCTCGGCGCGCGTGCGCTGGTCGTCGACGACGTGATCACCACCGGCGGCGCCAAGATCGAAGCGGTCGAGCCGCTGCGCGAAGCGGGCATCGTCGTCGAGGACATCCTCGTGGTCGTGGATCGGCAGCAGGCCGGGGCGGCCGTGCTTGCGGACGCCGGCCTGCGGCTCCACAGCGTCCTCACCTTGACCGGCATTCTCGATCAACTCGAGGCAGACGGTGCCTTGTCGCCGGCCGACGCCGCACGGGCGCGCAGCGCCATCTCCGCCCCGGCGCACTGAGCCGCGGTTCTTCGGAACTCGACTGCCTATGATCCCTACCAATTCATTCTCGCATCACGGACTCCGTGTCCTGCACCAACACGCCACGGGGCCGCTCACGTCGATCGCCCTTGCGGTGCGCGGCGGGGCGCGGTTCGATGGCGAACATCCCGGTATCGCCCATGTCGCCGAACACATGCTGTTTCAGGGCACGCCGGGAATGGACCAACGCGAGCTCAACCACCGCGCCGCGGAACTCGGTGGCGAGCACAATGCCGACACCGGCTACGAAACGGTCACGCTGACCTTCGATGTCTTCAACGAAGACGTCGACGACGCCCTCGCCCTGCTCGCCGAGCAGTACTACCGAACCGAGGTTTCCGACGAACGGCTCAACAAGGAGCGTCGCGTCGTGCTCGACGAACTGCGCGGCCGCCTCGACGATCCTACCGATCGGATGCACACCCGCGCCTGGCATACCTTCTTCGGCGGCGCACTTTCGCATCCGATCTGCGGCACCGTGAAGAGCTTGCGCGCGATCCAGGCGGATGACGTTCGGCGCTTCTTGCACACCCAGTTCGTTCACGAGCGGTCGGTGATCGGAGTGGTGGGCGGCTGCGATGCGCAAGCCGTGCGCAAGGCGATGCGTCGCCATTTCGGCGAATCCGAACGCAAGGCAGGGCCGATCCCCGAAGTTTCCCCGGGCCGCGGCGGTCGTTTGCGGTGTACCGGGAGCACCGGCCAGGCAACCGTCCTCGCGATGATGGAAGTTCCAGCCGTGCCGACGGAGATCATCGCCGTCGGTCTGGCGCTGGATCTGGTCGGGGCCGATCCCGACAGCCGACTCTTCCAGGAGATCCGCGAACGCCTCGGGCTCGGCTACGACGTCGCGGCTCATCTCGACTTCGGTCCGGATTGGGCCGTCGCCAGCGTCTCGGCGAGCGCGGGCCGCGCCGCGGCGGGGCGCCTCGAGCGGGCGATGGAAGAAGTGATGCGCCGCGCCGCGGAGGACGGTTTCGGCGAGGACGAGATGCGGCGGGCGCGCAAGAAGCTGCGCTACCGTTATGCGTCGCTCGGTGAAAGCCGCATGGACCGGGCGTTGTCGCTTGCCGAAGGAACGCTCTCGGGCTTTCCGCTGCCGCACGAGGCGGAGCGGATGGTTGCGGAAGTGTCGCGCGAAGCGGTCGAGGCTGCATGGCGGCGCACGGTTGCGGCGCGTCGGCTCTGGACCACCCTGACCTGAAGCGGGGGAATTTCGATGGCCGATGTGATCTGCGCAGTCGCGTCCGATACCAAACTGGAGACTCCCGAGGGTCCGCTCACCGCAAAGAGCCTTGCGGCGAAACCGGCACCGGTCTTCACCTTCGAGACAGGACGGGTCCGCTTCCGCATGCTCGGCGATCCGCGTGTCGTAGGGGCGTCCGCACCGGTGGTGCGGGTGACGCTCGCAAACGGCGCGAGCTTCCGCGTCGGAACCGAGCAGATCGTTTTCAAGAAGGGGATGGTCGAGTGTCGTGCAGCCGATCTCGCACCGGGCGACGCGTTGGTGCCCGCGTTCACCTACCTCGAGGGCTACGAGTATCGCGACGACGCCTCGGCGAGCACTTTCACCAGCGCCGCGTCGCTGCTGGTCTCCAGCGTAGCCGCAGACGGTGAAGCTGAAATCTACAGCTTCACCGTCAACGTGAGCGGCTGCTTCTTCGTCTCGGCGGGCGTTCTCTGCAAGGCCGCCGCTGCCTGAGTGCGGTTCCGAATTCCCCCCGGGAGCACTCACGGAACGGGCCGTGAGCACGCCTGCCGTACACGGCTCGATCTCGGGACCAGCGCGCTAGAGGCACCGGTGCGCCAATGTCGCCAAGCCGGCTTCGGCCTCGCGATCGCGGCTCCAGGGCAAAACGACGATGCGGTCGACGCCGGCTTCGGCGTAGCGGCGTAGGTCGTCGTGATCGAGGTCGGCGTGGCCGACGCTGACGGTGATTTCGAACGGGACGTCCGCGCGCTTTGCCGCCGCGAGTTCGGCGCGCAGTTGCTCGACCTGAGGCCGCGCGGATTCGGGCGTGTGGCGCACCCCATACCAGCCGTCCCCGAGGGCTGCTGCACGGCGCAAACCCGCGGGACTTTCCCCACCGAACAGTATCGGCGGATGCGGCTTCTGCACGGGTTTGGGTTCGAACTTGACGGGTCCGAAGGAGAAGAAGCGACCGTGAAACTCCGGCTCGTCTTCGGTCCACAGGGCGCGAATCGCACGCACGCATTCGCGGGTTCGCGCGCCGCGGCTGGCGAACTCGACGTCGACGGCCGCAAACTCCTCTGCCAGCCAGCCGGCGCCGACGCCTAAACTCAGACGCCCACCCGAGATGAGGTCCAGGGTCATCGCCATCCGCGCCGTGGTCAGCGGATGGCGTAGCGGCACGAGGTAGATGTTGGTGCCGATGCGGATGCGCGACGTGAGTGCCGCGACCTGCGCCAGCAAGATGAAGGGGTCGAGCAGCGGCGTCGCCGGGTTGATCGGCGCCGCACCGTCAGGGCTGTAGGGGTACTTGCTTTGGATGTCGACCGGAAAGACGAGATGTTCCGGCACCCAAACCGATTCGAAGCCGAGCTCTTCGGCACGCTGGGCGATCGCCGCCATGCGTTGCGGCCGCAGCAAGAAAAGGGAAATTCCAATTTTCATTCGTCCCCTTCGTAGGCGGCGATGCGCGCCGCAAGGTGCGTTCAGTATCGCTTCGCTCACGTCGTGACAAGCGATCTGCCACCGTCCGGCGGACCGAAAGGTTCGCCGCCCTTCGTCACTCGCAGCCTCGTATCCTGCCCTGAATCATCCACTCCTCTGTTTCGTACAGCGAACGCCGCGTGCTACGCAGAAGGGCTGGCCAAGCTCAGATGCAGGAGGTGGAGGAGTATGCGGGGAAGAGTCACGGCGCTTGCCGTAGCGGCGACATTAGCCATCATTCATACGGGGCCGTTGTGGGCCGACGACACTTCCGGCTTCGAGCGTACGACGGACGAGATGGAACCGGCGCGCACGAGTCCCGCTGCGTCCAGCTCTGGTCTGATTGACGAAATCGTCGTCCAGGCCCGCAAGCGCGACGAGTTGATCCAGGACACCCCGGTCTCCGTCACCGCGGTTTCGAATGTGACGCTCGACAAGATGAACGCCACCCGGCTCGACGACATCGAGCAGATGGTGCCCAACTTGCGCATCACCACCGGCCAAAACGGCGTGAACGGCAACATCCGCATCCGCGGTGTCGGTGCAACCAACACCGACATTGCCTTTGAGCCGGGTGTCGGCTTGTTCGTCGACGGTGTCTTCCTGCCGCGCTCTCTCGGCAACCTGATCGACCTCGTCGACGTCGAACAGATCGAAGTCCTGCGCGGCCCGCAAGGCACGCTATTCGGCAAGAACACCGTCGGCGGCGCCATCAACTTGACCACGGTCAAACCCGGCCCCGACTACGAAGCGAGTGCGCTCGTGCGCGCCGGCAACTACGACACCGTTGAAACCCGAGTCGGCTTCAATGCACCGGTGCGCTTCGGCTTCCTCGAAGACCGCGTTTTCACCCGCGCCGCCTTTCACACCCGGCGCGCCGATGGCTACACGGACAACGAGTTTCGCGACGACGATTGGTCCAACCGCGATTCGCTGTCGTTCCTCGGCTCGGTGCGCGTCCTGCCGGTCGATGATGTCACCGTCGACCTCGCCGGCATGTGGTCGAATGAGCACTCGCGCAGCCGTGGCGGCGAGTGCGTCGTCGTGCGACCGTTGGCACTATTCGGACGCATCCAACAAGCCTGTGCGGGCGCAAGCCCATTCGACTTCGAAGCCGACACCGCGGGTCTGACCGACGTGTCGAGCTACGGCAGTTGGGCCACGGTCGCGTGGGATTTGGGCGACGTCGGCCCCGTGCAGGAGTTCACGTTGAAGTCGATCAGCGCTTGGCGCGAGCAACGCGCGCGGCTGCGCCAGGACCTCGACATGACCGCCGCTTCGCTCAGCTTCACCGGTAAGCCCTTTCTGACGCTCGACAGCACGGGTGACGGCGCCGCCGGCGGTGAGCCGGGATTCCAACGGCAGATCACCCAAGAGGTTCAGGCCAACGCTACGGCGCTGCAAGGCAAGATCAGCTTCGTCGCGGGCGCGTTCACGTTCTGGGAAGATGGAACCGATACGCGCACCGTCACGTTCAACCTCGCGACCAGCGAATCTTCGACCGAGACGCGCACCGCAATCGACAATCTCACCTGGGCGCTGTTCGGTCAGGCGACGTATGACGTCACCGAGTGGGCCAGCCTGACGACCGGCGTGCGCTATTCGTCCGACCGCAAGGAAGCCACGCAGCGGGTCGAAGCGCTCGGTCGCGACGATGTCAGCCGCGACGGCGACGACGAAACGTTCGGGGCGTGGACTCCCACCGCGAGCCTGGCGCTGACGACACCGCTGGCCTGGCTAGAGTCGGTGCCGGTAGACCATCTGGTCGGGTATTTCACCTACGCGCGCGGCTTCAAGGGCGGCGGCTTCAACGCGGTACTGAATCCGCAGTCGCAGGCGGCGCTCGAGCGATTCGATCCGGAGTATCTCGATTCGTTCGAACTCGGCGCGAAGACGCTGGCGTTCGACAATCGCCTGGCGCTCAACACGTCCGTCTTTCTCGGATTGTGGACCGACCAGCAGGTGCAAGCGTTCGAAACGGTGGGGATCGACGCGGGCGGCACGCCGCAGGTGCAGAACCGCACTCTCAATGCGGCCGAGTCGACGATCCGTGGCGTCGAGATCGAACTCGTCGGCGTACCGACGCCGGAGCTCCGCATCGAGGGCTCGCTCGGCCTGCTCGATACGGAGTACGACACGTTCCGTGACGCCGTGAGCTTTTTCGACGGCACCGCGATCGACCGCAGCGGCGAGGGGTTTGCGGAGACGCCGGAGATTCAAACACTATTGGCGCTGCAGTACTCCTTCCATTTCGCTGCCACGCCACGTGCGTGGCTCGACGGCTGGCTGACGCCGCGCGCGGAGTGGTCCTATCAGGACCAAGTCTTCTACGAGGGACCCGAGTTGGGGAGCGCTGCAGAGCAGTCCGGCTACCACCTCCTGCATGGCAAGCTGACTTACGAATTCAACGACGATCGAACTCGGGTCGCACTCTGGGGTAGGAACCTGACCGACGAGGAGTATTTCGACCATGCATTCAGTCTCGGCGGCTCGATTGGCACGATGAACCGCTTCTACGCCCAGCCGCGCACCTTCGGCGGCGAGGTCAGCTTCCGATTCTAAGTGGCCAGGGACGACGTGCATCCTCCGCCTGAATTTGCCCCGATTCGGTGGACACGCCAAGACAGCGGAAGACGCTGGAGGAGAGGTGCATGTCCGGACGAACGTTGGTTGGTGGTGGC
>Ga0163153_10002841_pt1 | contig 24177 bp, 19 predicted proteins | sample OliLakLV19MP6IB1_FD_148629 | JGI IMG/M metagenome (GOLD analysis project Ga0163153, IMG submission 148629) | Freshwater microbial mat bacterial communities from Lake Vanda, McMurdo Dry Valleys, Antarctica - Oligotrophic Lake LV.19.MP6.IB-1 | ecosystem: Environmental > Aquatic > Freshwater >...
TGCTTCTTGTCGTTGACGTCGCCTTCGCCCGGGTGTTTACCTGGATCGGCGTGCTCGAAGGCGTTCACTAATTCAGAGCTTGCTCGTTGTGGTAATGAACCAAGGATCTACCGTCATGTCCGAAACGCAGACCAACGACCAAATCGGAACCGACGAGCCGCTGGTCACCCCGGGGATGAACTGGTTCGTCCTTCGTGTTGCCTCCAACAAGGAAGACTCCGTCCGTGCCACGCTGCTCCGCAAGATCAAGATCGAGAACTTCACCAACCTTGTGAACCGCATCCTTGTGCCGTCCGAGAAGGTCAAGACCATCAAGGCCGGCAAGCAGAAGGTTGCGTTCAAGAAGCTCTACCCCGGCTATGTATTCGTTGAGATGAAGCTCGAAGACGACGGCCGCATCCCGCAGGACGTGTTCTTCCTCATCAAGGAAACCACCGGCGTGGGCGACTTCATCGGCACCGCCGGCCACCCGACGCCGATGCCTCTGCCCGAGGTCGAGAAGGTCGTCGCCGCCAGCAAGCCCGTGGAGGAATCGCCCACGGTCAGGATGGAGTTCCTCAAGGGCGACAAGATCAAGATCAAGGAAGGCCCGTTCCAGAGCATGGAAGGCTCCGTCGACGAGCTGCTCCCCGAGCAGGGCAAGGTCCGCGTCATCGTCACCATCTTCGGCCGCGCGGTGCCCGTCGAGCTCGAATACTGGCTCATCGAGAAGTCCGAAGAGTAGGCCGCGCAGGGTCCGCTGTGCGGTCCGCGTCTTTATTGCCGCTTTCCAAAAGGTCCGCTCCGCGCGGGCCTTTTTCAATGGAGTAACGGCCAGCTCCTCGATTTTTTAGCCGCGAAGCGGCGGAACAACCGTAGCCCCGGGCGTGAGCCCGGGGAGCAAGCGATTGCGGCTATCAAGCCCCGCAGGGGCGGCACTCTCCTAAATGCCGGTGTCGCCCCGTCGGGGCTTGACGCAGGCGCGTCCACCCACCCCGGGCTGACGCCCGGGGCTACGGGTATGCCGCCGCTTCGCGGCTTACAAAGGCAAAAACTCCTCCAAACACTAGGACTTCCAGAAACAGCAGCGCGGAGCGGCTGTCTGAACCTCGTGCCTTCTTGCGGTGTCACGATCGGGACGCTTCGATCAGCACCCGCTCCAGCAGGTCCACGTGCCGCTTCATCGAAAGCTTCTCCGCGAGGCCGGCCGTCGCGGCGCCGCAGCGGGCCCGCTCCTCGGGGTCGAGCAGGTCGCGCATCGCGCTGGCCAGCGCGGTTACGTCGGCGGGGTCGTCAATCACCCGGCCGCGCACCGCGTTGCCCTCGACGATCCAGTCGCTGGCGCCGTTGAAGCGGGTGCTGATCGCGGGGATGCCCATCATCAGCGACTCGATGACCACCTTGCTCGACGGGTCGTAGAAGGTCGGTAGCACGGTCACATCGGCGGCGCAGTAAAGCTCCGCCATCTGGTTGGTCGGGCCGACCATGCGGACGTGGCCGCGCACGCCGAGCGTCGCGGCGAGAAGTTGCTGGCTGTAGCTGACCTCGCCGGCCATGAAGATGGCGAGATCGGCGCCGCGGTCGACGAGCTGCCTGGTGGCGTGCAGCAGCGGGTCGACGCCCTTGAGGCGCGGATTGTAGGCGGCGAAGAGGAACGCCACCGTGTCATCGCCCACCTTGAAGTCCTTGCGCACGCGCTGCCGGAAATCGAGCCGCTGCTCCGTCGAGACAGGCGGCATCTCGGCGGCGTTGGGGATGACGGTGACGCGGTCGCCGCCGATGTTGTAGTGCTGCTTAAGCTGGCGGGCGACGTAGCCGCTGATGGCGACGAAGCGCTTGATGAGCGGGCTGGCGAGGGTGGCGCGCTCGAGGCGGAGCTGCGCCAGCCGTTTGAGGTTCAGGAGCTGCGAGAAGCGCTTGATCCGGCGTGAACTGCCCAGGGCATGGGAGGCGACGTTGCGATCGAGCGTCTCGCGGATGGTGCCGCCGCGCGGTTCCATCACCGCGGCGGGACAGGCCATTGTCACCGACAGGCTGGTGTCGAAGTTCCCTTCCCGGATCGTTCGCTGGGCCCAGCGGGCGAAGGCGGAGACCTTCACCTTGTGTCGGAAGTTGAGCGTGTGGCCGATGCGCACTTCGCCGCCGTCGAGCCTGAAGTCGGGCGGGCCGTCGCCGGTGATGATGGTGACATGATGCCCCCGGCCGATCAGCTCGCGGGCGATCTGATGAACGGAGCGTTCCTGCCCGCCGCCGCAGGGGTCGAAGTGTTCGATGGCGATGGCGATTTTCATGAGATGGCGGGGTGGCACTGACAAGGCCTGGCCGCAGGCCTTTGTCAGTGGGAAAGATCAGCGACATCCGCCACTGACAAGCTCCGCGGACTCCGCTTGTCAGTGCCACCCGTCAGACCTGGCAGGGTCGGTCTTGCCGCCCGCAGCACCGCCAGGGCGTTCTCGAACACCATGCCGGCGTCGATCTTCTTCATGCAGACGTGATCGTCCGGTGTGCCGCGCAGCGGGCATTTTTTCTTCTGGCACGGCCGGCAGAAGACGTCGACAAACACCTGCCGCTCGTGGGCGAAATCGGTCTGCGACCAGGCGGGGTCGGTGGGGCCGAAGAGGGTGACCAGCGGCACGCCGAACGCCGCGGCGATGTGGCGCGGGCCGGTGTCGTTGGTGATCATCAGGTCGCAGCGGCGGATGACGCTCTTGAGGAGCGTGAGGTCGACGCCGAGCGAGGGGAGATCGACCAGCGGCGTCGTCGCATGTTTGCGGATCTCGTCGAGGATGGGCCGCTCGTTGGGCGCGCCGCTCAAGGCGACGACGGCGTTGAGCTCGCGGGCCGCGCGGTCGGCGACCTCGGCGAAGCGCTGCGGGAACCAGATCTTCGCTTCGCCGAAGTTGGCGCCGGGGTTGAGGATGACGAACGGCCGACGGCCGGCATCGGCGCATGCGCCGACGCCGGCTTTGGCGAGCAGGTCGTCGGCGCGGCGGTCATCCTCGGCCCGGGTGAAAAGCGCCATGTTGGCGTCGGGCTCGAGGGTGCCGAGGTAGCGTGCGAGGCCCAGGTAGTAATCGCGGGTGGGCACCGCCACGTACTTGCCGTGGACCCGGCGGGGGAGCAGGCGGTCGGTGAGCAGCCCGCCGCGGCCGTCACGGTCGTAGCCGACGCGGCGGCGAATGCCGGCGAGGCGGACGAGCAGGGCGGAGCGGAAGCTGTTGGGCAGCAGCACGGCGGTGTCGAACTTCGCCGAGGCGAGGCGGGCGGCGAGCTTGATGGGGCCGGTGGGTTTGGTGTGCGGGGCGTGGCGGGTTTTCTTGCGGACGCTGACGATGCGGTCAACCCACGGGCAGCCATCGAGGATCGGCCGAAGGTGCCGCAGCACGAGGGCGGTGATGTGGGCCTGCGGGTAAAGGTGGCGGAAGGCGCGGAGGGCGGGCGTCGCCATCACATTGTCGCCGAGCCACGTGGGCATCACGACGAGCAGCCGCTGCGCGGGTGAATGCTGCGTGATGATCGGGGCACGTGGCATGCGGCGAGTATAGCAGAGGGGGGACGGCGCTTCGGGGAGAGGTTCATGGGACGGCAGGGCAATCGCATGTACTGCGGGTGGCACTGACAAGGACTGCTTGGAGGCCTTGTCAGTGTGTTTGGCCATGGCATCACGGACACTGACAAGCTCCGCGGACTCCGCTTGTCAGTGCCACCCACCTACATGCGATCGCCCTCCCCACGGAATCACCGCCGCAGCATCAGCACCGCGATGGTCGCCAGTTGCAGCACGATGGCGCACGCGGTCCAGCGCATGAAGATGTCGTTGTTGCCCGCGCCCATGAGCAGGGCCGCCATCATGCAGACGACGGCGACCATTTGCAGCACGATCGCCATGATGGCGGCGTAGCTGAACTCGGCGGTGACCTTGCGCTGGCCGCGGAGCTCCTGGAGGATCTGGCGGAGCGACTGCTCGGCGGAGAGCGGGGCGCCGGCGGGAGCGGAAGGCTCGGGGGATGCGACGGGCGGCGACGAGGAGCTCGTCGCGGTTGCGGCAGGGGGTGCGGCCCGCGGCGAAGGCTCGGCGGGCTGCGATGGGGCGGCGATTCCACGCTGCGGCGGCGACGTTTCGCGCGGCGGCAAAGGCGCCACGAGAGGCTCATCCACCGGGACGTAAACGTTCGGCGCGGATGGCGTTTCTTCGGCCGTTGGCTCGGCTTCGCGCCGCTTCGAGGGCGGCAGGCGCGCGGGTTTCATCTCGGCGCTCGGCAGACGGTGCGGCGCTGTCAGGGCGACCGGCCCGGCGACCTGCACTGAATGCGCTTCGATTTCGGGTTGCCGCGGCTTCTCCGCCCTGGTCCGCTTGCGCGTCGAAGCGGCCTCACTGATGGCGGCGCTTGGCGCTGATCCGAGCGGCTCCTCGACGACCACCGTCGTCATCGACAGGCCATCGTCTTCTCGTTCGGCCTTGACCGCGTGTTTCGCTTGCGTCTTCGCTGGCGCCTTCGGCTCATCCGCGTTGCGCTCGGTGGCGCTTAACGCCGTGATCACCTCCGAATCGAACGACGCGGTGGCGACCCGCGGCTGCGGCTTGCTCACCACCTCGACGCGATCGGTTTTCATCGCGGCGGTCACGTTCGTCGGCCTGCTCTTTTGCCCGACGAGGCGGACCGCTTCGATGAGGCCGCGGACGACGAAGTAGTCGCGCGACGCCTCGATCAGCACCGTCTTCGGTGCCGGGGCGCGTTCGCCGCCGGCCGCCGCGCCGCCACCGGACATGGCGCCGGGCGAGACGCCTTCGACCGCCGGCGCGGGGGTGGCGAGCGGCGCGGGGGCCACGCCGTCGGCGGTGAGCAGGATCGGGATGACGCCGGCGGTGAAGCCCGCCTGCACGTCGCGCATCTGATCGCCGATCATCCACGACTGCTTAAGGTCGAGCCCCAGGTCGCGGGCGGCCTGGAGCAGCATGCCCGGCCGCGGCTTGCGCCACGGGTGGTCCCGGCGGTAGCGTTCGACGGTGCCCTCGGGGTGATAGGGGCAATAGTAGAAGCGGTCGATGGCGACGCCGGAGTTGGCTTTGATGAGCTCGTTGATGCGTTCGTGGACGCGGTCGACGTCGGCCTCGCCATACTTGCCGCGGGCGACGCCGCCCTGATTGGAGACGACGATGATCTTGTAGCCGAGGCCCTTGAGCGACGCGATGGCGGAGGCGGCGCCCTGGATGAGCCGCACCTGCGCGGGATCGCCCAGGTCGCCGTCGTTGGGGATGAGCGTGTTGTCGCGGTCGAGGAAGACGGCGGCGGTCATGCAACCATCTTAATCGATTCAGGGTAGTGGTCCCATTTGAATCGGGTGGCACGGGCAGGCCGCGGTCCGCCGCGGTTTGCCCGTGGTGGCCGTCGCTATGCACTACCACGGGCAAACCGCCCCGAGCGGCGGCCTGCCCGTGCCACCCGGTATTCGAACAACTGATCTTCTTATTCACCGCCGATCTTCGCCCGCACCAAATCCACCGCTTCTTCCACGGAATGCTTCAGGTCGCGGTTGACGATGAACTCATCGTAGACGCCCGAGTCCCACGCCTTGCCGATCTCGCGCTTGGCTTTGGCGAAGCGGCGCTGGATGGCGGTCTCATCGTCCCGGCCGCGGGCCCGCAGCCGCTGCAGCAACACGCGCTCGTTGGGCGGGAGCACGAAGATCGAAAACGCCCGAGGCATTTTCTCTTTCACCTGAAGGGCGCCGTCGACATCGATCTCAAGGATCATCAACCGGTTCGCCGCCAGGGCATCATCGACCGGTTTGCGCGGGGTGCCGTAGCACAGGCCGTGATAAACCTCGGCCCACTCGAGCAGTTCGCCGTTGTCGCGGGCCTTGTTGAACTGGGCTTCGGAGACAAAGTCGTAATCGACGCCTTGCTTGTCGCCGGGGGCCTTGACGCGGGTGGTCATGGAGACGCTGAAGACGCCGCCGAGTTCGCGCTCGACCTCGTGGGTGATGGTCGTCTTCCCGACGCCGGACGGGCCGGAGATGATGAGGAGAAGGCCGGGCATGGTTCGCTCAATTCGGGGAGCACCATCCTGGCAGGGTGGTGCTGGTGTGATTTACCGGCGGTCTGCATTCGTCATTCGGTCGTCGCGATCTTCTGACTACAGCACGTCGCGGCAGCACCACCCTGCCGGGATGGTGCTCTTATGGTGTCGCCGGCTCCACCGGCTTCGCGTTCGTCACCAAAAACAGCACGGCCATGCGCACCGCCAGTCCGTTGGCGACCTGTTCCAGATAAGTGCTGCGCGGCCCGTCGGCGACGGCGGAGTCGATCTCGACGCCGCGGTTCATCGGGCCCGGGTGCATCACCAGGGCGGTGGGCTTCGCATTGGCGAGGCGGCGGGCGGTGAGGCCGTAAAAGGTCGCATACTCGCGCAGGCTGGGGAACGCCTGCCCGCTGATGCGCTCGAACTGCACGCGGAGCGTGTTGATGGCGTCGACGCGCGGGATCACGCTGTCGAGGTGGTGCGACAGCTCGCAGCCCAGGTCCGCGAACGAGCGCGGCAGCAGCGTGGGCGGGCCGACGAGAATGACCTGCGCCCCGAGCTTGAGCAGCCCGTGAACATTCGATCGCGCCACCCGGCTATGGGCGATGTCGCCAACGATGGCGACCGTCAGGCCGGTCATGTCGAAATCGTCGCGGTTGAACCGTTTGCACAGGGTGAAAATATCGAGCAGGCCCTGCGTCGGGTGTTCGTGCTGCCCGTCGCCGGCGTTGACCACCGAGCACTTGACGCGCCGCGACAGTTGCTCGGCCGCGCCGCTCAAGTGGTGCCGCAGCACGCAGACGTCGATGCCCATCGCCTCGATGGTGCGGGCGGTGTCGGTGAGCGTCTCGCCCTTCGAGACGCTGGAACCCTTGCTGGAAAAATTGAGCACGTCGGCCGACATGCGGTTGGCGGCGAGCTCGAAGCTCATGCGGGTGCGGGTCGAGTCCTCGAAGAAGAGATTCGCCATCACCTTGCCGCGCAGCACCGGGACCTTCTTGACGCTGCGCGTGCTGACATCCTCGAAGCCGCGGGCGGTTTGGAGAATGAAGCGGAGGTCGTCGGCCGAGAGTCCCTCGAGGCCGAGCAGGTGCTTGTGGGGCCAGCGGTAGTCGGCGGGGATCTGAGTCATGCCGCGCCGGCTCCTTTCGCCTTGGCGGGGAGGATGACGATGGCGTCCCGTTCGTCGGTGGGCCGCAGGTAGACGGCGACGCGTTCATCGGAAGCCACGGCCTCGGCGAGCTCGCCGCCGCCGCGGCCGATGGTCGGACCGCGCGCCGCCCGCGCCTCGGCGCTGCCGGATAAGTCGAGGGCCACGTGGTCCGGGCAGATCGGCAGCTCGCGCTGGCCGCGGTCGACGAGCACGATGAGCCACACCCGCTTGGGCCTGCCCAAATCCATCAGCAGTTGCAACGCCGCCCGCACGCTGCGCCCGGTCATCAGCACGTCATCGACGAGCACCACGTTGACGCCGTCGAGCGAAAAGGGAATCTCGGTGGGCCTGACGATCGGCTGCGACGCGACCTCGGAGAGATCGTCGCGGTAGAGCGTGATGTCCAGCGTGCCGACAAGATCGGGCTTGATGCGTTCCGCCATGCGCCGCGCCAGCACATCGCCGCGGCTGCGGATGCCGATGAGGGCCCACTTGGCGTTGTCCCCGCGCGACCGGGCCGCGCTCATGTCCCGGGCCACGGCCTCGCTCAGGTCGCCGACCAGTTCGTTCAAGCGCTCATCGTTCGCCAGCACACGCATCGGCGGCATGGTAGCGGAGGGGGTGGAGGGGTGAAAGTTCGGGTGATTGGGAGGACCGTCGGGAAGGGTGGTGCTGGTGCTGTTTGGGAGGGCGAGGCTCCCGCCGAGCCGTTCGTCGACGAAGCCGGCCGCCGGCTGAGGAGACGAAACGCGCAAGGTGGACACTTGATGATTCGATGATCTCCCGCGCAAGTTTCAATCGTTCGGCCCGCAGACGGGCCTCTCGATTGAACGGCTCGGCGGGAGCCTCGCCCTCCCGCGGTGCACACTCGTCCCATCACTTCTCCGCCAGCTCCTTCACCTCCGTCTTCGCAAACGCCTTCCAGCGCTCCTCGATGGGCTCGGGTTTCGCGTGGTAGCCGTGCACGTACAGGCCGTATCGCAGACGCAGCGGTTTGTCCGGCGCGATGGTGATGGCCTTATCGAGCGTGAGGCAGGCGCCCATCCAGCCGTCGACGCGGACGTGAAACGGGGCGGGGTGGTTGATGTTCGAGGGGTGGTCGAAAAGCGTGATGCCCTCGATCTTCTCGCGGGTGATGTATCCGGTGTAGTCGCACCATTTCGCGGGCTTGCGGAAGCAGCCGTTGTCGCCGGTCTCGTTGATGTGGCCCTCGCTGTTGCGGATGACGCCGCCGCCGTCGGCGACGCCGATGTTCTTCGCCATCCGCACGCCGATCAGGCCGAACGGCGTCGGGTTGAGCGTGACGTTGTCTTTGCCTGGGCTTCCGGGGGCGTGGAGCTGCGTGTCGATGATGATCAGCGACTCGCCGCCTTCGAGCGGCTGCAACGTGATCTTCCGCCGCTCGACCATGACCACCCGCGCCGCTTGCGGCTTGCCGTCCTTATCCTTCCCCAATCCCGTCGCCTTCCAATGGAACAGCGCCGACATCGACGCCTCCCTATCGCTGTCGTCGTACTTGATGACGCGCTGAAACTCGATGACGCCGTGCCTGCGGTCGGACCAGAAATCGATGCCATTGACGTCGTGGTGCGAGAGCCAGACGGAGTTGTGGTGGCTGTGCGAGACGGGGTCGTGCGGGTGGCCCATGCGCGTCAGCGACCGGCCGGCGGGACCGTTGACCGGGTAGAGAAACAGCCGCTCCTGCTGCTTGTCAAAGTAGAGCCGCGTGATCTCTTTGCCGTCGATTTGGAACGACGCCTCGTGCTTCGGCAGCGGCAGCACCTGCACCCGCGGCGGGTTTCGCATCGGTTCGGCGGCAGCGGCGGAGGCCAGCGTCAGTACGATCAGCGACAAGATCCATTTGCGCATGGCAAAACTCCTCGCCCCGAGCGCGGCGGTCAGACCCGGGCCTCTCATATGTTAAACCGCCACCGCGACGCGCACCGGCATCTTGTCGACCGCATCAACCGGCGTGCCTTCGACGTCGGCGGCCACCTCGACGAAATAATCCTTGATCCCCTTCTCGCCCACCTTCGACGCCAGCTTGGCCATCTTCCCCATCGCGCCCATCAGCCCGCCCTTCTGGCTCATGCGGTCGGCGAGGCCTTCCATGTTGTACGGGATCTCGAATTCGACCTTGATCACCTGGTTGGTGCCGACGGGCACTTCCACGGCCTGCGATGTCTCGGCGATGACCTCCTCTTTCACTTCCTTATCTTCGCCGCGGCCCTTCGTCTCGATGACGAGGAAGCGGTAGGTGTACTTTTTCACCTTCCGGTCGGTTTTGGAGGTGAGCTGGAAGCTGCCGTGGACCGAGCCGATCTTCTCGGAGATCGGCTGGATCACCTCGAGGATCGAAAGCTTGACGCCGCCGATGTTGAGCCAGCCTTTGATTTTGCTGAACAGACCCATGTTGTGCCTCCCGTCAAATTGTGATGTTCCACCGAATCGAGAGATGCCGGCGACGTGCCGGGAGAACCATGATGGCGGATGGGAGGGAGGCAGTCAATGGAAATGAAGCGGGGTGCGTCCCTTTGCTCCCGCGGCGACCTTGCATGGGTAGTGATGGGCCGGTCCGTAAAACAACAACACCCGCCTCCTCAGCGGGTGTCGTCGTACACTCTCGGGCGTCCTGATGCTTCCTTCGAGACGCCTGATCATTCTAGCTCCCAGACAAGCCCATGCACTCCCGTGCATGGGTCTTTTAGGGACTATTTTTGCCGCGTTAAGCCGCCACGGTTTCCTTGACCTTGCGCTTGCGGCCGACGGTCCGCTGATCCGCGGTCATCCGGCGGGTGCGCTGCTGATCCATCACGTCGAGCAGTTCCTCGGGGTCACGGGCCCAGATGTCCGCCCCGATCTCCTCCGCCAGCCCCTCGGCCCGGTTGAAGACGCCGCCCCCCACCGCCACCTGGATCTGCGGGCAGACCCCGATGTCGTGGAGGTTGTCAATCAGCATGCGGGTGTAGGGCACGGTGCTGGCGGCCGCGCCGAAGATGAGCAGAACATCGGCCTTGAGCTCGCCCAAGGCGGAGACGATCTCGTCGTTGGCGACCCCGCCGCCTGCAAAATAGACCGTGTAGCCGTCGGCTTCGAGCATATCCGCCGCGATCTGGCCGGTGAGCTCCTCGGCCTCGTCCGGGCCGCAGGTCAGCAGCACCTTGCGGTTACGGCTGGGCTTCTGCTCGAGGCGCATCTGCATCTGGTCGGCGAGGTTGCGCAGCAGGCGGGTGGAGTAGTGGTGGGCGAGGTTCGAGAGCTGATCGGCGCGGTGGAGGTTCTGGATGTGCTCGATGGTGGGCCAGAAGAGGCGGGTGAGCACCTTCTCGGCCGGGCAGTCGGCTTGGAGCAGCTCATCGACGACGGCCCGGGCGGCGGGGCGGTCGCCGCTGATGAGCGTGTTGAAGAAGCGTTCGATCAAGGCATCTCGTTGCATGGGGCGGTCTCCCGAGAGTGGTTGTCGGAGGCAGGCGGGTGGCCATGGCTCCGAAGGGCGGTGGCTCGCAGACGCCGTATCCTTTGCGGCGCTGCTCGCAAACTTTGAGTGCGTCGGGCCTTCCACGCTCGACTCCCGGCTCCTCACCGGGTGGATGATGACCCCAAGATCATCGGCGTGTCGGTGAAGAAGGAATGAACGGCGGTCCATGTCGGCTAAATGTCGGGGTCGACACGGATATGAATTGCGTTAATTCCATTATAAATATTGGTTTATATTCATTTATCGGTTTGTCCGATAAGCGCGTGCGACCCGACAAACGCCCGCCAACCGGTTGCCCGATCCCCGGCGACCCGTCGAGCGGAGTCGAATCCAATGATCAAAAGTGACATTTGCAGTCCGAGCAGGCAAGACAGGTCCGACGGAAGACTGGTGGCCACCGCGTTGCATTTCCGGCGGTAATCCCTATGATGCCCGACCGAACCGTCGGCCCCTCAATTCCGAGGGGCCTGCAAACCCAGGACGGAGTTCCATCCCATGGCAGAGTTCACCCGCTTCGGCGGCAGCCCCCGCGTCAAGGTCACCGTCAAGTCCTCGACCGGCGACTTCTACGTCGATTTCAAAAACGCCGACGACCTCCGCCGGCTGCTCACCCCCAACGGCAAGATCCAGAGCCGCAAACGCACCGGCATGACTGCGAAAGAGCAGCGCATGGCCGCCCAGGCGATCAAGCGGGCACGGTTCATGGCCCTGCTGCCGTACACGTCGGCGACGCTGTAAGAAGAAGACGTCAGCTTCTAGCCGTTAGCCACTAGCTACGGAGAGGACGCGGCCGCTTGCGGCTTCGCGGTGCGAGTGTTCCGGCGCGATCTACAATGGTCTCCGTGCCGGGCGGTCAACCCAATCCTGAACCCCAGCCTTCATCGATGCTCTGCATCGACTGCGGCTATTCATTAGTTCAACTCGATGAGCAGCGATGCCCGGAGTGCGGGCGTGCGTTCGATCCGCAAAGGCGTTCAACCTTCCGCCGTCCGGGCGACGAACGGAAGTTTTCGTATCGATGGCGGTTTGATCTCCAACTGCTCGCGGTGGGCATCAGTCTGTATGCGCCGATGATTGTGGTCATGGGTGTTCGGGCGGCGGACCCGTGGCTCTTTGCGGCACCTGCTTTCCCGTTGGTCGTTTGTGCGGACAAGTGGGTCGCGTCATCTGCAACGGTCTCGATTGCTTCCACCTTGGTGGTCATCCTCGCGTTGCACACCGTCGCCGCAGTTGCACGATTGTCTCGTGCTTGGATGACCACGATGTGCATCTGTTGCTGCCTTTATTCAGTTGCTATCGGTGTGCTGGTTCTATCTCTGGGGCGTCTGTAATGATTCACCGGCGTTGACCCTGCACTCCCCGCTCCCGCCTACAATCTGCCCCGATGTCCAGCAAAACGATCTCCATCCGCGGCGCCCGCGAGCACAACCTCAAGGGCGTCGATGGCGATCAAGCGGCGCGGTTCATGGCGCTGCTGCCGTACACCTCGGCGACGCTGTGATTAAACGCAGCCGCTTGCGGCTTAGCGGTCCCCGCGCTCCAGCCACGACCTACAATGATCGCCATGCCGGGTGATCAACCCACTCACCAATCATCGCAGCCGATGCTGTGCATCGGCTGCGGCTATTCATTGAAGGGCCTCGATCAGCACCGCTGCCCGGAGTGCGGCCGGGAGTTCAATCCCGACGATTCCAACTCCTTTGCAGTCCCAACAGAATCATTTCGTGTTTCTTTTTCGGCGTCGGCGCTCATCATTGGGGCCGTAACTTTCTTGCCCGCGTTGGTGGTGCTCGTACCACGAGGCCGGTGGATGGAAATTCCAACAATCCTGACACCGAGGTGGATTCTGCCGCAACCGTTCGATCAAACGGCCATCGCCATTTTCGCAACCGGCTTCGTGATCACCATCGCCGGACTCTTGGGGCGATACCACATTGGGGCATGCATGCTTTTGGCCATGATCTGTGGTGGATGGTCCATGGTGATGGCGTTTTTGCACAGCCTTAAGTGACAGTAGATGACTTCATCATTTCATCGCACCCTCCCGCCTACAATCTGCCCCAATGTCCTCCAAAGTAATCTCCATCCGCGGCGCCCGCGAGCACAACCTCAAGGGCGTCGATCTCGATATCCCCCGCGACCAGCTCGTCGTCATCACCGGGCTGTCCGGCAGCGGCAAGTCGTCGCTCGCGTTCGACACCATCTACGCCGAGGGACAGCGGAAGTACATGGAGAGCCTCTCCGCGTACGCCCGCCAGTTCCTCGACCAGCTCCAGAAGCCCGACCTCGATTCGATCGAGGGGTTGCCGCCCACCATCGCCATCGAGCAGCGCTCGGCGTCACACAACCCGCGCTCGACCGTCGCGACGACGACGGAGATCTACGATTATTTGCGATTGCTGTTTGCGCGGACGGGGCAGCCGAGGTGCTGGCATGAACTCGATAGTTCCGAGTTCCGAGTTCCGAGTTCCGAGTTGAAGACAAACGGAGCGGAACAGGCGAGCATTGAACCAAAAAAGAAGGGGCGCACGCGCAAAGCTGTCGAAGACCGTGACGCTTCCTCCACAACTCGCAACTCGGAACTCGGAACGCGGAACTCTTCTCCCTCCGCAACTCGGAACTCGGAACTCGCAACGCGGAACTCTTCTCCCTCCGCAACTCGCAACTCGGAACTCGGAACGCGGAACTCGCCGCCGCGGCGCGTCTGCGGCCACCCTATCGAATCGCAGTCCGCAACGCAGATCGTCGACTTCGTCAACGCGATGCCTGAAGGCGCCAAGGTGATGATCCTCGCCCCGCTCGTGCGCGGGATGAAAGGCCATCACAAGGAAATCTTCGAGTCGATGGTCCGGCAGGGCTTCATCCGCGCCCGGGCCGATGGCCAGATCATCGACCTGCGCGATCTGAAAGCGGGGACGCCGTTCACCACGAAGATTCAGCGGTACCAGGCCCACAACGTCGAGGCCGTCGTCGATCGCGTCGTCATCAAGCACGGCGACGATGCGTCACGCCAGCGCCTCGCCGACTCGATCGAGTTGAGCCTGAAGCTGGCGGAAGGGCTGGTGATCATCAGCACGGAAAGTTCCGAGTTGCGAGTTCCGAGTTCCGAGTCGAAGGAATCGGCCGCTCCGTCAACTCGGAACTCGGAACCCGGAACTCGGAACTGGATCGACACGCTCTACAGCGAAAAATACGCCTGCCCGCTGCACCCCGAGTGCTCGCTGCCGGAGCTTGAGCCGAGGTTGTTCTCTTTCAACTCGCCGTACGGAGCGTGTCCTTCATGTAGCGGGCTGGGCACCATTTTGGAGTTCGATCCCGAATTGATCGTGCCGGACGAAACGCTGTCGCTGACCAAGGGTGCGGTGGCCGCCTGGCGCAAGCACGGCATGCGGTTCAACATTTTTTACAACCGCATCATCAAGCGTTTCTGCCGTGACTTCGGCGTCTCCGCCGAGACGCCATTCAACGCGCTGCCCAAGCCGATCCAGCGCATCCTGCTCGACGGCACGACGCCGGCCGACGAAGCGAAATACGATACGCACTTCGAGGGCGTCGTCCCCAACCTCCAGCGCCGCTGGCAGAACACCGAGAGCGAATACGTCAAGGAAGCGCTGCACGAATACTTGAGTGAAGCCCCGTGCGAGACGTGCCACGGGGCGCGCCTGCGCGTCGAGGCGCGGAATGTGTTTGTCGAGACCGAGCGATCATCCGAGCGCAATACCGAGCGCGCGACCGAGCGAGCCGTCGTGTCCTCACGCACGGCCGCGCCGAATCATCCTTCAACCCCGATGGCGCGCAAAACCCCGACCGGGGCCGAGGACGGCCCGGCTCACGTATTTAATATTAATTCCGTCACCGCCCTGACCATCGAGCGCGCCGCCGACTTCTTCAACCGCTTGCGGCTTAGCGCCGAGCAGCGGCAGATCGCCGCGCCCATCCTGAAAGAAATCCAGGCCCGCCTCGGCTTCATGCTCTCCGTCGGCCTCGGCTATCTCACGCTCGACCGCACCACCGGCTCGCTCTCCGGCGGCGAGGCCCAGCGCATCCGCCTCGCCACCCAGGTCGGCTCCGGCCTCGTCGGCTGCTGCTACGTCCTCGATGAACCCACCATCGGCCTGCACCAGCGCGACAACGACCGCCTGATCAAGACCCTCCGCCACCTCACCGACATCGGCAACACCGTCATCGTCGTCGAACACGATGAAGACACCATCCGCGCCGCCGACTGGCTCATCGACATCGGCCCCGGTCCCGGACGGCACGGCGGACAAGTCATCGCGGCCGGCCCGCTGCGGAAAGTGCTCGCCGATAATCACTCGCTCACCGCGAAATATCTCAGCGGCGAGCTGGAAATCTGCACGCCGAAAAACCGCCGGCCGCTCGACCACAAGAAGGCGATCGTCGTCAAGGGTGCCCGCGAGAACAACCTCAAGAACATCGACGTCGCCTTCCCGCTCGGCGGCATCGTCTGCGTTACCGGCGTCTCCGGCTCCGGCAAGAGCACGCTCGTGAATCAGATTTTGCTGCGGGCCGCGAAGAAGCATTTGCTCGCGTCGCGCGACAAGCCGGGCGATCACGACAAGGTGTTGGGGCTGACCAATATCGATCGCATGATCGAGGTGGATCAGTCGCCCATCGGCCGGACGCCGCGCAGCAACCCCGCGACGTACACGGGGCTGTTCGACCTGGTGCGCGTGCTTTTCGCGCAGACGAAGGAGGCGAAGATCCGCGGCTACAAGCCGGGGCGATTCAGCTTCAACGTGAAGGGCGGGCGCTGCGAATCGTGCCAGGGCCAGGGCACGAAGAAGATCGAGATGCACTTTCTGCCGGATGTGTTCGTCGAGTGTGAGGCGTGCAAGGGCAAGCGCTACAACCGCGAGACGCTCGAGGTCCGCTACCGCGGCAAGTCGATCGCCGATGTGCTGCACATGACGATCGAGGAGGCGCTGGAGTTCTTCGACAGCTTCAGCGCAATGAAGCAGCTTCTCGCGGCGCTCAACGATGTCGGGTTGAGCTACGTGCAGCTCGGGCAGGCATCCACCACGCTCTCCGGCGGCGAGGCCCAGCGCGTGAAGCTCGCCACCGAACTCGGCAAGCGGCCCACCGGCCACACGCTCTACATGCTCGACGAGCCGACGACCGGGCTGCACTTCGCGGATGTCGACAAATTGATGCACGTCTTGTCACGCCTCGCCGACACCGGCAACACGCTGATCGTGATCGAGCACAACATGGACGTGATCAAGTGCGCCGACTGGGTGATCGACCTCGGCCCCGAAGGCGGCGACCGCGGCGGAACGCTGGTCGCGGCGGGAACGCCGGAGCAGGTTGTCGAGAAAACCGCGTCGTACACCGGGCAGTTTTTGGGAAAGCACATGCGGCAGGGGGCGGAGCTGGTGGGGGCGTGATTGATGGAGGGCGAGGGCCGCACCACCTCTCCCTCCGAGGGAGAGGGTGGCCGAGTCCGCGAGGCCGGGTGAGGGTGAGATCAACGAACTTCTTGGGTGTCGATCCTTCTGATAGCTTTGCGCCTCGACCCTCACCCCGGCCCTCTCCCTAGGAGGGAGAGGGAGTTTGTGCGCCGCGCCTCTCAAATCCCCCGTCTATTCCGCACGTCGCGCAGTATGATTTCCGATAGACACCTATCGGGACCGCTCATGCCCAGCGCCTACGTCCATCCACAGGTCACCCGCCGCGCCGCCATCCAGGCCGGCGCGATCGGCCTGCTCGGGCTTGGCATGAATCACGTCAGCGCTCTCCGGAGCGAAGCGGCATCACCCGCGAAGCCGCAGCGCGAGCCGCGCGCCAAATCCGTCATCTACATCTTCCTCTCCGGCGGCCTCGCGCAGCACGAGAGCTTCGACATGAAGCCCGACTCGCTCGACGTGAAGGGCGAGTTCGAGCCGATCGCGACGAAGACGCCGGGGATTCACATCTGCGAGCACCTGCCCAAGCTCGCGGCCCGCAGTGAGAAATGGGCCCTGCTGCGGTCGCTCACGCATCCATATAACGAGCACAGCAACGGGCACACGGTGATGCTCACCGGGCAGACGCCGATGCCGCCGGGCTACGACCCGAGCAAGCCGAAGCCGACCGACTGGCCGAGCATGGCGGCGATCGCCAATGAGCTCGTCGAGCCGCGGAACAACCTGCCGCCGGCCGTCGTGCTGCCGGACAAGATCGTGCACAACACCGGGCGCACGCTACCGGGGCAGTTCGCCGGCGTCATGGGCGCGCGGCGCGACCCGTGGTTCGTCGAGGCCTCGCCGTATCACCCGCAGAGCTACGGTGCTTATCCCGACTATTTATTTCATCACGACAAGGGCAAGGTCGAGGACCCGCGGCTGGTGTTCCAGATGCCGCACTTCGCGCTGCCGCAGGGCCTCACCGGGCAGCGCGTGATGCAGCGCGACGCCATGCGCCGGCAGCTCGAGTCGCAGCGCCGCTTCCTCGATGCGTCGGCCGAGGGCGAGCAGTTCGACCGTTACCGCGAGGCGGCGATCACGCTGCTGATGAACGGCAAGGTGCACGACGCCTTCGACGTCAGCAAGGCCGACCCGCGCCGGCTCGATGCCTACGGCCGGCACTCGTTCGGGCTGTCGCTGCTGATGGCGGCGCAGCTCGTCGAGGCGGGCGTCAGCCTCGTGCAGGTGAATCTCGGCAACAACGAGACCTGGGACACGCACCAATCGGCGTTCCCGAACCTGAAGAATTACCTGCTGCCGCCGATGGATCAGTCGGTGAGCGCCCTGCTCGATGACCTGGAGCAGCGCGGGCTGCTAAAGGACACGCTGATCGTGATGGGCGGCGAGTTCGGGCGGACGCCGAAGATTTTCAAGATCCCCAATGCCTCGCTTCCGGGCCGCGACCACTGGGGCGCGGTGCAGACGATGTGGTTCGCCGGCGGCGGCGTCAAGGGCGGGCAGGTGATCGGGGCATCGGACAAGAACGGCGCTTACCCGACGCGCGACGTGCAGCGCCCGGAAAATCTCGCGGCGACGATTTACGAAGCGATTGGGTTGCCGCGCACGGCGGCGTGGCAGGATGAACTCCAGCGGCCGCATTACATCTATCACGGCGAGGCGATCAAGGGGCTGATGTAAGGGACAGACGGGGTGCTTGGGAGGGCGAGGCTCCCGCCGAGCCGTTCGATTGCGAGGCTCGAAGCCGAGCAAACCAAACTCGCGCGGCAGGCGCACCATTCATCGGCGAGGGCCGGCCGAGCGAGTTTCGTTCTTGTCGCCGTTGAGGCGACAAGAACGAACGGCTCGGGTGGAACCTCGCCCTCCCAAAGTCAATTCCATTTGCTCCCGCTCCACCTCCCGCCTATTTTTTCGTTCCTCCGACAACGGATGTGCGGTTGTTGTACCCTCTGGTTGAGCGCGATATGACCAAGCCCACGAACACCATCCGCCTGGCGTTGATTCAGCACGCATCGCCGCCCGACGTGGCGCCGGCGAAGATCCTCGCCAAAGCGATCGGCATGATGCAGGACGCCGCCGGCAAGGGCGCGCAGTTGCTGCTCACGCAGGAGCTGTTCCTGTCGCACTACTTCTGCCAGGTGGAAGATCAGGCGATGTTCGAGCTCGCCGAGACCATCCCCGGGCCGACGTCGGAACGGCTGTGCTCGCTGGCGAAACGGCTGAAGGTCGAGATCTCCGCGTCGCTCTTCGAGAAGCGCACGCAAGGTGTGTACCACAACACCTCGATCGTCATCGACGCCAAAGGACAGATCATCGGCAAGTATCGCAAGATGCACATCCCCGATGACCCGCGGTTCTATGAGAAGTATTACTTCACGCCGGGCGATGCCCCCGCCCCCGGAAGTGGTTCAGGAAGTCTCGGAGAAAGCGGGGCCGGCTGGCAGACGCACCAGTTGCAGGAAGCGAAGATCGGCACGCTGATCTGCTGGGACCAGTGGTACCCCGAGGCGGCCCGGCTGACCGCGCTGCGCGGGGCGCAGATTCTGGTTTATCCAACCGCCATCGGTTACGCCCACGTCGAGCCGGAGGGCGAGCCCGCCCGGCAGATCGACGCCTGGCAGACGGTGCAGCGGTCGCATGCAATCACCAACGGCGTCTTCGTCGCGGCGATCAACCGCATCGGCGTCGAGAACGACCTGACCTTCTGGGGCCACAGCTTCGTCGCCGACCCGGGCGGCCGGGTCATCGCGCAGGCGTCGCGGGACAAGGAAGAGGTGCTCATCGCCGACTGCGACCTGTCGCAGATCGACCGCTCACGCGTCAACTGGCCGTTCCTGCGCGACCGGCGGATCGACGCGTATGGGGAGCTGACGAAGCGGTATATCGATTGAGGACGGGCTCTCGCCGAGACGCAGTCGGCGCAAATGGCACGAGGCCCGAGGATTTCTTAGGAAAGCAGGAAGGTAGGAAATAAGGAAGGGAAAGGCGGGTTTTCGCGCTTCCTCGTTTCCTCCCTTCCTGCTTTCCTTAGCGATTCTTTCTTTCTCCTTCGCGCCGTTGCTTGAGGTTTTGTTGACAATGCTGACGACCGACCATCTCGAGGGCCTCACTCAACCGAAACAGTCCGCGCGGTCGCTCGGCTATCGCGTGCCCGGCGAGTTCGAGCCGGTGGAGGCGGTGTGGTTCACCTACCCGCACAACCTCGACACTTGGCCGGGATGTTTTGAGAAGGCGTGTGGGCAGTACGACGAGGTGCTCAAGCAGGCGGCAAAGTTTGCGAAGGTGAATGTGATCGGGCGAGATTTCCAGTGGCGGACGAACGATTCGTGGGTGCGGGATTATGGGCCGATTTTTGTGGTGAAGGCGCGCGGAGGCGCAAGCGATGGGCCGGCGATTGCGTGTCATGACTTCACGTTCAATGGGTGGGGCGGGAAATACGACACTGACAAGTATCAACCCGCGATTGATGATGTGATTCCCCGGCTGGTGGCGAAGCATCTGAACATCCCGATCTGGACGCACGACCTGATCCTTGAGGGCGGGTCGATCGATCTGAACGGCCGGGGGTCGGTGCTCACCACCGAGCAGTGCCTGCTGAACGTGAACCGCAACTCGAAGCTGTCGCGGCGGGAGATCGAGGAGTCGATCCATGAAGCCCTGGGCACGCGGCACATCATCTGGCTTCCGGGCGGCATCGAGGGCGATGACACCGATGGCCACATCGACGATGTCGCGCGGTTCATCAGCGCCGACACCATCGCGATGATCCGCGCCCCGGAGGGCCATCCCGATCACGAGATCACCGAGCACAACTGGAAGTCGCTGTCGAAGGCGAAGGACCAGGACGGCAACGCGATCAACCTTGTCGCGCTGCCGGTGCCGGAGCCGCGGTTTTATGAGTACCCGCCGATCGGCAATCACGAAGGCGGCCGGCAGCAGTTGCCGATGAGTCATGCGAACTTTCTGATTTTGAATGAGGGCGTGCTGGTGCCGATCTTCGGGCACAAGAGCGATGAGGTGGCGATGCGGGTGCTGGAAGACGCGTTGCCGGGACGGAAGATCATCGGCTGCCGGAGCGAGCATCTCGTGGTCGGGTATGGGTCGATTCATTGTTTGTCGATGCAGCAGCCGCGGGTGTAAGTGAGCACCGTCCCGGTAGGGGGCGCTGCCACGATTGTGCCTGCGTCACCGATGACGTCCGATGTCGTCAGGACCAGCACCACCCTCCCGGGATGGTGCTCCCGCTACACTCTGGGCCATGTCTTCTCCGCTCGTGATCGGGTTGGATGTCGGCACCACCGCGTGCAAGGCGCTGGCGGTGGCGGGCGATGGCCGTGTCGTGGCGAGCGCGGCGGCGGAGTATCCGCTGCACGCGCCGCAGGCCGGCTGGGCGGAGCAGGATGTCGATGGGATCTGGCGCGGGGTGTGCGCGGCGCTGCGCGAATTGACGGCGAAAGTCGATGCCGGGCGACTGACGGGGCTCGCGCTCAGCGGGGCGATGCACAGCGTGTTGCCCGTCGATGATGCGGGCAACCCGCTGCGAAACGCGATGACGTGGGCGGACAACCGCGCCTTCGATGAGGCCCGCCTGCTGCGCGAGTCGCCCGCCACGGTCTCGTTCTACTCGCGCACCGGCTGTCCCGTGCAGTGGCTGTATCTGCCCGCGAAGCTGCGGTGGCTGGCCCGCCATGACCGGGCGGCGTTCGACGGCGCGGCGCGATTCGTCGCCATCAAGGATTTCATTGTCCACCGGCTCAACGGAAAATGGGCCACCGACATCTGCCTCGCCTCTGGCTCGGGCCTGCTCGACTTGCGTTCGCACACGTGGCATGACGATGCGCTGGCGGCCGCGGGCATCAGCGCGGCGCGGCTGCCGGCGCTCGTTGAGCCGCATGCGGTCATCGGGCATATCACCGCTTCGGCGGCGCAGGCCACCGGTCTGCCCGACGGATTGCCCGTGATGCCCGGCGGCGGCGACGGCGGCATGGCGAACATCGGCGCCGGCGCGGCCGAGCCGGGCGGCGTTGTCGTCACCGTCGGCACCAGCGGGGCGGTGCGCGTGACCACCGATGCCCCGCGGCTCGATGCACGGCAGCGAACTTGGTGCTACGTGCTCACCAAGGACCGCTGGTACGCCGGCGGCGCGATCAACAACGGCGGCTTGGCGGTCGATGCGGTTCGCCGGCTGCTCTACGCGGACCTGCCGAAGGAGAAGGGTTTTGAGCTGCTGTTCGCCGAGGCCGACGGCATCGCACCGGATGCGGATGGCCCGCTCATCCTGCCCTATTTCGCGGGGGAGCGCAGCCCGCACTGGCGGCCGGACCTCAAGGCCTCGTTGCACGGACTGACGCATTCGCACGAGCGCGACATGGGCGCGCGGGCGGTGCTCGAGGGCGTGGCGTTCTGCCTCGCGGACGTGTGGGAGGCGGTGGCGGAGCGGGGGAGCCAAGTTCCGAGTTCCGAGTTCGGAGTTCGGAGTTCGGAGTTCGGAGTTCGGAGTTATTCAAGCGGCGCTGATGTATTTCCAACTCGGAACTCGGAACCCGGAACCCGGACCTTCTCCGGTCCCGTCCTCTTGACCGGCGGCATCACGCGCTCGCGCATCTGGTCGCAGGTGGTGTGCGACGTGCTGGGCGTGCCGGTCACCCTGGTGGACGTGGGCGACGCCTCGGCGCTGGGCGCGGCGGCGGTGGGGCACCTGGGGTTGGGGAACATTCCGTCGCTGGGCCAATGGTCGCGCGGCGGCGAGCCTCTCGCGACGCTGTCGCCGCGCGAAGAATATCGCGCGGTGTTGCGCGAACGACACGCCGCATTTCAGCGGGAAGCGATGGCAGCCATGGCGCGCCCGGTCACGGGATGACGGGCGCCCCCGGCTTAAACGTGACGTGCCATTTGAGTTGCCAGAGCTCGGGGATCGCCACCGCCCGGCAACTGCCGTCCATAAAACTCACGTTGATGCGCTTGATGTGGCGGTCGATGCAGAAGCGGCTCATGAAGTAGCCGAACTCGTGGTTGTTGGGCGGGGTCTGCAGATTGGTCGGCAGCGTGTCCTGGTCGTTGGGCCAGGAGCCGACCCATTGCGAGTCGCCGAAGACGGGCGTTTGAGATGTGGCCTGGTCGATGTGCCGAATGTAGCCGGTGCTTGGGATGATGTTGGTGTAGTCTCCGGTGGAGAGGAGCCAGAGGTTCATGCCGTAACTGCCGGCGGTATTGTCGCCCCAACCGCCCAGGGGGCCCCAGGCGTGGGTCGCACTGCCCAGGCCGTAGGATGGGATATCGCCGTCGGGGCAGAGCAGGATGTCTGGCGTCCAGTAGGGCCGGAGCATGCCGATCCAGTACCTGTTGGGGAGGTGGACGAACGGGAACATGCGGCCGTGATGCTGGTCGGTATATTGGGTCACCGCCCACGACATCTGGCCCATCTGGGCGGCGCACTTGACGGTGCGGGCGTGCTTGCGCGACTGCATCAGGGATGGTTGAGTGATCGACAGCAGCAGCATGATAATGCTGATGACGACGAGCATCTCGATGAGGCTGAATGCGGAAGCGCGCCTAGGGAGCATGGAGGGATCTCCGCGAGTCGCAAGAGCCGACGAGTCATTCTAACCCATTCAAGCGTCGCGGCCAAGTGATCAGTTGTCAACACGGGGGCAATCGCATGTACCGAGGGTGGCACTGACAAGGACTGCTCGGAGGCCTTGTCAGTGTGGTTGACCCTTGCACCACCGACACTGACAAGCTCCGCGGACTCCGCTTGTCAGTGCCACCCTGGGGGTACATGCGATTGCCCTGATGTCACCACGGTTTGGAAACGAAGGCGGCTCGTCCGGTTGGAAGAGCCGCCAAAGGTTGCGTTTGGTTGTGAAACGTTGAATCAGGCGTTGCGGCGGCGACGGAGCAGGGCGAAGCTGCCGAGGGCGAGCAGGGCGGCGGTGGCCGGCTCGGGGGCGGCGATCTGCGTGCTGACGGTGAACTCGCTCAGCACATAGTTGCCGTTGGAAGCCCGGCCGGGGCCGTTGGCGGGGAAGCTAGGGTCCTCGATCAACTCGATGCGGAAGCCGGTGATGCCGTCGAGGCCGGCGCTGGTGGCGCGGATAGTGTAGGTTTCGACCTCGGCGATGCCGCCGCTGGCGAGGATGGAGCCGTCGCCCAGCTTGGTCAGCACCGTGGTGGGGTTGCTGGAGGTGAGTGTGAGGGCATCGAGCACCGTCCAGTTGGCGGTGACGTCGCCGCCGCTGGCGAGGCCGTTGGCGAACTCGGACTGGGCGTCGGTGGTGGCGGAGATGCGGAAGCGGCCGACGGTGTGGGTGCCGAAGCCGCCGGAGGTGATGTTGAAGGTGAGGAGGGAATCGCCGCCGGGGCTGGTGATGAAGTTGAGGGTTTCAAAGACGCCAATGTTTGAGGGCGCGACGTCCGGTAGGGGGTTGACCGAGCCGGCCCAACCGGTGCCGACGGCGGGGATCGGGTTGCCATCGACGGCAGCGCCGACGGGGAAGCCGCCCTGCGAGAAGAGGGCAGCGGCGGTGCTCTGGATGAGGGGGACGTTGCCGACGCTGATGTCGGCGGTGGGGGCGAAGTTGAAGGTGCCGGCCGCGTAACGGTTGGCGGGCCCGCCATCAATATTCGCGGGGAACGTGCCGGGCGTCACGGTGCCATCAAACCGGCCGCCGCCGACGAAGGAGATGGCCCCGCCGGCGCTGTTGGTGGTCAGGCCGAGCGAGCCGCTGCCTTGGTTGCCGTTGGGTTCGGCGGCCGAGTAGCCCTCGGCGACGATGGAGCCTTGGAAACCTTGCGGGAGTGTGATGGGCGAGCCGAGTACCTTGAACCGGCTGCCGCCGACGACGGAATCGGGATCGCCGGGATTGAAGATCAGCGTCGCCAGCGGGACGCCCGGCGCGGCGCGGTTATACAAGCGGGCGCTGATGGGGTTGGACAGGCCGTTGGAACTGCTGTCGAACACGCCGATCTCGCTGATGATGATGGGGCGATTGACGTCGAAGTCCATGCCCAGCGCGCCGGGGAAAGTCCCCAGGGCAATCGCATGTACCGCTGTGGCCGGTGAGGCCATGTTTCCGATGAACAGTCTGTAACAGCGTGGCCACGCGTCAGCTTCCTCCCTTT
>Ga0163153_10002848_pt1 | contig 24126 bp, 24 predicted proteins | sample OliLakLV19MP6IB1_FD_148629 | JGI IMG/M metagenome (GOLD analysis project Ga0163153, IMG submission 148629) | Freshwater microbial mat bacterial communities from Lake Vanda, McMurdo Dry Valleys, Antarctica - Oligotrophic Lake LV.19.MP6.IB-1 | ecosystem: Environmental > Aquatic > Freshwater >...
GCCTAGGCAGCCAACCCCCGCGCACAATTAAGAAAGAGAACGTCAAACAACGTCTAAGCGGTCAATATGACCAGCCCCTACGCCGCCCACATCCCCCTTCCCGGTTCATAAATTGTCAAGTCGCAGCCGCTTCGACGAACAGAAGGCCGCCCGCGCGGACACCCGCACGTAACGCACCTAAACCCGTCGAGGGAACTCCCACCCGGCGCGCGTGTAGAAACGCACTCCAACGCGGGAGGCAGGAAGTTAAGCGTACCTCGACCGTGAGTCAACCGGCTTTTTCACCAAAATTTCCGCGGCATTCGGCGCGTCAAGCTGACGGCAATTTTTGGCGTTTAACCTAGGTTCCGGCTTTGGCTTGGTCCGTGCATGCACGGAATGGGATTTTGCCTCGTGGGGTTTTGCAACCCCGATGCGATTGACTTCGGGCACGTGTGCCCGCAATCGAATCACTTGTGGGTTGGGTGGTGGAGTTGCTGTGGATTCTCGGCGTTTGACAGAGAGATCCGACTTGAAGACCCCGTGGATGGCTGCGGCCGCCACGATGGGCTTTGCTTTGGCCGCGGGGTTCGTCGCGATCGCCATTGTGGCGTTCTCCAATGCCCGCGATCCGGCCACCATGTTTGCCTGGTTCAAAACGACACCGCCGCCTGTCGAGGCGGTCGCCGTGATCGAGGAGCCGGCGCCGCTAGAGCCGGACGTGCGCCAGGTCGCCGTCGAGCGCGGGGATACGCTGACGGAGATTCTGATCGAAGCCGGCACGGAGATTGTCGAGGCGCAGACCGCCGTCGCGGCGCTGAGCACGGTGTTCGAGCCGTCGGACTTGCGCGCGGGCCAGACGGTGACGCTGACCTTCACGCCGGCGGGCAAGCAGCTGATGGCGGTTGCGTTCAAGCCCAGCGTCGAGCGTGACGTTGCGGTGCGGCGTTCCGAGGACGGGACGTTTGCGGCTGAGGAGAACGTCAAGCAGCTGACCGCGAAGGAAACGCGCGCGAGCGGCGTGATCGACGGCAGTCTTTATCTGTCGGCGAAGTCGGCCGGTGTGCCTGAGGGCGTGATCGTCGATTTGATCCGGATTTTTTCGTACGACGTCGACTTTCAGCGTGAGGTTCGGTCGGGGGATCAGTTCGATCTGCTGTACACGAACTATGTCGACGAAGTGGGCGATGTGGTCAAAGGCGGGACGATCGCCTATGCCGAGTTGACGTTGCGCGGGGAGAAGAAGCCGCTCTATCGGTTCACGACCAGCGACGATCAGACGACGGATTACTTCACGCCCAAGGGTTGGTCAGGCAAGCGGATGCTGATGCGGACGCCGATCGACGGGGCGCGGTTGACTTCCGGGTTCGGCGTGCGGCGGCATCCGATCTTGGGCTATACGAAGATGCATAAGGGCGTCGACTTCGGCGCGCCGACGGGGACGCCGGTGATGGCGTCGGGCAACGGCGTGATCGAGAAGGCTGAGTGGTATGGCGGCTATGGGCGCTATGTGCGCGTGAAGCATGGGAATTCGTATTCCACCGCCTATGCGCATTTGAGCCGGTTTGCGCGCGGGATTCGTCCGGGCGTGCGCGTGCGGCAGGGGCAGGTGATTGCCTATGTCGGGACCACCGGGCGGTCGACGGGGCCTCACTTGCACTATGAGGTCATGGCGTCGAAGAAGCAGATCAATCCTATGGGCGTGAAGTTGCCGACGGGGCGGAATTTGACGGGGCGCGACTTGGCGTCGTTCAAGGCTGAGATCGAGCGTGTTCAGCAGGCTTTGGTTGCTGAGCCGACTGAGCCTTCCGTTGTCGCCGTCGGCGGGCCTTTGCAGCCTGTCGAAGCGACGGCTGCGCCGTAGTCCAATTTCCTTTGCAGCGTGACGTCTCGCGCGGATAGCGTCTTCGCGTGCGAGGGAGTGTTTGATGTTTGCTCTGATGTTTGCGGTTGGCGCTTGGGCGTTTGCGACCGAGCATGACCCTATGGGGCAACCCGTGTATGTCGCCTCCGTTGCGCCGGATGCTGAGCGGCCCGCTGTGGGGCTTCGGTATATGTGTGGCGGCGTCACTGGTGTCGTGCTGCAGTTCAATCTGGGTGAGGTTGAATATGAGGGGTCGCAGTTTTCGACGGATGAGCCCGATTCTGAAGCGGTGAAGTTTGTCTTTCTTGAGGGGACTTATGACTCCACCGCCAAGCGGGCGCCGATCGTTGATGGGCTTGCGACGTATGAGATTAAGGGGTCGGAGGCGGCTTTCGTTGTTGGGTTGATGAAGGATAGCGAGAGTGTCACCGTTTCTCGGGGGGAGGCTTCGTTTGCGTTTTCGCTCGAAGGGGCGAGAGCGGCGATTGATGAGGTCACTCTCGCTTGTCCGTTCAAGTATCCGGAGGCGTGAGGGGCGCGTAGAGCCCCCTCCACCACTGACGTGGTCCCCCTCCCCCGCTGAAGCGGGGGAGGATGCATGCGTTAGTGGACCGTCGTTCCTCTTGGTTTGTCGTTGATGAAGAGGGCGTGGGTGTCGCTGGTCACCTTCACTTTGTCGCCGTCCTTGATTTTGCCTTCTAGGATTTGTTCGGCGAGGGGGTCTTGGAGGTAGCGTTGGATCGCGCGCTTTAGCGGGCGCGCGCCGTAGACCGGGTCGTAGCCGGTGTTGGCGAGCCAGTGTTTGGCTGGTTCGTCGAGTTCGATTGTGATTTTGCGGTCCGCCAGCAGTTTCATCAGGCGGGCGATTTGGATGTCGACGATTTTGTCCATCTGGTCGCGGCCGAGGCGGCGGAAGAGGATGATTTCGTCGAGGCGGTTCAGGAATTCCGGGCGGAATTTGCTCCGCACGATGTCCATCACCTGATCGCGCACGGCGCTTGTGTCGTCACCTTCGCCTTGGGCCGCGAGGATGTCGCCGCCGAGGTTTGAGGTCAGGATGATGACGGTGTTCTTGAAGTCGACCGTTCTGCCCTGCCCGTCCGTCAGGCGGCCGTCGTCGAGCACCTGAAGCAGGACGTTGAAGACGTCGCTGTGCGCCTTTTCGATTTCGTCGAAGAGGATGACTTGGTACGGGCGGCGGCGGACGGCTTCCGTCAACGCGCCGCCTTCTTCGTAGCCGACGTAGCCCGGCGGGGCGCCGATGAGGCGCGCGACCGAGTGCTTCTCCATGTATTCCGACATGTCGATGCGGATGAGGGCAGTGTCGTCGTTGAAGAGGAACGAGGCGAGCGCTTTCGTCAGTTCGGTTTTGCCGACGCCTGTCGGACCCAGAAATAAGAACGAGCCGATGGGGCGGTTCGGGTCCTGCAGGCCGGCGCGGGCGCGGCGCACGGCGGTCGAGACCGCGTGCACGGCTTCGTCTTGGCCGACGACGCGCGCGCTCAGCGCCTTTTCCATGCCGAGCAGCTTTTCGCGCTCGCCGGCAAGCATCTTGTCGACGGGGATGCCGGTCCAGCGCGAGACGACTTGCGCGATGTGTTCCTCGGTCACGGCTTCGGTGACGAGCGAGGTCGTTTGCTGGTCTTCGATTTTTTTCAGGTCTTTCTCGAGGCCCGGAATGACGCCGTAGGCGATTTCGCCCGCTTTCGCGAGGTCGCCTTTGCGCTGCGCCAATTCTAGATCATGGCGCGCCTTGTCGAGCTTTTCCTTGATCGCCTGGGCGGTGCCGAGCTTTGCCTTTTCCTGTTTCCAGCGTTGCGTCATCGCGCCGGATTTTTCTTCGAGGTCGCCGAGCTCTTTCTCGAGTTTTTGCAGGCGATCTTTCGACGCCTTGTCGGTTTCCTTCTTCAGCGCCTCGCGTTCGATCTTCAGCTGCATGATGCGGCGGTCGAATTCGTCGAGTTCTTCGGGCTTGGAATCCACCTGCATGCGCAGGCGGCTTGCCGATTCATCGATGAGGTCGATCGCCTTGTCGGGCAGGAAGCGGTCGGTGATGTAGCGGTTCGACAGCTGCGCCGCGGCGACGATCGCCGAATCCGTGATGCGCACGCCGTGGTGGAGTTCGTATTTCTCCTTCAGGCCGCGCAGGATCGAGATCGTGTCTTCGACCGTCGGCTCGCTGACGAACACGGCCTGGAAACGGCGGGCGAGCGCCGCGTCCTTTTCCACGTGCTTGCGATATTCGTCGAGCGTGGTCGCGCCGACGCAGTGGAGTTCGCCGCGGGCGAGCGCGGGCTTCAGCAAGTTCGAAGCGTCCATCGCGCCTTCGGCTTTGCCGGCGCCGACGAGGGTGTGCATCTCGTCGATGAAGAGGATGATGCCGCCTTCGGCCGCCGTGACTTCGGTCAAGACCGCCTTCAGGCGTTCTTCGAACTCGCCGCGGTATTTCGCGCCGGCAATCAGCGCGCCCATGTCGAGCGCCATCAGCTTTTTGTCTTTGAGCGATTCAGGCACGTCGCCGTTGACGATGCGCAGCGCCAGGCCTTCGACGATCGCCGTCTTGCCGACGCCGGGTTCGCCGATGAGCACGGGGTTGTTCTTCGTGCGGCGCGAGAGCACCTGCATCGTGCGGCGGATTTCTTCGTCGCGGCCGATGACGGGGTCGAGCTTGCCGTTGCGTGCGGCTTCGGTCAGATCGCGCGCGTATTTTTTCAGCGCGTCGTATTGGGATTCGGCCGAGGCGCTGTCGGCGGTGCGGCCTTTGCGCAGGTCGTTGATGGCTTCGTTCAGTTTCTGCGGCGTGGCGCCCGCGTCCTTCAGGATCTTCGCCGACTCCGGCGCGGTGCCGAGGCTGAGCGCGGTCAGGATGCGTTCGACGGTGACGAAGCTGTCGCCCGCCTTCTTCGCGATCTGTTCGGCTTCGTCGAGGACGCGCGCGGTTTCGGGGGCCATGTGGAGTTGGCCGGCGCCGGCGCCTTCGACGCTGGGCAATTTTTTCAGCGCGGCTTCGGTTGCTTGCAAGGCGCGGACGGGATCGCCGCCGGCGCGTTTGATGAGACCGGCGGCCAGGCCTTCCTCATCGTCGAGCAGAACTTTCAGAAGATGTTCGGGGGTCAGGCGTTGGTGGCCGGAGCGTTGCGCCAAGCCTTGTGCGTTTTGCAGAAACGCGCGCGCGCGTTCGGTGAATTTTTCTAAGTCCATGTCAGCCTCTTGCGAGCCCAAAGCTCACCGCCCGCTGCGCGGCACGGTATCGGCTTTGTCTCTGGTTGGGACCGGTGGGGGCCGGAATTCCACACAGATTTGGTGCGAGATTTTCGCTGTGCAAGGTCTTGAATGGGATCGCGCCGTTGTTTCGATTGGGAAATTTCGAAACGCATTCAATCTTTGCCATCACACCGTCACATCCGCAGAATTCCGCCGTTTCTGCCATCACATTGCCGTCACGCTGCCATCACATCGCGGGGTCTGCCGTCACAACGCCGAAGGCCTTTGATTGGGTGCTTCGGCGTGTTGGCAGTATAGAACAAATTGCGAACTTTTGCCACGCGCCAGATGGCCGCTGTCAAAGTTGGACCGCAATCAAGGCGTGAGAATTGGCGCGCGCCGTGTTCGTGGCTTGCATGAGGGGAGAGGTGATGAAAGCGCTGGGATGGCTGATCGTTGGCTTCGCCATCGGCGTCGCGTCGAGCGCCGCTGTCGCGTTCGTTGTGTGGCTGCGGTGGTCTGAAGATCGTCGCGCGGATGCCGCCAGGGATGTGCCGACCCCGCCCGCTGCAACCGAGGAGTTCGCGTTGATTGCCGGCGATCCCATGGCGGCGCTGGATCAGAGTCAGCGCATTTCGTTGATGCGTTGGCTCGCGGCGAACCCGCTCTACGAGTTGATCATCCGCGACTATTGCCAATGTGCGGACAGGCACTATCACCATCCCTATGTGGTCGCGACGGATCTCAACGGCGACGGGAATAGCGATATCGCGGCTTTGATCGGAATGACGGGCCAAGAGGGTCCAGCCGCATTCGTCATCTTCAACGGCCCCCTCGACGGTGAGGCGCCAACGCCTTCGTTCTGGACGACCGGCTGGGCACGCAATGACGCGCTGTTCAGTGATCCGCGGCTGTTTATCGGACCGCCCGACTCCGACAACGGCTACATCATTGAGCCGAAGGGACAAACGTACGCTTTGGAATATCAGGGCAACGGGGGTTGAGCTGCGGCCGAGCGCGCTTGGGCCTCGAAATCTACTCTGACCTAGTTCTAGATTCATAACATCAAGGCCAAAGGCAAAACGTACGAGTTGCGGTACGCTGGGATCCAGGTTGACCGCGACTTTGCGCAGAGGATGTGATGAAAGCACTCAGCTGGACTGCCGCGATGCTTGCCACCGGCGCGACCGTTCTTGCCGCCGCGGCGTCGATCGTCGATCCCTACGCCCCGCGCGTCACCGCCTATGCACCGCTGGCGAAGGATGGGCTGGAACAGTTGTCGCCGCAGATGCAGGAGGCGCTCACGCGCTGGTTAGAGGCGCATCCGCCGTTGCGCACGATCAAGGTTCTTCATTGCGATCTGATGCGGCAGTCGATCACGTGCGAGCAGATGTTGCACGACGGGTCGCCGTATGTGGCGGTCGGCGACTTCAACTGGGACGGGCATGACGATTTTGCGGTGCTGCTTGAGCGCACATTGAACGCCGGGCCCGACACGCTGGTCGTCTTCAACGGACCGCTCTCGACGGCCACGCAGGCGGCGCTCGTGACACGTGAAGGAATCGACGCGACGAAGATGATCTCGATTTACGGCGGCCAAGGATTCAGCATCGACGGCGACGCCGCGCTCGGCTTCGACGTTCGTCCGACGGATGGCGGGTATGAGATGAGGTCGCAGGAAACCGGCGAGGAGTAATACCGGCTGGCGCTGGGCGTGTGACGCGGGATGTTGAGCGGTATGGTATTTGATCCAAATCCCAAGGCATTATCGGATCAGAAGGCTGGCACGGCGGCGCCCAACCAGAGTCAGGTGTGTGTCCCCGTAGCGAGACGAGACGGGGATTGCGTATGCTGTCCCTGTAATTTTTAATTTTCGTTTTCAGCCTTACAAGGCGCGAACCGGGCAATAGAACTGGGCTTGCTCAGTTCGCTTGAGCTCAGTCCGGCTGTCGATGGCGCCGAGGTTCTCCACGACGAACGCAGCTTTGTCGAAAACGGTGACCTTTACCAACATCGGTGTACCGTCGGCGCGTCGAAGCAGCGCTAAGTGCACGGAAGCACCGCCCTCCGTGTAAGCGTCGTGACCGATTACCGTCCAACCCTTCTTTGTAACGAGATCCAGCACCGCATACTTCCATATTTCGCCCGCAGTCGCGTCTGGCGCGACTTCGAAGGCGTACATTTGGCACTGAACAAGACCCTCCGCGAGCCCAAAAGTGGCCGAGACCAAATACAGACTTTCTTCCATCCGAAACTGCTGCCAACTGGGCGGCGCGCTGAACTCGTACGCACCAAACATGATGAATGTGTTCGTATCATTCCCTGACCGGACAAAACGCGAATTGCACGGCGTGTTCGGCGCGCAAATCCCGGGAGCCGTTGTGCGCGTTGGCGTATTATCCTGGGGCGCAGAGGCCGTTGGGCCGTCTGGAAGCTTGTCGAAGGCCTCGTAAAAATAGACGCATGCGCCGTGGTTGCCTTGATTTGACCAGTGGACGACAATGTTTTGAGTGTTGACCAGGGCCTTGAACGTGCAGGTCAGATTGTCGGTGGTCCTGACCGTGCCTTTAATTTTCGGGATGCCGTAAGGACCGCGCTCATATATGCCCTGATCATAGGTATTCGTTTCGCGGTGCACCCACGTGTAGACCGTGCGGTCGCCCAATAGCGCCGACGAGTCCGGATACCCAATCGCGCGCACCAGAACATCAAGGTGCTTTCCCTTAATTTTCCTGTCGACATTTGCCGAGGTTTCCGAGTCGGCGACGGCCAAATTCGTGCCGAAGATGCCAGCGCAAACCCAGATGCAGGAGACGAGCATCGCAAACCGCGCACGCATCTCTCTCTCCATGGGTTCCCAATCACACAATATCCAGCGACGCGCCTTTGAGCAAGTCTGCGCAGTGCCGGTGTCAGTAGCACACGAGTTGTCCGGGTTAGGTAGCACACGAGTTGCCCGGTTTTTAGGCCCGCGAAGGAGCGGGATCGATGAGTGAAAATAAGGGGACAGCACACCTGTTACCTACGCGTTACCTACGCGCCAGGTCTGTGTCCGAAACGGTGGCGCTTGGCAAATTTACTCTGACCCCAATTCGCCTAATTCCAGCTCTTACTTCGCCAAGCCGGGCACCAGCACTCGATTGAGCGAGTCTGCTATCCCAACTGCCACAAGCATTTCGAAAACCACCAGCACTGCCAGCATCGAATACCCTGTCGCGCCTTCGCCGAAGGGTGGAAAGATGCAATTGGCTATGCGGATTTCTACCGGGGCGAGCGGCGGTTGTTGCGCGTTGGTGTTGAACGCCAGAAGCTCAGTCGCCAATCCATCGAACGCGTGTGCACCGGCAACGAAATAAGCCAGCGAGCCAAGGAGCCCGAGCGCGAGAAGAAGATGCAACGTCGCGCGCAGATAGTCGGCCTGCCATAGATCCCGGATCGAGCGCGATAGCGCGTAGACAAGGACCATCGCGAACGCGACACCCGCGACAATTGAGGGCACTATCGTCGCCTGCTCGTCCATCCAATAAAACCGGGACGGTGGATCCTCCTGTTGCAGCAGGACGATGAAAAAATGCGCCGCCACGAATCCGACGGCTAAGCCCAGCGACGAAGTAAGCAACTCTCTCCATCGCGTCGCTGATGCTGCAAGCGGCAGTGCGCATATCGTTGCCGCCGAGAGGTCTGGCATTCCGAGAAACAGCGGTGGATCGTAAAAGCACATAGATGCGCCGCCCTTCGTTACCGCTGCCGCGCGATGTAGATGCTCACTCCGACAGCGGGCAGTTTTGGATCCAGTCGGTTTTGTCTGGTGACGAGTGCAGCCGTTCTTCTCATGACGAATCCCTTGCAACGATTGCGGTTTGACTAAACACCTTTGAGAGATGGCTATCGAGATGGGGACGGGCGCAATTGTTGCGAGATTTGACCGTCAGAGAGGTGCATTTCGCTCGTGTTGCGCAAAAGACGGCGGACCCGTGATGCTAAGCCTTGGAGTCGGCGGCTGGGTCGCCCCCTCCACCGCTGACGCGGTCCCCCCTCCCCCGCAGGCGCTGGAAGCCGGCGGTCCCAGGGAGAAGGTTAGTCGAATCGTTGGAAGAACACGTTGTAGCCGTCGGGGTCGATGACGCGGATTTCGCTGGCGCCGTCGTGCATTGATTGCGCGGCGGCGACGACGCAGGCGGCGGCTTTGATTATGCGAGGACGGCGTCGACGGGGCGGCGCGGCGACATCGGCATCGTCGGGCCGTAGCCGAAACGCATGATGAGGTTGGGCCGCCTGCCGGGCAGACCGACGAGCGAGGCGATCTCCGGCCGCAGTTGCGGCACCTCGACGGGCTGGTTCAAGAAGGCGTGCTTCATCCCGAGCGCGGTCGCCTGCAGCGCGAACCTTTGACACGCTTGGCCGGCGCGCACCCAGTGCTCGCGGTCCGCCTTCGCGGCAACAAAGACGGCGACGCCCGCGGATGAGCGCATCTGGCGCGCGATCTTGTCGTTTTCCGCCGTGGTCTGAAATGCAAGATCGAACATGATCGGCCCAAGCCAAGCCGGCAGCGTGGGATTTCCGCTGCAGCCGCCGTAGAGCCCGTCGCCCGTCGCCAAGGCATCGCGCGGATTGAAGCGGATCCACTGCTTCAGTTCGCGCACGAACGCGGCGTCAGCCAGCTGCGCGGTGTTTCCGACGACGATGAGATCGCGCACGCGATCGAGCTGCGGGCGATCCGTGATGAGCACCACATCGACGCCTGGCGTTGCCGCCGCGGCCGCGAGCGCGCTCAAATTCGCGGCACTTGCGGTGTTGCCGTCGTACTCCATGCGCGTGGACTGGCGCCGCGGAATTGCGTCGAACAGCACGGACGGCGTGCTTACCCCGGGGGAGAACTCGAATACGACGGCACCGTCGCCCGCGTCGTCGAAGCGCGTCGTGCCTGGCCGGCCCGTTGCCGCGCCCGCGAGCGACAAATTCTCCGCGGCGCAACCGAGGCTCGCATACAGATGATGATCGTCGGGATCGACCACGGGCGTGCGCCGCGTGAGGTCGGGCACGATGTCGATCCGTCCGTCCGCTAGGCGGAAGCGCCACGGCTGTGTGTTGTGACCGCTGGCGGCCAGCGTCGCGAAACGCACCAGCTCCCGCAGACCAACGTCTGCCCCAAACGCCGCACGGGAGGCCGCCATCGCGGTGGCGTAGTCTTCGCTTGAGCCTGTCTGAAGAAAGCTGAGCGACACGGCGCCCGCGCCGGCAAGGAGGACGCCGCCCCCGCCAAGGAGGATCATGCGTCTGTCGAGGGCCATGCTGAAAATCCTCCGTGTGCGCCAATCTCTCTTGCCGGTGCAACGCCGTCGTTGACGTGCATCAAGCTTCCGTGCCCGGGCCGGCGATCGTGTCCCTGCCGAGGAGGCTGCCGCTGGGGCGCTGATCGGGCGTCGCCTCAGTCGAATTGTTGGAAGAAGAGGTTGTAGCCGTCGGGGTCGGTGACGCGGATTTCGTTGGCGCCGTAGTGCATTTTTTGCGGGGCGGTGACGTTGCAGCCTGCCGCTTTGATCATGCGATGGGCTGCGGCGACGTCGGTGCAGCGGAAGTAGAAGCCGGTGTCTTCGTGGTAGGCGACGCGTTTGGGGTCAGGCTCGCGGGGGCGTTCGTGTTGTTCGTAGGCGGTGTTCAGCATCAGGTAGCTGCCGTCGTTTTCCAGCATGCACCAGTCGAAGTGCGCCTCGCCCTCTTGCGAGCGCTGCAGCAGTTTGAAGCCGAGCTTGTCGACGTAGAAGGCGACCGACGTCTTCATGTCGAAGACTTGGATGAGCGGCGCCATGCCGGTGGTCTTGATGTGCATGCGTGGGCTCCTTAGATCAGGCGCAGGACGTAGAGCGAGAGGCCGGTGATCAGGGCGGTGAAGGTCGTGAGCAGCCCGATGTCTATGGCGCGCAGGTTTTTGGCGTCGGGCTCGGCGAGTTTCAGTTCGCGGGCGATGAGGAAGATCGGGAAGGTTACGCTGATGGCGATGAAGAGGCCGCCCGCGATATAGAGCCAGACGGCGCGGATGTTGTGCTTGCGCGCTTCGATGACCATGAAGATGGCGGCAGCGAGGAAGAGAAGTGCGACGTCGACGGTGATGGAACGGGCCGCCGGGTTGACCCGCGTGTCGTCCAGAAAGAGGCCCAAGGCCGGAATGAAATCAGCCGGGCTGCTGAAATAGGCGAGGTTTTGGCTCCAGGTTGCGATCAGCGCTGCGAGCGCGATGGCGGCGTAGACAGCGCATAGCGCGAGGCGTGGCGACGGCATGTTTCCCTCCCGATTCCGTTTGCGCGAGTGTAGGGCGGCTGTGGGCAAACCTGCAATTTTCGTCAAATGCGTGCGCTCGTCACCACCGGGCGGCAAGGGGCGGCGGCAGAGTCTGGTGCATCACGCGATTCGTTCGGATCGCTTTCCAGCGTGGAGGCCTTGGCCCATGCGGTACACATCTCCCGTGTTTGCGTTTGTCGCGGCCGTCGGCCTTTCGGGCTGCGGGTCGGGTCTGCCTCAGGCGATCGCCGAGCAGGAGCAGGTCGATTTCTTTTTTCAGCGGCTGCAGCCGGATGCGAACGGGCAGTACGCGCTGAAGATGGATTTGGGGTCGGGGTGTAAGGACTATTTGTTCAGCGCTCCCGGTTTGGCGGATGCGCTGCGCACCAAGCAGTTTCAGCACACGCATAATCTGGGCAGCGGGCCGGTGACGGTGACGGCAAGCCTCACCTTGGATTCGATCAGCACGTGTCATGCGGCGTCGGCTGGCGAGGTGAAGTTCGCGTCGGCGCAGCTTTCCGAGCCGTTCACGGACGCCAACGGCAATCCGGCGAAGCGGCGGCCGAAGGATCCGAACACGCTGTTGTCGCTGGTGGTGACGGAGCTTTCGAACGGCGGCGTGATGAATGTCGGCGTCAACGGGTTCAAGCTGATCGGCACGACCGTCTCGCGCAGCGATGCGGCGGGGCCGATTACGATCTCCACCGCGGAGGTGCCGGCCGGTCAGGTGGGGGCGTCATCGGGGCTCTATGCGCAGACCAATCTCAACCCAGCTTATGCGGAGGCGGAGCTGACGAACGTGCTGACCAATCCGAACCGATTCACGGTGACGTTCGCCTTCCTCGCCAAGACAGATCCCACCAGCAGCGAGATCCTGCTCGTGTGGGACGGCGACATGGTGTTGCGCACCGACATCGAGGATTGACGCCTCAGCGCCAGATGAAGAGGCGGCCGGTGATGATGCCGAAGGCTGCGCCGCCGATGTGGGCTAGGTAGGCGACGCCGCCGGCGTTGGCTTGCTGGGGCTCTGTGCTGACGCTGACGACTTGCAGGACGATCCACAGGCCGATGAGGATGATCGCCGGGATGTAGATCACGCGAACCGCCGGCGTGAGGACGAGGGTGCGGATGCTGTCGCGCGGGTAGGTGACCAGGAACGCGCCCATGACGGCGGCGACCGCGCCTGAGGCGCCGACGATTGGGATCGTCGAACTCTGATCGCCGTAGATGTGGGCGGCGGCGGCCGCGATCGCGCCCAAGAGGTAAAAGATCAGGAACTTCACGGGGCCCATGGCCTCTTCCATCGGCGGGGCGAAGGCCCAGAGGAAGACCATGTTGCCGATGATGTGCAGCCAGCCGCCGTGCATGAAGGCTGAGGTCAGGATCGTCTCGTACTCGCGGCCGGCCATGATCGCCGAAGGCACCGCGGACCAGCGATCGATGAAGGCTTCGCCTTGCGTGAGCTCAAGATAGAAGACGCCGGCGTTCGCCAGGATGATCAGGACCGTGATGAACGGGATGCCGGTGATGCTGCGCGAGACGCTGCCTAAGGGAAACATTTGTGGTCCTCCATCGCGGATGAACGCACGCGTGGGGGCCCGGGTTCCCCACGCGTACGCCAACGGCGCGGAGTGTGGTCTCAAGCGCGCAGCCAGTCCATGGACCAGTTCTCAGCCCATGACTTGCCGCCGTCGCGCGAGACGGCTTGGTGCCAGCGGTGGGACTTGCCGGGGACGATGCGATCCCAAACGCCGCGGACTTTGATGGGCTTATCACCGTCCATGTCATCGGCGATGAAGGTGCCGACGCCGTTCTGGAAGGTGCCCATGAGGCCGGGCGGCGTCAGGACGCCGGAGCGGCTGTTGATCCAGAAGTCGGCCCAGACGTGCTTCTCCACGTCGCAAAGGCGGATGCCCATGCCGCTGAAATTGCGGGCGGGGATGCGGAGTTCTTCGATGCTGGCCACGCCCTCGAGGACGGTCCAGCAGGTGGCTTCGCCTTCGAAGACGTCCCACTCGCCGGTGGATTCATTTTTGAGGCGGCGGTGTTTGATGCGCCATTCGCCGGCGAGGAAGTTGAAGTCACCCGGTTTGCCGATCGGCCCTTGCGCCGGTGCGGCAGCGGTGGCCGTCGACGGTGCGACGATGATTTGGCCGATGGCGGCGAGGGCTGCTGTTTGAAGTACGGTGCGGCGCGCGATGTCGGATTTGTCGGTGGTCATTGATCTCTCCCCTGTGCGCGCAGTGTGGGGGATGATCGCTGACACCTGCTGTCATGATTTAGGCTTGCCAGTGGAAATGGAGGACGTAGCCGTCGGGATCGATGACGCTGACCTCTTTCATGCCGGTGGGCTGCACTTTCGGCGGGGCGAGCTTGATGCCCTTCACGCGCAGTTGATCGAACGTGCTTTCGACGTCGGGGCAGCCGAAGTAGAGCGCGATGTCCGCGTGGTGGGCGATGCGGGCGGCGTCGGGTTCGGGCGGGCGCTCGTCGCGGTCGTAGGCTGTGTTCAGCATGACCTGCGCGCCGTCGAGTTCGATGAGGCACCAGTCGAAATGTTCTTCGCCGGGGTGCGAGCGCTGGACCAAGGTGAAGCCCAGCTTGTCGACATAGAATGCGACGGAGGCCTGCATGTCGTAGACTTGAAGGTAAGGGCAGAGCCCGGTCACTCTGATGGCCATGGGGTTCCGTAGGATGCGAGGAAGCTTGACCGTGAAGCGCATAGCCGTCGTTTCGCAGGCGATCAAGTCGGTCGGTTATGACGCGGCCTCGGAGACGCTTCTCATCGAGTTCACCACGCGGCGCGTGCATCAGTATGCCCGCGTGCCGGCGGCCGTTCACCACGCGCTTATGCTGGCGCCGTCGAAAGGCGCGTTCTTCAACGAATATATCCGCGACGTTTATCGCGAGTTGCGCATTGATTAGGCGGGCTTGGGAACTCTTTCTCAGGCGAGCGCGTTGTGTGACGGGAACGTTTGCGAGGAAAAACCCCTATGTACAAAGCAATTTCGGCGGCTGCGCTTGCGGCCGTGTTGGTGGCGGGCTGCGCTTATGACGGCGACCGGTATGGCGACCGCGGCGGTCCTCCGCCGGACGGACGCTATGCGGGCGGTGGCGATTACCGCTATGACGGCTGCCGCGACGATGCAGCGGCCGGCACGGTTATCGGCGGGGTCGCGGGCGGCGTCATCGGCAATCAGTTCGGCTCGGGCGGCGGACGCGCGGCGGCGACTGTCGGCGGCGTGATTCTGGGCGCCATCGCGGGCAACGCGATCGCGCGGGATGCGTGCCGCAACGACCGGGCGGACGCGTATTACTACAACCAGTCCTATTACGACGCGTTCGAGCAGCCGCGTTACGGGCAGCGCTATGAATGGCGCAACCGGTATAACGGCAATTACGGCTACATCACGCCGCGTCGCGGCTTCCGCGATCGTCGCGGCGAATGCCGTGAGTTTACGCAGCAGATTTATGTGGACGGCTATCGCACCGAAGAAGCGGTGGGCGTGGCCTGCCGTCAGCGCGACGGGTCGTGGCGCATCGTCGACTGATTCGACCGGAATGCCGTTGCGAGGCGACTGATAGAAGGCTAAGCCCGCGGACATGCACTCGATGCGGTCCGCGGGCGAATTTTTGGCGGCAGCCGATACGCTGATGACGGCGCGCCGGCCGCGGCGCGCGCTGGATGCGGTTGATCGCGCGCTGGCGCTCGAGCCCCGGAACGTGGCGGCGCATCTGCGGCGGGCGCGGATTCTCAAAGCGATGCGCGCGTTCGAAGATGCGGTGGTGAGCGCGACGCGTGCGGTGGAGCTTGCGCCCGCGCGTGCCGAAGCGTGGCGTGCGCTGGGCGTGATGTGCGTTGCGGCCAATCGACTGCCGCGCGCGCGTGCGGCGTTTGAGCAGGCGTTGGCGTTTGAGCCCGACGATCTCGACACGCTGAACAATTTGGGCTGGGCCTTGACGCAGCTGCAGCGCTACGACGCGGCGCTCAGCGTGTTGGATCGCGGGTTGGCGCTGGCGCCCGATGGCGCGGCGCTGCGGTGGAATCGCGGGTTGTGTTTGCTTGCGATGGGACGGTTCGCGGAGGGGCTTGAGGATTACGAGGCGCGGTTTGCGATCGACGATCCTTCGTTCGAGCGGCTGCGGGCGTGCGACGCGCCGTTGTGGCGCAAGGGCGAGGCGATCGCGGGGAAGCGGCTGTTCCTCTACAACGATCAGGGTCACGGGGACACGATCCAGTTCATCCGATTTGCGCGCGAGCTTGCGCGGATGGATGCGGAGGTGATCGCCGAGGTTCAGCCGGAGCTGGCCGAACTGTGCGCGAGCGTCGATGCGAACGTGCGCATCGTTCGTCAGCGCGAGGCGCCGCCGGCGTTCGATCTCATTTGTCCGATGGCGTCCCTGCCCCACCGTTTGGGCCTGACGGCATCGACGATTCCGGCGCGTGTGCCGTATCTTCGCGCGGATGAGGTGCGCATCGCTGCCTGGCGCGAGCGGTTAGCGGATTTGCCGGGGCGGATGCGCGTCGGGCTCGCTTGGGCGGGCAATGCGCGGCATGTGAATGATGCGAACCGGTCCATTGCGCTCGCGCGGCTTGAGCCGTTGTTCGGCGCGGCGGGTGTTTCGTTCTTGAGTTTGCAGAAGGAGCTGCGTGAGGGCGACGCGGCGTTTTTGGCGCATCACGGCGTCGCCGATCACACCGCGATGCTCGCCGATTTTTCGGATACGGCGGCGCTGATGTCGAATTTGAATTTGGTGATCACGGTCGACACGTCGGTCGCGCATCTGGCGGGTGCGCTGGGCGTGCCGGTTTGGATTTTGGTGCCGTTTGCGGCGGACTTCCGCTGGATAGCTGGGCGGGACGACAGTCCCTGGTATCCGACGGCGCGGCTGTTTCGGCAGCCGCGCTTTCGTGATTGGGAGAGCGCGATCGCCGTTGCGGCGCGCGCCCTTCGCGGTCAGTCGTAGCGGCCGGAATCTTCCTCGCGGTAGCCGTCGTCCTGCGAGCCGCCGGATTCACCGCCGGTTGCCTGAGCGACGTTGCCGTTCGCATCCATGCCAGGCTGCGGACCGGTGCCGTTCGGCTGGCGATACTGCTGGCCGCCGCCGTTGTTGTAATTGTTGTTGTTGCCGCCGCCTTGTTGCGGCTGGCCGCCGCCGTTGCCGTAAGGCTGACCGCCCTGCTGCTGAGCGCCTTGCTGCGGCTGAACGCTGGCCTGATAGGCCATGATCAGGCGGTAATAATGCTCAGCATGCTGAAGGTAATTTTCGGCCATCACGCGGTCGCCGGACGAGTTCGCATCGCGCGCGAGCTGCAGATACTTCTCGTAGATGTGATGGGCGTTGCCGCGGATCTTGATGTCGGGACCGTTGGAATCGATCGTGCGGTGGATATTGAAGACTTGATCCTGGCTGACATGGCTGCTGCCGCCGGTATGCCGTTGACCGCCGCCACCACCGCCGCCCCCGCCTCCGCCGCCGTGATGCTTGCCACGGCCGCGTCCACGCGAACGCTTGTTGTTCGGTCCTGGTCTCATGTTCATTGAATTCATCTCGATTTCAGTTGTCAGGTCGTTTTGTTTTTTCGCCTTCAGGCTTTCGGCAAAAGCGCCGGGTCAGAGCCCCGCAAGACGCGCGCGGACCCTTTGCCCTCAAAGCACTGGCGAATACGTATGCCCCTTAGAAAACCCTCTTCAGGTCACCTCAAAGATGATCTGGCGTTTGGCCCGATAACCCCGCTCCCAAGCGGCTTTGTGTCGGCGCCCTTTTCTTCCCGCGCATTGCCCCGGTTTTTCGGGCCCAGCCAGCGCGGCGCAAACTCTATCCGTTGTTTGCAGGCGGCAAACTAGACCGATTTCCCGGCAAAATCCAAGGGGTTTCGCTGGTTTTGTCCTCAGCCACCCGCCGTTTGCGGCAGGCGGGCCACCAGGGCCCTGTCATGTCCGGCCAAATCCTTGGCCATCCTTACAATCTCTAACCCGGCCGTGGTGAAGATATGGCTAGCACCGGCGGCCTGTTTGTACCCGATTTCGACGATTACACGACCGTGCGGCGTCATCAGATCGGGTAGCGCCTTTGCGATTCGCTCGATGTCTTTCAGGCCGTCCTGGCCACTCAGCAGGGCCTCAGCGGGTTCGTAATTGCGCACGTCGGGATCGAGATGCGCGAACTCGTTTTCGCCGATGTAGGGCGGGTTCGAAATCACCAGATCAAAGCGTTCGGTTATGCCTTTCGACCAATCGCCTTCGCGGAGGTCCATGCGGTCAGCGACCCCGTGACGCAGCGCGTTACGGCCCGCGACGGCGAGCGCCGCAGCGCTCTTGTCTATGCCCATACCTAAGGCGCGCGGCCATTCTTTCAAGAGGGCAATGAGAATAGCGCCGGAACCGGTTCCCAAATCGAGAACGCGCGCGGGCTGGGCTTGCTTGAACTCGGTTAGCGCGGCTTCGACCAGCGTCTCCGTATCGGGACGCGGGATGAGGACGGCCGGCGTTACCTCTAATTCGAGCGACCAGAATTCGCGGCGGCCGAGGATGTAGGCGACGGGCTCGCGCTTTTCGCGGCGCGCGATGAAGGATTGGAACGCGGCGTCGTCGGGAGCGGCCCGCGCGAGAATTCGCGCTTCGCGCATCGGCTCGTCAATGCCGGCGGCCGCGAGACGCGCGGCGGCAGCGCTTATGATTTCGGGGGCTGCGTCCACGTTCGCCTCAATTCCGTCCCTGCATCGTGCTCGCCTGAGAGGTTTCGTGCGCGAGATTTCCACCATGCAAGGTGTCGCGCAGCACCGCTGCGATACGCTCCATGTGCCGCATGAAGACGAACGCCAGTCCCAGATTGACGATGCCGAAAGCGACCCAGCCCTCGGAATCCCATGCCTGCACCGTCATCTTCACGAAGTCGAACTCGCGCTCAACGAAAAAGAAAACGCACGTTGCGACAATGATCAGATAGCCGATGAAGAACAGGACGCGCGCGCGGCGCGGGAAGGCAGCGGAGTCCTGGTTGGTCATCGATGCGCCGGATGTCCACAATTCCCACGTCAACGCCAAGCAAATCACGGCGCCGCGCACCTCGTGATAGTGGTGAGCGCCCTCGCCCACCGTCACATAGAGCGCAAACGCCGCGGCGACCAGAAGCGTCGTCAACAGAAACGACGCGGCAGCCGCTCTCGCCACGGAGGACACATGACTGCGAATGCCGAAGAAGGTGAACTCCGCGCCTGTGAGCGCAACGGCGCCAAACAGCAGCGACGCCGATAGCATGTCGGCGCTAAGCCCATGGTCCATGAGCGCCGGCGAGCCGCTGGCGCCGCCGATCAGGCGAACTACGGCGAGCAGCGCCACCCACATCAGAAATGCAAGCATCGGCCCGCGCCGGCCACGCCACCCCGCCCATGCTGCGCCGATGGCTATGGCGGCCCAGAACACCTCACCGAACAAAAGTCTGCTCAGCGGCGTCACCTGCGCGCGCGGTTCGTACCTAAGGCTCTGCTTGATCTCTTCGCATGTCGCACGCTGGTGCGCCTGATCTTCCGGGCCCAGCACGCAGATCAGGTACCAACTCTTGTTCGTTTCGGGCATCGGCGTCCTTATGTCCTGGCGCCAATGCACGAAGGTGAGAAGTTTGCCGCTACCGGTGCGGAACGTCGTTTCACCTTTTTCCCACCCCTCGCCGTCGGGCACGGTCGCAGGCAGCGGAATGTGCGGCAGCCCTCCACCGCCGACGATTTCGCTGATCGATCGCGGCAGGACTTTTTCGGCCGGCGCGAACGGGGGCGCGATCGTTCCGAAGATGCCGAAACGGGGAAAGTTACCTTTGTCGGGCGCGGGCGCGAGTTCTTTGCGAACGGGGTAGATCGGCTTGCCCTCGTTCTTGTCGAGCGGAAGGCTCCAGCTCTTCAGTTCGATCCAGTCGTCGGGAAGCATGAGCGAGAATTTGTTCGTGCCGTTGTAGTTGTAGGCCCCGTGCGGCGGTTCGGTGAACTGATATTGAATCGCGATCGACAGCAACAAACAGGCTGCGATCGCAAAGGCGCTCCAATAACCGACGTGATCGTGAGCGCCGGCGCGTGGGGTCCAACCCCACCGCACGATCCCCCAGCCGACGACGAATGCGACCGCGGCAAGACCGGCGGCCCTGGCCAACACGATCCAATCCGCCGACCCGTGATAGGCATCGTTGAGCCAAAGAGCAGCGGCAATCGCCGCCATGACGAGCGCGAGCCGCGCCGCGGCCTGGAGCCATGGCCGCGCATCGGGCGATACGCGCGCCAGCGGTGATGCCGACAGCAACCCGACCTCGGCGATGTCCCAACCCGTCACGACCAATGCCGTGTCGACCACAGGGATCGCGAAGGCGAGCGTGAGCAGCACCAACGTCGGCGCGTAAGACGGAATCGCATCGAGCGAAATTGCAACCGCGATGATGGCTAGAGCGCCGCAGATCGCCCCCGCCGTCAGGAAACTCAACCGCCAGCCCAGGCGCGGACCCAACAGAAGCAGGGCGCCTGCCGCGATGATGAAGAAGAGCCCGACCGCCGACACCGCAATCATCGGGGTCGCGGCTTGCGCTGCCATGATAACGGAAGACCACAAGAAGAGCGGCGCGAAGAGGAGCAAGCGCCAGGTGCTGCTTGCTTGGGATGCGCCGGCGAGCATCAGCGCCACGGCGAGCGACACGCCGATGCCCGCGATGATCACCGCGGCAAGTGGAAACGTGATGCCGGGGTTCGCCAATATCGCGGCGCCGGGCAGCCATGCGTGCGCGGCCGTCGCAGCGCCCAAACCGATGAGCGCGGCATAGCCCACCGCCAACACACGCTTGATCGGCGCATCGAGCGACGCGAGGTCGATCACTCGTGATCGCCAACCGCCGTGCGGCGCGTCACCCTCGTTCGTTCGATGGGCGTCGTGCGACGTGCTCACCGTTTTCCCCTCGCGTCGCCGCGGTTTCGCACTATTGCGTCACCGCCTCCATCACGGTGAACGCTTCTTCGAGGCTGTAGGCCTCGCGCGCATTTCGCAGCGCATAGTTTTCGCACACGTCCGCATTGCCGATCAGGGTCGCTAGCGTGATGCCCCTCACGAAAACCTCCTGCGGAAGCATAGGTCGAGCGCTGGGCATTGTGTTCCGATTTCAGCACCGCCAGCAAGGGGATGCGGGGCGTCGGCTTACGCCACGGCGCTTTCGTCGAGTTGCGCCAGGCGTTTGGCTTGGTCATCGGAGACGAGGGCGTCGATGATTTTGTGGAGGGCGACGCCCTGCATCACCTGATCGAGTTCGTAGAGGGTTAGGTTGATGCGGTGGTCGGTGCAGCGGCCCTGCGGATAGTTGTACGTGCGGATGCGTTCGGAGCGGTCGCCGCTGCCCACTTGGTCTTTGCGGTCTGCGGCGCGTTCTTTATCCAGGCGTTCGCGTTCGGCGTCGTGAATGCGGGCGCGCAGGATTTTCATCGCCTTGGCTTTGTTCTTGTGCTGCGATTTTTCTTCCTGCATCGCCACCGCGACGCCGGTCGGGATGTGCGTGATGCGCACGGCGCTTTCGGTTTTGTTGACGTGCTGGCCGCCGGCGCCCGAGGCGCGGTAGACGTCGATGCGCAGGTCGCTTTCGTTGATGTCGATGTCGACTTCGGCGACTTCGGGCATCACCGCAACTGTTGCGGCGGAGGTGTGGATGCGGCCTGAGGCTTCGGTGGCGGGCACGCGCTGAACCCGGTGGACGCCGGATTCGTATTTCAGTTTGGCGAAGACGCCGCTGCCGTTTACGGCGCAGATGACTTCTTTGTAGCCGCCGAGATCGGATTCGCTTTCGCTCATGATCTCGAATTGCCAGCCGTTCAACTGAGCGTAGCGTTGGTACATGCGCAGGAGGTCGCCGGCGAAGAGCGCGGCTTCGTCACCGCCGGTGCCGGCGCGGATTTCGAGGAGCGCGCTGCCCATGTCGGCCGCGTCTTTCGGCAGCATGAGGATCGACAGTTCGTGCTCAAGGTCCGGCAGGCGGCGCTTGAGGTCGACGAGTTCGTCACCCGCCATGGCGCGGATGTCGGCGTCGGGATCCGTCGACATCGCCGTGAGTTGCTTCATCTGTTCGCGCATCGCCGACACTTCTTTGGCTTTCGCGACGATGGGGCCGAGGTCGGCGTATTCCTTCGCGAGCTTGACGAAGGACGAGCCTGCGCCGTCCGTGGACATGCGGGCTTCGATCTCGGCATAGCGGTCGAGAATGCGGTCGATTTGTGCGGCGGCGATCAACGTGGTGGCTCGGTGTATCTATTTGGCGGGGGCGAGTTCGGGCTTCGCCTTCGTGCCGTCCCGCTTTGATTCGATTTCGGCGGCTTTCTTTTCCACCAATTCGACGATGTGGTCGACGAGTTTGGTGTTGTCCATTTTGTGGTCGGGTTTGCCCGCCACGTAGACCATGCCGGACCCTGCCCCGCCGCCGGTGAAGCCGATGTCGGTTTGCGCGGCTTCGCCCGGGCCGTTGACGACGCAGCCGATGATGGAGAGCGACATCGGGGTCGTGATGTGTTTCAGGCGGTCTTCGATGATGGCGACCGTTTTGATGACGTCGAACCCTTGGCGCGCACACGACGGACAGGCGATGACGTTGACGCCGCGGTGGCGCAGGCCGAGCGATTTCAGGATGTCGAATCCGACGCGGATTTCTTCGACCGGATCGGCCGAGAGCGAGACGCGGATCGTGTCGCCGATGCCGGCCCAGAGCAGCGAGCCGATGCCGATCGACGATTTCACCGTGCCGGTCATCAGACCGCCGGCTTCGGTGACGCCCAGATGCAGCGGGTAGTCGCAGGCTTCGGCGAGACCTTGATACGCGGCGGCGGCTAGGAAGACGTCGGAGGCCTTCACGCTGATTTTGAATTCGCGGAAGTCGTTGTCTTCGAGAATGCGCGCGTGGTTGAGGGCGCTTTCGACCATCGCTTCGGGGCACGGTTCGCCGTAGCGTTCCAGCAGTTCCCTCTCCAGCGAGCCGGCGTTGACGCCGATGCGCATCGAGACGCCGTGGTCCTTCGCGGCCTGGACGACCTCGCGCACGCGTGCGGCGGAACCGATATTGCCCGGGTTGATGCGCAGGCAGGCGGCGCCGGCCTTCGCGGCTTCGATGCCGCGTTTGTAGTGGAAGTGGATGTCGGCGACGATCGGCACCTGAACCGCGCGCACGATCGACTTCAGCGCGGCGGTGGATTCTTCGTCGGGGCACGAGATGCGTACGATGTCGGCGCCCGCCGCCTCCAGCGCCTTCACCTGACGGATCGTGCCTTGGATGTCCGTCGTGAGCGTGTTCGTCATCGACTGAACGGTGATCGGCGCGTCGCCGCCGACCTCAACCGATCCGACACGGATCTTGCGGCTCTTGCGGCGGGCGATGTCGCGGTATGGGCGGATGCTCATGATGAAGAGAGAGATAGCAACCTCACGGGTTCCAAGCCATATGGCGCTTTGCACACTCTGTGACAGTTTCGCGGCGTTTCCGACCGGGCGGTAACCGCGTTTCAGCCTTGTCGGGGGATTGGGGTGGCCTTTAACCTGCCGGTGCATCATGGGTGGGGCATGGCGGGGGTTTTGAAATTCGCGCTCGATGTCGTCGAGCGGTTCGATGCGGCGAAGACGCCGGCGGCGGCGGGGCGTGCGTTCTTCGAGGCGCTGGGGCCTTTGGGTGTGCGCGGGCTTGGCGTGCGGGCGTACGACGCGGCCGGCGGGAGTCTCACGGCCGAGGCGGCGCCCGGGGCGTTCGCACAGATCTTGCCGCGCACGTGGCGTGGGTCCGCCTCCGCGAAGTTCGTCGAGAGCCTGGATCCGTTGCCGAAGGCGGCGCGGCGTTTGCGACGTGCTGCGTTTTTGTGGAGCGATGCGTCGCCGCGGCATGATCCGGTTTGGCGCAAATATTGGGATGCGCTTGGCGAGCATGGGATCGCCGACGGCACCGCCGTTCATCTTTTTACACCGGGCGGGATTACCAGCCGCGTGACGGTGGCGTTCGAGCGCGATGCGCCGGCGCGGCGTGAGCGTAAGGCGGTGGAGCTTGCGAGCTTTGCCTTGATCGACCGGATGCTGGCCTTCGTGCCGGCGCGCAAATGGGGCGGGCCGGTGCTGTCGGAGCGCGAGCGCGATTGCCTGGCCTTCGTCGCCGAAGGCAAGTCGGACGCGGAAGTCGCCGCGCAGCTGGGCATCGCGGAGACGACGGCGCATTTCTATATCGAGAAGGCCAAGCGAAAACTTGGCGTCAAGACGCGCGCGCATGCGGTCGCGCGCTTGATCGCGGCCGGGTTGCTTTAGCGTTATCGCCGCGCCCGCTCTCGCGGTTTGCGGCGTTCGCTGCGGTGGCGCTAGTATCGCCGGCGAATCCCGCGACATGGGTCCAGGCTTGATCGATTCACCACCAGTGCGGCCGTCCGGCTGGGCGGCCCTTCTCGGCCGCTTGCGGTCGCTGTTCTCGCCGTCCGCGCGGACGCCGACGGTTCGGGCGGCGCTGCTGTCGGCCATGGAGGAGACGTCGCAGGATGCGATCATCACGATCGATCAGCGCGGGCTGATGCTGTCGTTCAATCCGGCGGCGCAGCGCTTGTTCGGCTATCTGCCGGACGAGGTGATCGGGCGGAACGTCAAGATGCTGATGCCCAATCCGTTCCGCGACGAGCATGACGGATACATCGGCCGCTATATGGGCACGGGCGAGAAGCGCATCATCGGCATCGGGCGCGTCGTCGCAGGGCAGAAGAAGGACGGGGCTGTCTTTCCGCTGGAGCTTTCGGTGGGCGAGTCGCGCGTCGAGGGGGCGACGGT